>Ga0126342_10003690_pt1 | contig 25540 bp, 21 predicted proteins | sample Cyp1metagenome_FD_92528 | JGI IMG/M metagenome (GOLD analysis project Ga0126342, IMG submission 92528) | Coral microbial communities from Lord Howe Island, Old Settlement Bay, Australia - Cyphastrea 1 metagenome | ecosystem: Host-associated > Invertebrates > Cnidaria > Coral ... | reverse complement strand
TACTACAAGTACTACAAGTACTACAAGTACTACAAGTACTACAAATACCACAACTTCATCGGCAAAAAAAACAATAGTAATTAGATTTCAATTGTAGCCAATTGAAATCCTTACTTAATTGAGATTTTGGGAAGAAAATGTTTGATTTTCTACTTTAAAGAGAGTCCAGAAATAGTTAAGGGAGGGGGGGGGGGGCCACACACTAATCAGGAACCAACATTAATTATACATGATAGACATAACGAAGAGATGAGCAAAAATTTCAAAGATAGACCTAAGAAGATAAATACCACGGTGATAAAGACGAACTAAATATCAGATTAGCTAGCGATAGGGCACGCGAGCGAAGATAAGATAAAACTAGATGAGATACAATAAGAAAGGAAAGATTGCATGAAGATGTTGAATAATTCATTGAATCAGACAAGCACAAAACCATGAAGCAGAAAAGACACAGAAAAACACAACAAAAACAGAAAGGACGAAACCCAAGAGAAGAACGGAAAAGAAGAAAAGTACAACTGTACAACCACGAAAATTACATTCTTCGAGTGATGCCCGCCCTGTCACATTGTTCTGAACTAGTTTCTGACATACCATCTGGAAGTATATTATGGATATTGGTAGGGATACACACACACACATATATATATATATATATATATTCTCTGAGATTCTTTCCGCCATATACTCTGACATGCTTTCTGGTATTCTATCTGGCATCTATTCCGACATTCTTTCTAGCATGTAACTGGCATCTATTCTGACATGCTTTCTGGCATCTATGCTGGCATTCTATTCTGGCAGTCTATCTGGCATTTCTTCTGACGTTCTCTCCGCACATGGGCAATGCCGGACCTCAACCGCGACCGCAGTCCGGCAGTGCCCACTGATATCTGGAGGTCGCGGTTGAGGTCCGGCAGTGCCCACTGAGATCTGGAGTTCGCTGTTGGGGGAAGGAGGAAGGAAGGAAGGAAGGAAGGAAGGAAGGAAGGAAGGAAGGAAGGAAGGCAGGCAGGCAGGCAGGCAGGCAGGCAGGCAGGCAGGCAGGCAGGCAGGGGAGGGAGGGAGGGAGGGAGGGGAGGGAGGGAAGGAAGGAAGGAAGGAAGGAAGGTGGAAGTAACTCTGGCAAAAATCTAGAGACTCTCACCTGCCAGGCCAGTTGGGGAAAAACAAAGAAAGCAAAGAAACAGAAACGCAGAAAAAGCAAAGCAGGAATTGGACCAAAATCCTACAGTAAATCTTGTCCAAAAGAGACCTGACATGAACAGCCCTCCATAGTTGCCCTCTACTCATCATTTCAGTGACGTCGCGATGTGAGGTGTTTAAATTTCATCCACAAACATGATGTGAATCTTGGTCGCCACATGGTGAGGATTGACTGCCTCGCCATCCCCCAGCCAAACAACACGCATCCATTGTTTCCCAAATCCCCCGTCATTTTTTCCCGTTCATATTATATGAACACCCCAGAAACCATGGTTCAGTAGGCGACTTACACTTGATTGGGACTATGTAAGGGGTGTACAATATTACAGGATATTACTTTCCTTTTGCGAAACCTAATCTGAACTCGTTACCATGTTACCAGACTATGTAATTTCTAAAAAAGGGACCCAAGGACCCAAGGATCTAAGCTCTGCATGTGGCTCGCTCCATATCTCCATGTTTTGCTTCTAGATACCCATGTTCTCGTGCAAGTGCTAGCCGCTAGCCGTGCTGCCATTAGCATCCACAAACTAAACAATCGTCCACTTACCAAATGATTAAAAAACTAAACGGTTCCATGTCCCTTCGGTGATCAAACATGGAATGTAGAGATGAGTTTCACATGTTTTTTTCTATTTAGTTCGGTGGCTCGGTGGTTTCACAGCATCACCTTTGATGACACCAACATCCATGCCATGTCCAGTCCCAGCCACGCACAGGGGGTGTGTGCCGAGTCTCTCGAGACCTGAATGAAATGAGGTCAGTGACATCGCAGTGAGTTTGTTATAATTTAAGTGTGTCGCATAATTATAAAATATTATATATGTGATATATTTACATGCATATGTATATATAGATATATACAAATACCAATGTGTATATATATATAAGTACACATGTATGTATAGATGTATAATATATATATATATATATATACACATGATTACATATGTGTGTGTGTGTGCGTGACCATAGGACACCAAAACATCAAAGTGACACATGATGACACACGCAAATACCTACCAAATCAATCCAATTTCATACCCATTGATCAAAATCAACCGCAAATCTAATCGATGATATCATTTTTTATTGGTTGGTGGGATATATGGGAGGTTGTTTGATTTGGTTTATGGGTTCACCCCCTCACTCAGACCCCTAAGATGTTGGGCAATGCATCCCATGGCTGGGATAATGTATTCTAAACTGCCTTGCATTTCAGTATGTGGGCATACATGTGCACCTTCATTATGTGTATCTACAAAATATATAAATAAACAAAATGATAATTAGTAATAATAATAATAAATACATAATATACAATACACACACGCTGTACATCAATCGATTATTGGGCGCTTCCTGACTTTGAGTTGCTTTTTGCACTATTGACCCTAAAGAAGTAGAAAAGGCTTTACTTCCTCAAATAGCTTGCAAATCTCTGTGAACTTCTTACTGAACTGCTTTTCTTGCTGCCGAGGGTCATTTTCTTAACGGGTTGCGAGCTGCTTGAAAAGGGTGCCGACGTGGCGAAAGACCGGCCCTCTAAAAGTCAACTAGCACCACCTGGCCCAATCTCTCAGGACCAGGTCTATGCACCGGCAGACTGGATAAGAATTGCTGCGGGAGGTGAAAGATTGAAAGATCTGGATTCGCCTAAAAACCTGTTTGATTCAATATGGAGATTATCAAGCGCAAAGAATGTGGAGAAGTCAATGGCATGTCAAGATCTGTCGAGGTTCAATCAATACTTCGCTGTTGCACTCCCCTGTTGGGTAGCGCAAACTGCCGGCTTCATCAACCGTTTTCGAGCCAAAGATCCCCAAAAAAAGCAAGGAGTTGACATTCGCAGAAACCCGACTGAATCACTTCAGCAAACCCTATCTGTGAAACGTTAGCCGTTAGACTCTTGGAAGCGCGCTCAAAGAACATTGCTGTGGAGGACCCAACTCACCAAAAAGTGCCCAGAAAACAACTCAAAGATTTACCATCTTTGCCATGAGGAACGAGAAATCCACCGAAAGGTGACTGAAGCCAACCCACATGTCATGGATGTTTGAAGCTTCGGGGCCTCAAAGGTGGTACTGGTAATGAACTGGGACCCAGTTCAATATCACCCAAGCAGTTAGGGAATCATCACAAAAATCGTCGTGACATAATTAATGTCCAGCACAATGACACATGTACTCTCCTGTAAAATGTCAGATGTGGAAAAATCCACCATTTGTACATCATTTTCCTAGGGAAGCCATAGGTGTTCCACATTTATGTTGGTCCATGTTGGTCCCCCAGTCCCCTCCAGGGTACCACAGGATCCCACCTCTCTGTTGGCATCCACGCGCCCTGGGCTCCGCCCACGTGCCCAACAACTTAACCAATGAGCCGTGACGTTCATGTTGCATGAGATTTTCGAAATACTGGACATGATGCCCTCTGGTCATTTAAGATAGCCATGGAAAATCCCCATAGTTTAGTCGGGATATCGTCGCACTCAATGGCTCAAAGGGCCATGGGTAACATGGTGTGATGACCAAGGCTGCCCTGTACATCTCCGCCTTTTTTTTGTGCCCCCTCAGTCTTATGAACTATAGATATCCCTACCATAAACATCCATAAACCATAGCTAGCCTAGTTAGTAATATATGTATAATATATATATATATATAATAGAATACCTATATAATCCTATATTATATTTATATATATATATATATTATATTAGATTATATATATATATATATATATATATTAATTATATATATATATATATAAACCACCATTTAGCCAAGTATGGGGCACCTAGTTATCCTAAGATCCTAAGATCACCATGAACACCATGAATTCTCCAGGCGCCATCCGCCGGATCCGCCCACTGAGCCGTCCACCGGGCGTCGCCTGGTTCCAGGTCCATGTAAATTATTGTTGTATATCTATATATATAATATGTTTGCGTGTATACCAATATCTATATAAATATATGGTTGTTGATCAAAATTCCTTTATCCCGGAACGGCCATTCTTCGCGAATATATATTTATATATATATATATAATTCAGTGAATAATATAAAATAAACATATTCAGTGAACACTGCAATGATAAAATATGTCATAAAAGTTAGGAATGGCACATGTTCAATGGCTGGGAGAACTCTCCAATGTAAAAAAAAGTCTGTGCAACGCAAAACACTCCTCTGATGCATCTCCTTGAAGCATGTTTTTTCTCCCAGCCGTGGTGGGAACATCGAAGTGAATCCAGACTGCGGCTGCGAGAGATCATAGCCAGGGCCGATTCCCCGTAGTTTCACGGCATCACATCTTTAACGACGATGCCGACTGAGACTCAAACAAACTCTTAGCTTCATGGACGAAGAGCCGTAAACAGCACAGCTGTTTAGAGCTGTTTAGAGCTGTACTGAATGTTTCTAGACCAACGTCTTGCAAACGAGGGCTATGGTATACCGACATATATTTTTTTGAACTGGAAAAAAAGAGATCATGAACTGTTAAACATGTTCATCGATGTTCTACATCTTTTGGACAGAACATCTTATGAATTTCTGCTAATTCAGCCATGGGAACTTCATCCAGCTAAGATATGTTCATTACATGTCATTACATGACTCACATGACTTAATGATACTTAATAATATAATAGATTTCCCAGCCATGGGTAGAACTGGTCGTCCCGTGCTAGCTATCGGCTGTAGCATCAGCATGTTCAGGATTCACTGAGGTGTAGCTTCTCGAAATCCGTCCGGAACTCCTCGAACCTTGGGCGAGGGAAAACCGACCAGGGAAAACACACCAGATGCGATGTAACCGAGGCATTCAACGTCTTGTTTGGGGAAAGGCAAGGGGAAAGAGGGTTGTAAAGTTTAAAATCTCAACATGTGAATTTTGTTGACAATTGCCAATTACGGCGAATGGGAAGACCTTGCGTCTGTGTGGGCACTGAAGTTTTCCAAATGCAGCAGTCAAATCCTGCTAGAAACCAGGAGAGTTGCCCCCAGCCACTAGGTGCTTGGGACCGTCCAGGCAGAAAACTCCACAAGTGGAACGCGGTGGTAACCCCCCAATTCTAAGTGGGGACAAGCATAAAAAAAAGCGAGTAACAACATGAGTTTCACCATAATAACAATGGGTTGTTGCTTCGAAAATTTCATGCTCCAACTGGTGCCCAAGGAACTGTTCCCGAGTGGGTCTGATCATGAAATCTGCGGCGGCTTCGCAGATTGCATTGCAAAGATAAGCATGTTCCTGACAATAGGATGGGCACCTGGGAATCTAGGATAATCATGGATAATCTGGGCCACCGCGACGAAAAAACCTACTGTATATTGTATACATATACATATATTTATATATATATATATACATATTATATATATATATGGGTAAATCATGGTGAATCATAAGAACTCACTAACCCAAAATAACGTTATTTTGATCTATTTTGGGATGATTCCCTATACCAACCATCATTCCAGGGTTCGGTCGCTTTCGGGTTCGGTCGCTGTAATTTACCCAGCTCGAAATGATCCCCTGGGAAACGCCAGCATGTGCCTATTTGATGATATTTGAAATGGAAAACCGTTGGAACCCCCCAAATGTATCATGGTTTCCCATGGTTTTCCCATGGTTCCCACAAGATAACCTGCATCGTCTCATTAAAGTCGATATAAAACCGATGTACCTTTCTGTGATTATGTTACTATTCAATATATGCAAAACATGAATGTATATATATATATATATGTGTTTGTGTGTAACAAGTTGTATGTTGTTTGCATGTTTTGTGTATGTATATGCATACCAGAAAATATATAACATATCAACATTATAAACTCATAATTGTGATACACTGAGTCATCATGCACTGTATGAGAAATCCCATGCAGGAAGCTTGCGGATTTCTTGTTGAACAGAGCTTGCTCTGTGGCATCCTCCAGCTGCATTTCCCAGTGCTCTCCCATATGAATTTTGGGGATGTTCAATGATCAGTCTTGGAATCATTGGAAACCCAAAAGCCATCAAAAATAATGATTTTCCACTGGTGGAAACCAATGGTTCCTAGCAAAAATTAACCCACAAAAACTGCGACCACAGATCATCTTTGCCGGCAATCTGAAAAGATTCACCTTAGTGGGACGATCTCAGAGATGGAATGGATGGAAAATACACATATTGTCAAACACAATGTCTAAACGCCAACAGAAAAAAAAAAACAGGTCTCTGGAGTCTCTGGAGTCTCTGGATTCTGTTTCTGGCAACTGGAATGGGTCATCTTGGGAGTCATGGATGGGAAACGATTATGAATCTATCTGGGAAGAAGAACTGCACGAATTGTTTCTGGACTTGGCACTAAGAAGTCACCCTTAAGAAGTCCAAATAATGTTGCATTTGTTTTGGTCCTCTCTCAGCAAAATACACCCAAGTTCCACCAAACGTTCGACGATTCAAAAGCAGTGATAGTTTTGCGCAAAGCGATCTTTTGCGCAAAGCGATTCCAATGATAAATGGGGGATCAAAGTGCTAATAATCTGGTGATATTTCATAGGATAATCTTCATTTATATCGCAACCTCCGGGATGCATTTCAAAAAAAAAACACCATCATCACCACCACCATTCGCCAGCACTTTTACCACATCAACAACCAATATTCAAAACATACGTCATGTATATATATATATATATGCTATAGATGGTAACAGTTACCATCAATAAGCCCCAGTCATGTTAGCATATATATACCAGCACCATGGATCCTATGGGTATATACAAATATAGTAATAGATACCCTCTGGTAAATTAACATAGACCCTAAAAATCATCCATGTTTAAAGGAAACTAATCTTCCAACCCCCATCAAGGGTCTATGTTAATTTACTGGAGGGTATATATGGGTATATACAAATATAGTAATATACACACATATATATATATTTAAAATTATATATATATATATTATATTATATATATTATATATTATATATATACATAGAGATTCTTGAGTTTGTAGAATCCTCCGTGACCCGGCCGCGCCACGAATCTTGGTGGAGCTGAAGCCGGCCACTTCCCCCGGCGCAGCCGAGGCCACGAAGACCTCCGGCGGCCGCTCGGGCTCCGGTGCCTCGTCCTGGCGCGGCACCACCACGACGCCCACGTCCGCGCAGAAGCGGCCGAAGCCTCGTGGCGAGGGATGGGCTTCAAGGACCTACTAATGAAGTTAATAGTATGGATATAATCCTGGATATAGTTGAATATGAATATTTGATATAGTACATCTATAGGATATAGTTGGATGTTAATATAGTTGGATAACCACTATTAAATAGTTGGATATAGCTATGAACTATTTAGGATATAGTTGGATATACCTATTAATAATGGTAAATGTATATCCAACTATCCAACTATTTAATATAGTACATCTATAGTATGTCTATAGTATGGAGATGTATGGAGTATGGATATATATATATATATATGTATATTTACCCAGCTGCCCAAATCCAATAGATCAAGAGTGTATTCCCACACTCTCAAGACACCAAGAAGACCTGGCGTCATGAGCATGAGAAATCCCGTAGAAACTTCAAATGTACGGCAAATGTCTCACACTTTTCAGCGCTAACCTGAAGATCTATCAAAAATCAGCAACTCAGCAAGCCGAGTGAAATCTACCAACCCCCAGCCACTTCAGACGTGTATCAAACAAAATGTGAAATGACAAACATAATATCGCCGAAGCATGTCCTACAACCCAACATGTACAGAAGGCTCAACAATTCGATCTGATTGAGGCCGTAGCCGTCATAGAGGCCACAGCGTTCAGCGTGATCAGTGCCTCAAGGGGAAGCATGCGGCACCGGAAACACCTGTGCGGGGTTGATGTTATCTACAAAATCTGGAAAAAGTATGAACAAACTAGGACTGAGTTGTGGATTCTTTATGTTGCTCCTACACATATCACAGGATATCACACGTCAAATGCAGGCAACATTGGCAAGAAAACGGCCGGTGGCAAATTCAAAGGCCTGAAAAACGCAGCTTGACTAAATCAGCATATCATAGCTGCCATAGCTGTGTCCTGTCAACAATATGTGGGGATCAAATGGCACATGATCGCCGCAGCAATTCAGGGGAGGAAACATCGGCAATTGCATCAAGTTGGTAGCTGTTGGTGGCATGCATATATCCTGATATATCCTGATATTGACCAACCCCTTGAAAAAAAATAGGTAAAATGACTCTGACTACCTCTCTCAGAGAAAACTGGAAGGCTAGGGTATGATGTCTGTCGGTGTGACATGTTGGCCAGGTCTATCTCAACACTTCCTTCATCTAACAATATTTATGTGAAATGGGGGTTCCCAACATGCTAGCTTCGCAGAGCCGGAGTGGAAGGCCACAAGTGGATAGTGGAGAACACAACCTGCAAACCCACCGTCAAGATTGAATGGATGCAAACTTGGAAGTGGACCTGTAACTTGTGTTTTTTTCAACTATTTGATATTTCTTGATAGTCCTGCATCGTCTCATATCTAGTAATTGCTGAAAATTGTAAAACAGTTGAAGACTTACCCTCCGGTAATCAAACCATGCCCGACCTGCAGCCTAGGTACCACAGGCATAAAAGACGCGAGGCCAGCCGCTCTCACCCAAAAGCCTCAGTGAAATCCCCGAGCAGTCCATCGATACCCTCCATTCAGTCCGTTTTCAAGGCGGAGTAATTAACAAAGATATGGAGCACACATGGTTTCCCAACCGCAAATGAATTGTAAAGGTTGATTCTCTGTGATATGTATATATACTTATACATATATATGTATATATACTTATACATATATATGTATATATATTATATATATTACATATTTATAGTGTTTATATGTGTTTATTTCCTGCAGTGGTAGTCTAGCCTGGCAATGGACGATCTCCCACCGCCAGTTTTGATTGCCAGAGGGCAGCTATGCCTTTCAGCCAGGGAGCAAGTTCAGGGTCGGCATAAGCTCCGCTTGATCATCCACCAGCCTTTTCAGTGTACCTGGCAAATGCTGGGATGGGAACTAGCAGTGAGTTCGCCCCATTATGTCGATGAGAACTACCATGGAGTATCATTAATTGCAAGATTAGCTATGGACCCCCGGTCAACTCCGGGCAGACTCGTAGATGGGGGCTGCAACTTTCCATCCACGTTTCGAGATACTTTTCCTGCTTTATCCCTGGTCCACTTTCAACCCTTATTTTCATGATCAAATATCCCATCTGGATTCGTTGTATATATATAAAATTGTTCCATTGATTAGATAGTTCCATTTCAATCGCCTGGATTTCCAGTAAACGAATGTCGTGTTGACTCGTCATATGCCGCCATTGATGGCTTGGATCCCGGTGTTTGATGGTGAAATCCCCACGATGATCCGCGCACGCTGAAGCTCCTCGGCGACCTGTGGAAAGTCGGGCCAGGAGCCCTTCTTTGAAGCTTCCCAGTAGCCAACCGCCACAAAAGGATCTCCCAGCACTAACCTGAAGCGATTTGGGTGGAGTTTCTACACCAACTCGATTGTGTTTAGTTGGGAAAATCATTGAACTATTGCTAGTGGATGTTCCAGCAAACCATGTTTGATTATCAGAAGGTATTTTCAAAAAGGGGGCCCACATATCACTTATATACACCATAATTATACTATAATATATATATGTGTGTGTGTGTCGGGATGCAAAAATTTTGCCAGCATATAAAAAAGAAACAAACATAACAAAAGCAATAACAAAAATTTGTTTAAAAAAACATAACATAATATAATATAATATAAGATACAAAAAATATAAATATGAATGTACATACAAATATAAGTATAATATAAATATCATATAATTAAAATATAATATCATTATAATATAATGTATTTAGAATATAATAATTAAAACATAAAAAATACAATAATATAAACATAATATAATATATTGAGAACATAATATATTTACAATAAAATATAATACAATAAAAATTAAAAATATCATATAATTTAATATAATATAATATAATATAATACAGTTTGATAGAATATAATGCAATATATTTATAATATAATTATAATATAATATAATTCACATATATATATATATATATATCTATACACGACATATACTTTCACAAAAAAATGACCTTCAAAAAAAACACCGCCCAGTGACAGGTGAGCCAGGTGCAACCGCAGCTTGCTACTGAGATGCCTTGGCGTGAACAGGATGGGCCCCCCGTTCGATAGCGTTCAGTTGCCTGAAAAAAGTGGCTTAATTATGGTTTATGGTAGATATAACCTTATATAACTAATATTTTCAATGGGGTTTTATAATTAAGTGGCTTTATGGTTTATGGTAGGTATATGTAGATATAACTAGAGTTAATGGATGTCAATGGGGTTTATAAACCAACTTATAACTGGAAAGCACCATCCTGTATGGATTTTTGGGTGTAATGTGATAAACACTGGCTGCCATAAACCTAAAGCATGCGGGGGTAATACTAAACCACTCACAATAATGGTGAACGGTAAGGAATGGCCTACCCTCCGGTGTCATCAAACGTGGCGGGTTGCTGGGAAAAACGTTATAAATCAATGAAGGTTTAGTTTGCTGGGAAAATCATCGGTGGATTTTCCCATTGCCGTGTTTGATTACATAATGAGCGTAGTTCATCAACCTGAGATTTTGGTCATAATGGGTGTGAATAGTTTTTGCCAGCTTAAAAAGCTTAAACAACTCAGTAATTTCGGGATGCCCCAATCCAAAGCAGCATTCCAGTGACATCGCGACATGAGGTTGCTGAACATTCACCCAAATCAACGCTACCCAGAAAGGTAAAGTCAAAGTGAAGTTTTGTCAACATAATGGGAACATGTTTTTTTTTCATGATCTTCCCACCAAAGTTGCTTAAGCTAATTTGATCAGTTCAATCCCAATGTTTGATAGTTATCGTCTGGTTTTTAAACGCTTTGCGACATGGAAAACCACAATGTTTAATAGCTTATAAATCATCATATATATATATATATATCATCTATAAATGGGCCATGGTTTCCACAACAAACTGTTAAGTAACCAAAGGATATATCTATACAAATTAAAATATATCCTACCTCGTCACCTTGTAGTCCTCACCAGCCGTGCAGGCTGCAGAGCATGTTTCTGAGAGAAAAGGCCAGCATCCCCAAGCCTCTCAAACCCCTAGCCTCACCAAAGAAAAAAAACGCTGTTTTTGTTTTTTTGTTTCAGCATCCTAAAGCCTCTTGAGTCCCTAGCCCCACCAAAAAAATGTTCAGTTTCTGAAAAGAGTTTTTTGCCTCATTTGCTACTCAAAAAGTAGGCGGAAGCGAAATTAGTTAATTCTTGTCGCCAATTTGCTAACTCCACCTCGTCACCCCGGCTGGCGCTATATCAAATTCTTGCAAATATGGAGGTGTCCTAAAATTGTCAAAAATGGTGGTACCCCCAGTTATCATCAATTTTCATCAGATTTCCCATGCCATAAACCATCCAGCTCTTAGAACCCCCCACATACCCTCTGGTAATTTAACATAACTATGGAAAATCACAATGTTTAATGGGAAAACTCACTATAAATGGCCATGTTCAATAGCTATGTTAGTCATTACCAGAGGGTATCAGTTCCATCGCCTCGCTGTTTCACCGAGCTGCACCGTGCGCTTGCTGATCGCCTTGGGTCCCACATAGCCGTCATGGGATGGAGACATCCAGGCAGCCCACACCTAAAAACCAACGCTGGCCGACTTCATGACTTGGCCAACTTAGATACCCTGCTCCCCCCCAAAAAAACCTAGCTGGTTAGTAGATAATCCCATTGATACTTTAAGAGACTAAAGGATTCAAGTACCCATTATCCAAGATTGACCTAGTCTATGGTTTATGCATATTTGGAAATTTCCTAAGTCATGGGGGACGGTTTTCCTATATGCTGATTTCGGGGATTATTATTGTTTTACCCACATTACCCCAATAGCTAGATGGTTTATGGAAAATCTTGTTTAAAAATGGATGATAACTGGGGGTACCCCTAATACCCGTATTTTTTCGGACACAACCATTGATGGCTGTTGATTATTCAAAAACAATGGCATATCAATTACAGATTTAATTGTAGTTTTTTACATATGGATTGCGAAAAACTATATATCTTTGCCCAATTCTTATTTATGGGTCTTTATAATTAGTTATGGGGTATGGATGGAAAGTTTAGTGTATGGATGTTTATCCATTTTAATGTACTTCTATGGATGTTTGTCTATGGTTTATGGATAGCTATTGACTAACTATAGCTATCAACCAACACCAGGTGTTTACCAACTGTAATGAACATAAACATCGTTAGCTCAATCAACTATAGCTATATCATATTATATCATGTTATATCATATATCTATTCATTTTTATGGATGCTGATCTGAGATATAGCTATAGTTAATGTGTTTTTTTATATATAGCAACTTGTAGTTGGGTGTCAAAACATGGTATCTGATTGTAAACCCAATGCTTTAATAAACATAGCATTTGGGGATGACAGTTACCACACATAAGAATGGTGAATGAATGGTGATTTTTTCAGGATTGCCAACCCTCTGTCATCAAACATGGCTGGGATGTCCTGGAACTAAATGGTGAAAAAATATCATGTTTGATTACGGCAAATGGTACAGTAATACTGATTAATACTGATTAATCATATGCAAATGATGAAATATGATGAAATTGTCCATGGCCATGTTGAATTAGCAAAGGGTACACAAGGTGCCTCCCCCATAGCGTTGCTTGAGAAAAGTAGGTTGGCTATGATTTATGGTTGGCATACTTAATATTGCTTAATTATATGGCGACAGAGTCAGGAAAAAAAAAATACAGTATATTTATACTTTCAAAATCGTACAAATCAATGCAAATCAGCCTATATAATCTATATATGCTGAAATGAGCCTGCAATACTTGTTCCATCTTGTTCCTTGCAACGGGGGTCCATGTGCATCCCAACCAGCAGGTGCGTAATTCCTAGATTCCATTAGATTCCTGGTACCAGCCCACATCTGAAATTGCAACACTGACTTCTGACCATCATGGATGTTTCAAATCCACGCAATACCACACGGAATATTTCTCCATTTGCTTTAACCTTGAAGCAACAACACCGTGACAAAACTTCACCATAATTGAGCCCATTGTTCTTTTTGAACCCTCTCAACTTATTTCCATAATCCTAGCATCATTAGCATCTGGGGATGATACTTACCACCCATGATTCATGTTCCTTCTCCGCGATGGTCTAACCTCCGGTGATCCACCCAGCCGCCGGCACCTGATATCCTGCTCCCTCGAGACGCTCGCGCGCTTGCCGTAGGAGCTGAGCATGGCCCTTGTGCGGGGGATTCATGGCGCCGGTGGTCAGCAACACCTCTGCCCGGAATTCGAGGATCCCAGGCCGGGGCTAAAGCGAAACAACGTAGATTCAATGGATATAAGGGATATATCTTCCAAACCCAACTTAGCAAACTGATCTTGTAGAAATAAAAAATAAGATCTACAGTAGCTCCAAAGCACTGGCAAACATTTAAGTTCATCATGACCAAATGTGTTTCTAGAGCTCATCCCAGAACAAAAAAAACTCAAGCAGGGCTACGCAGGAATCATCAGAAATTTCTCTTCAGTTTTCCCTATTGAAAACACATGCCATTTGGAATCCATTTGGAGGTTTCCTAAAATATGAGTACCCCAAACCACGGCTTTTCCCATTTTTGGATACTTTTGGATGATTTTGGGGTACCCCCCATGTTAGAAAACCTCCATTTGGAGGTATTGAGACCAGACATTGCTCCACCAAGCGTCACAGGCCGGCCGCTCCCGATGCGCTCCCGGCAACGCATGGTGAAGGCGCTGCATGGGCCACGGCTGCCATGGCTCGTCCATCGCCATCTCCAAAGGGGTCGACAAAAAGCGGAGGGGGATCTGTTTTTCTATGTATATATGTATATATAGGTACTATAGGCTTGATCCAAATAGTTTTTAAATGTGTATATATATATACATAATTAGATATAAATTCAATTACTTGATTAATTATGTGTTTCCCCTTTTTATTTCATTTTTGGGGAGGGAACGTCATTTTGTCATTGGTGAGATTGTTCCAATTTTATCCTGTGAAACGAAGATCGGGTGCCAGGAACAAATTGCTCTGCAATCATCTCGCTCTGTCTCCAATCATCTAAACAAGATTACACAAGGGTGTTTTCTCATGAAATCTTGCTTCCGTCCTCGCATTTTCTCGGTTGAGATATTTTACAATGGACTATCGCTTTGAAAATTGTTGAAGGGGATACCGCAACACTCCGATCCGTTCCGATTGACAAAAGTGCGACGGATATCAAGACGACTCTTCCGCGGACACATCGATAAGGCCGTTGTCGCAGAAGGTGATTCGAAGATACTTGCAGGTCTGTTGCCAAGTTGAAGCGAGTTTAGGTCAGATTTGTTATTTCAGGTTCCATATCCTTCCAAAGCCACTAAAGTCACTAAAGCCACGCTTTGGAATCCATGAGCTCCTGGCGCCATTCCGCTCTCGGATGCCAGGCCACCAAGCCCATTTAGTTCGATGATTTGCCCCAAAAGTTAGATTGTGATTGTTCCATTTGTTCCATGTGTTCCTCTTATGTCTACCAAAGAGATCCAAGTTGAGTAAATGATCCCCTTGAATCTGGTCCTGTACTGTACGAGTAGCATACTGTAGCTATTTGGGATGGCTGGTGGGGCATGGAGTTGTTGACTAACGATGGGATGGCTTGGATACTCCAAGTCGCTAAAAGGAAGCGCTCCCCGGTTATAAGTTGGTTTATGAACTCCCGTAACTATATCCGCAGATATCCGCCATAGATCCTAGTTACTACTGACTTCGCAAGTATAGCGCGCCCACCACCTTGTGGAATGAGGAGTATCTATACAGTAGCTCCAAAGCACGGGCATTCAAGCTGATTCCCTCGTCCCACAACTGAATACTCCTGAAGCGGGGCTCATTGCTCATTATCACAGGGATCGGAAAGTCAAATACACAACCAAGGTACTTGAAGGGTCTGGGTACTGTACTTGAACTTATGGCAGCATGCTGCAAATTCCACGCACAACCCGGACATTGAGCTCGCCACGATCTAAATATCAAGACCTACATCCCAAATCATAGGACTCTAGTCACACATGACGCTTGCTCCCCAGTCCCACCATGTCCCACCTGAGACTGAGCAGCTGCCAACCTGGCCAGTTGTCTATTCCACCAGGATCTCCATTGGATATGGAATTCACTATGGAGTCTATTGAGAAAAAAATGCCCTTGAACCCTCAAGGTGCCCTTCCCCCCAAAAAAATCAACAAAAATGCCACCATCAAGCTCTGAGTCGAACCAAGGACCCGGCAACCTGCTGATTTCATCCATGATCTTATTTGAAAGTGTGAACTTACCCTCCGGTGAGTTGATAGTTTGCTATGGAAAATTGAGCCTCTATACTTGGACTAGCTATTAAACATGGTGATGTTCCATGGCAAATTCTTCAACCACAATTTGCGTGCGACATTTTCATACATTTTCTGTGTGGCTCAATGTTTAACATACAACAGCCAGGCTCTGGAATTTCCGGAATAGGCAGAGCAGAACCCTGGGATACCCTGGGAACAAAAGAATACCATCCCAGCAACCTTAAGTGAATCCCCAATCGCCATCAGGAGATTTGTTAATCCCCCATGAATGGATTCCCAGAGTGTCAACACCTCAAGGCACCTGTCCACTGCAGTATCTGATATATCTAAATAAATAAATATCTAAATAAATTAATTAAATATATATATATTATATGCTTAGATCATTATACATACATATACATATGTATATATATATATATTATTTGTGTGTTCAAGCAAACACAGTAGCCGAAACCACTGACCACCCCAAAACCGGCATTTTTGATCAAGTGAGAAGCCATTTGACATGTTTATTTTGCGCATATTCTCAGTGTTCTGAGCAACTGTTCAAGTGTCATGTCTTGAGTCCCAAGAACATTCTTTTCAGGCAACGCCCAAAAGTGACCTCACTGACATATGAGTAAAATGAGATTGTCATCCCGCGGAAGTAGTGGCTAAAACAACTCAAAAACACCAAGCAAATGTCACAGCATGATGTCGATGATCATGAACCCAAGGATAGGCGGGTGAAAATAAGAAAATATAAGAAAACTCTTAAAACCCACCAGATCCACCAGTTCTAAAACCATGATGTGGAAAAAATTGTATCCCACATTTGGTTAAGAATTTAACCCCCCTCACCTTCCAGCGCGTGGCGTAGCCCACGGGGACCTCAACACTGCGGTCATGATGTGACTACAAGGTGGTCCCCCATAGCCCATACTTGGCTAAATTGGTTTAAAACTAGGCTAACCATGGTTAAATGCTATTAAATAATAGATATATTTAACTAATGGAGTTTACAAACCAAGAAACATAAGTGGAAAACAATGGAAAACCACCATCTTGACTACCAGTCGGCTCTGGGGGCTTTCACATGACGCAAGTGCCCAGACCCCTGCATCATCCCCTTCTACTCTTCTACTGAGTTTGACAGGGGTTTTGATTAGGGTTCCCATACTGGATTACTTCTAAGTCATCACCATGATCTCAGTACACTCAGTACACATAGCCATGAGCTTTGGTTTACCCTCTGGTAAACGCTCACATGGCTATGGAAAATCACCATCTTTACTAGGTAAATCGACGAACTCAATGGGCCATGGCTTCAAGTTCGCAAACTGTTAAATTACCAGATGGTATATATATATATATATGGATATACCGTATACCTACCATAAATATCCATATATATATATATATATTATATTATATAGATATATATATATTATATATATATATATATCCATGTATTACCAGGAAGATAGATCAACCAATGACAAAAAAAATGTTGGTCTCCGAAGTCTGTAGATCCGCGCCGGCGTGGCGAGGTGGCCATGGCCTCGCAAAACATGTTGGCATTTTTGGGCCCATTTTGGGTACCCCGAATGGTACATAAATAATCATTCCGAATTTTATTGCATTTATTCCCCCAAAATATGGTACGGTAATAGGATGTAATAGGTTTTGACACATCCCAATGCTTTGTTTGTGGATCATTTCCGAATGGCTGGGCTGCCATTTTTGGACTGTTTGTTGTGGTCTATGTGTTTTACTTTGCTGGAGGCTATCCTACCTCGTATCTGTTGGGATTGCGATCAGAACCGGAGAAGGGATTACAGGGTTGCATGCTGGATGTGCAAGCACAACAACAAACGGCTCCACTAACCAACAGGACAGTGATCCTCTTTGGAGGGACCTCCATCAGGAATCACATCTACCCTCCAGTAACATGGCAATGGAAAATCCGCTATTTCTAGATGTTTTTCCCATCAAACCTCCATTTTGATCGGGGATTTTCCAGCTAGCCACGTTTGATTACCAGTGGGTAGCCCAACCTCTTGAGGACTCTCCCACCAGTGCTGCCAGAACCTCAGCGGGCTGCCTGGGAAAAAATTGGAGACCTCGCAATCCAAACATCTGCGCATGATGCAATGCAAGAAAGCATACTTTTATCATTGGATTGATTTAAGGGAAAATCTACAGGAAACCATGGTTTTTACCATCAAATATAGGGCTTTCCTGTAAATTTTCCCATCATCCAATTCTATGATTTTATTATCCTTGATGCTGTTTGATTGAGAATATTGAATGCGCCTTTTTAGATATCCCATGACATCCAAAAAAGTGCCTTTGCGGTGCATGATAAGACTGAGAAGTCACTGATAAGACATAATTGCTGTGACATATCACAGAAACCCATATGATTCAAATTTTAAATATGTATGTATATATATATACACATACATATCGCTTCCATATTATATATATAACCAAAAATGTGTATAATATATATATATATATATATATCACAAAATGACATGCATGGACGGTGATATAGCATGTCACAAATCAACAAGGATAATGATCCGCACAAGATGACAATTCTGCATTCTGCATTTGTCACTCCCCCCAAAAAAAGAAACGTTGGAATCCTGGAAAGTATATGGAAAACATCATCGAACTACCATACTCGTGCCACACGTTTCGGCATCTTTTTGGGGGTTGCTATGCAGGAAACCCTACTTTTCTGATCGGAAACACGATGGTTTCCTGGTTTTTCCTATATGGAATTTCCCATGCATCCCCATTGAGGTCATTTCCCGTTGTCATCATAATATGCTGGGAAATCCCCGAAACCCGACTGATGACACCTGGACAACTCGCTATTCCCCAGGCGACCCGGCGCGTGCCCTTTCTGCCAGCCCTGAAGGCTGCAATCCAAAGAATATTTACCCACAGGAGGGGTTGGCCCATTGGAACCATCATCCCTGGGTCCCAGTGCCAGAGTTTACCAGAGTTTAGGGTTTACAAAGGTGGAACAAAAAACGGCCCCATGGAACAACTAACCAAAACTGTGAAACATAGCAAAAGGGCGATACGCACGAAGTCGGCAGAGGATTCTCTTTTCCGACTGATTTTCCAAAAAAATGTCTTGGGACAGCCCAGATGTACCAATGTCATAAAACACTGCACCTGCGCAGTGAAAAGAGTCTCGTTGGGACGTTAACAATTCGATTCCGGGCCAACCCTCAGTCCTGCCTGTATATTCAAGATGGTCTATATGATAATTTTTATTTTAGATCCTAATAGATTTTAGAGCTTTCTCTCTCTCTCTCTCTCTCTTGTTCATTGATGTCATTGCAAATGAGGCAGTTTGTTACCTTCCATCCCTGGCTCGGACTCAGTGCCCACCTTGCCTCTTGCCAGAGAGGCCTGGGAGAGTGTAAACTCAAGGTTCAGAAACCTATGAAAATTATGAAACCATCATGAAACTCGGGATTCCTTCAGAGTTGGGATCTGGGCGGCGGATCTTAAGATATATCTTAATCTTAAAGTATTCTCAACTGGAAACGGGATGAAACTGTTGCATTTCGTGGGGCGTGATCCCCTTCTCCTCATTTCCGGTGGCCCCATTACCCCGACCCCAGCACAACATCTTAAGCTGAACTGCTCTTCCAAAGCAACGGTGCTGCCAAACACCTTGGCTGTATAGCGTGTTGGAGCAAAAGGCTGCGATGTCATCAAGAACCGGGTATAGGGGATTCAGAGGGTCAATCGAAAATAGCCAAACATTTCTAAAATCCAAGAGTTGGGTTGATGAGAATTTCAATGTAGATAACTCTGGTACTATAATACTATACATGTTGGGTTATAGATTTGGGATGTGAACAGCTGGAGTGCCAGGGTTTCAACCCACAAATTTGCAACCATTCCCTAACCTTCCAGTTACCTCTCTGATAGGTACAGCATGGTACAGCAACCAAGGTGAGTTTACCTTTTAATTTTGCGGTTGGCTACCTATCTAACACATGGAGAGGCTGGTTGAGTTGTTGATTACCTCCACTTCCAGTAGGAAATGGAGCTTTCCAGTCATGGGCCCCTAATCATCCAAGTCATAAACGACCATGACTGAGTAAAGCTATGTTAAAATGGGATCCCCCACTTTGAGAAATCCCCTTTAATGATCTTTAATGCATCAAATTCATCTTCCCAAAAACACATCAGTCATCAGTGTGCTTCCCAGGTCAAGTTTCCACAGCTCACCTGAGTTCCCTCACCAAACCATTGAGTCCATCCAACTGTGCGCTGCCGGCATCACCGGCATCACCGGCATCGCCTGCAGATCGAAATGTTCGAAACCCGGAAATGACTCGCCGTACAAATTGGGTATAATTGGGTAAGCAAAAAAGAACATGGAGTACAACACCAATGTTCCATCACTTTGATTTGAGGTTCTAAATTGTATAAAACATGTATATATACAAGAGTATGCGTATTGCAGAAGCAAATCTGCCGCACCTTCGATGCCGGACCTGAGCGGGGCAGAGCTCGCGACCCGAAACCATGAGACTCCATGAGCTGAACAAAACAAATGGAAATCCATAAGGAAATCCGTCAGCGTCCACCTTTAAAAAAAAACAACACATGCCGCATATCAGTATGTCATCATCTTCTGGCCTTCCATGCGATACTTCCGCCGACCAACACTTTTATCAGAAAACGTCCAATCATTGCGTCGGCCCTCGGCCGTGTCATCCCCAAGATCCGCCTGGGATCGCCAGGATGCAACCGAAGTTTGGGCGTCCTGGTGTGGAATTGTTGCAACATCGGGCTGGTGAGGAAGGTGAATGGCTTGAAATCCTCCTCCTGCTACTCCTATTCCTAAAACTCATCCTCATCCTCATCCTCATCATCATCATCATCATCCTCATCCTCATCCTCATCCTCATCATCATCGTCATCCTCATCATCATCATCATCATCATCATCGTCATCATCATCATCATCATCATCATCATCATCCTCATCCTCATCCTCATCATCATCATCATCATCATCATCATCATCACCGTCATCATCATCATCATCATCACCATCCTCATCCTCATCCTCATCATCATCATCATCATCAATAATAACCATTAATAACCATTAATAAACCACTACCATCATCATCATGCGAGGCTTTTTGGATCCACAATCCCCATGGCCACATCCCCCGTCCCTCGCCTGTTGGGAGCTCCCAGTTTCAATGCCTGTAATTTCCTGGGAGCTGCAACCACTTGGATCTTCCAGGTATCAGGTACCCCGGGAACAACAACAACAACAACAACAGCAACAGCACCAGCAACAGCAACAGCACCAGCAACAGCATCAACAAACATCAGCAATCACTCAAGTATTCTGCTTGGGCAAAGTCAAGTGTATTTTCAGAAATGGTCTCTGCAGGAAAATCACCTGAAGTTGGAATATTTTGGAACCAAGTTCGCCAAGTTCCATTCACTTTGGGTCATTCCCACCATGGGTTATGATAATCCCCAACAACCCAGGTACTATAGTAGTCTAATTCCCAATAACCAATCAACTTAGGTATTTGGAATGGCTCCATCCAATTTAAGGATATGTTTCATGGCTTTTTTCAACGAGTCAAGGCAGTTTGGCAAAACCAAGGTTTCAAAGCTCCGCAGTTTCACCACTTCTTGTCACACGCGCAAAAACGAAAAGCCAAGCAACGGGGGAGAAGAGGCCTTGGCAGCATGGGCCAAATCACCGGCCCTGAAAAGGTTGGGCTGCACCAGTTCATGAGATACCCAACATGCTGATGTCACTGGATTGGTTTAAGGGAAAATTTACAGGAAACCATGGTTTTTACCATCAAATATAGGGCTTTCCTGTAAATTTTCCCATCATCCAGTTCTATGCTGATGGAGTCACAATTTAGGAGTTTACCTATTGCCTGCAGAGGAAATGAGGCCGCATTTGGTCAAACCAAGGCCACAAGATGGTGAGCCCTGTGGGTTGCCACCGTCATTAGCAACTTACTCGTTGAGATTTACCCCACTGAGTATATAACATAGCATCATACAGCATCAATGGGAGGCACCCAGTTTTGCATCAAAAAGTATTGAATCACAAAATTCTAAGATGTAACCTCCGAGACCCACACAACCACAAGAACCTCAGAATTTCAACCTTGAAGATCACGCAGCAGAATTATCCCTGTATTTGTGCTGGAGTAATGATGTGTCATTCCGTTGTACCTGCCCCCTGTCCCAATTTGGTGAACCTGCAGTGAGGAAACAATGTTTGATTTCGGCAGCTGCAAACGATTTCCGTCAAATAACACACGAACACACACTTGCTCATGCATGTACATCATCACCATCGTCATCAATAAGAGTCATTACCACCACAACAAATACCCAACATGTCCTTTACTGTCCCCCCCAAAACAAAAAACGGCCTCCGTGGCCCAAACAGAGCCAAATGTGAGACAGTCAAACAGTGGCTACATGTGGCTATCACATGTTACAACAAGTTACAGTGTACTTGGATAAAACTTGGCGTAGTTTTGGATCAAATGATTTTGGGGTTTACCGGTTTACCCTCCATTAAACTAATAGTTTGCTATGGAAAATTGACAATTTTTGGATGATTTAACTATTACAATAGTGATTTTCCATAGCCTTTTGTATGTTTACCAGAGGGTATATCTCCAACCAAGGCGCAGGGATCTGAAGCAAGTCCATCTTGGGAGCGTTTGCGGAACCCAGTTTCAGGCCTGAACGGTCCCTGGCTCCTCTCGCCACTTCCGAGCATGTTGCTAGAGATGGCCCGAAATACCACTTATAAGTGCTGACATAACCCCATTTATAAACATTAATATAATCCCATTTATAACCATTATAACCAGTTATATTAGCCATAACTTAAGTAGGAAATCTATAATCCATGATTCATCCCATGTATAATCCCATTATCCCATTAGGAAATCTATAATCAAAGAACACGTTCTTAAGCCGTGCAGGTCCGGCCATGTCCCGCCTTTCATGCCAGGTGTTTCAGTCAGGACGATCGTAGGCGCGACCTGGCCGGATGGGGATCACAGAGTTTGGGCACTTTTAAATCATCCAGTTGGGTATGACATACATATATTTATTTATATATATATATAAAGACCACACACAAACACACACATATATATATATATATAATTATAAAATATTAAATAAATATCATATAATATTATATACATATAAACATACATATCTAATTTTGACTCCTGCTGTTGTGACTCTGACACCCATCAAGCAGGCACTCTTACTGCAGGGGTCACCTTAAGTGGCTCCGAAAAAAGTCGCAGTGATCACAAAAAAACCTGGGGCAGGACCCTTTTTTTGCCTTCACTATCTGTTGTAACTAGTGGCTGCACAAAAGGGTTCTTGGGAATGATTTATCATAGTCCCCTTGTAATGGCTGATAATTGTTCCTGGTTTATCACTGGGTTAAATTGGTTGTAACATGACATAATGACATAATATAATCATATATATTATATAATATATATATATTATTCTTACTATTATTATTATTACATATATATTGCTCGTTAGATCCCCCGTTTTGCATCTCGTTGCATCCCATTCTTGCTGCTTTTTTTGCCCGCCCTGCTTGGGCTTCGGCATCTGCAGCAGCACTCCCCGCAGCAGCTGCATCGGCCACAGCCTCGAGAATGAGAACAATCATTGATGAGGATTTAGATCACCAGCAAAAATTGTTTCCACAAAATTCATCAAAATTCAGCAAGCATGGATTCACTAACTATCGAACTGCCACTTATGGTCATTTTTCCATGTATTCCGATCAAAACAAATGATGTTTGCTGGATTTTTGCGGCCCTTAGGCGCACCTCCGAGGACGCTTTGCGCTGCACTACTTTGCGTGAACCGCTGCGAGAAGGGGCGTCACCTTTATTTTGGGCAGGAGGGACCAAGTCTGGCATATGTTTCACAGGGGTTCACAAGAACAAGAACATTGCAAAAACATCTGGGAACAATTGGCCAACATAAATTTATGTGAATCTCCAGCATACAAATTTGGACGGATTTGGACGGCCTGAGTGTATTCAATTCAGTGGGAAGAAGTATGCCAGTTGTGGCTGGGCCCATCGTTCCAGGCGAATTCACCGCCAACAAAATCGGAAACGAACCGGAACCATCGGAACCGTCTTTAAATTTGGGTTTTACAGTGAGGTCCGTCAATTTGTCAATCACGTCGCCACTAGCTGGCAGATGTTCATCTCCCCACAAACCTCCATATTCAGGTCATAGTTTCCGGGGTATAGCAACTGACATGTGAAATACCCTCTGGTTATTTAACATAGCCATGGAAAATGGCCCATTTATAGATGGTTTACCTATTAAAAATGGTGATTTTCCATGGCTATGTTAAATAACCACAGGGTAGATGTTGAAAACCCTTGGAAAAACGCCATGGTTTGCCTAGGAAAATGATCAACTGCTGGGTCGAACCCACATCGCCAAGGCGTGCCTTCAACCCCTTCAGCCTCGACTCCATCATCACTGTGGGCCTCGCGGTTGCCCATATGCTCCAGGCTCCATGTATGGAATTTTTTTTTATACCCACATTTACCAGACCGGAAGGCAAATATTCCATACATGGAGCATATTCAGAACCTATAGTAGCCACTGTCATTGTCCATGTGTGGCATCATTTCTCCGTCATTCATTGTGATTTAGAGCCCCGTTTTGAAAAGATGTAGGTCCCTCTGTGTCTCTCTGTCGGTCCCTGCAACTTGCTGGTGCATCTACCTGAATCTTTCAGCCATCTGGAATCCTGGTCCATAGCTTCATTCAAGGCTTCGTTGAGAACAGACGACCATGGTTTCCAACATACATATATATATATATATTATTAGTCATCAAATTACAGCAATCATCGAGATCTATCGGGTATAGACATCTTCCAACTTCAAATATACAGTAATTATCTAAACAAAATGAAGATCTATAGGGATTCCAGAGATCTACCAACTGAAAAGCCTCGTAGGCCGACTTGTTGGGATCCGTCCGCACGGAGGAGGGGTCCTCCATTCATGGCGCGGTGCTACCCTTCGAAATGAAGATCAATTATGAAGATAACATGGACATCTATATGACATCTATATGACATCTATATGACATCTATATATATATATATTCTATGACATCTATATGACATCTATATGACATCTATATATATATTCTATGACATCTATATGACATCTATATGACATCTATATGACATCTATATGACATCTATATGACATCTAGATGACATCTAGATGACATATGTATACCATCCGTATGACATCTGTATGACATCTATATGACATCTATATGACATTTATACGACATCTATATGACATCTATATGACATCTATATAAGACATCTATAAAAAACATCTATATATGACATCTATATATGACATCTATATATGGCATCTATATATGACATCTATATATGACATCTATATATGGCATCTATATATATATATTATATATATCTATATATGACATCTATATATGACATCCATATATGACATCTATATATGGCATCTATATATATGACATCTATATATATATATATATTATATATATATGGCATCTATATATGACATCTATATATGACATCCATATATGACATATATATTTCAATCCACCCAAGAACTGCACGACCTGCAATTTTCCATGCACAGCCGTGCTGTTGGTCAAGATTGGGTGCCCCAGAGACATCGCTCATGGAGACTCCCGC
>Ga0126342_10003689_pt1 | contig 25541 bp, 28 predicted proteins | sample Cyp1metagenome_FD_92528 | JGI IMG/M metagenome (GOLD analysis project Ga0126342, IMG submission 92528) | Coral microbial communities from Lord Howe Island, Old Settlement Bay, Australia - Cyphastrea 1 metagenome | ecosystem: Host-associated > Invertebrates > Cnidaria > Coral ... | reverse complement strand
TGAAACATGTCACACACAGGGAATCAGGTTGGGAAAACAGTGGGTCCAAAGAGACAGGTCTGGAGTACGATGGATTCATAGTATATGTACATTTTCTGAATTTGGGTAACTTGGAGCTAGAAACTTTCCATTCGCAAGCTCATACAGGTGTTTTCTTCGTCAAAGTCAAAGATGCATCCTGAAATGAATGGTGAATGTCATAATGCCAACTGACCAACGGATGTCCGTCGACTACAGCACTATCACTGCTACAAACTGGTGCAGTTTGCTTCTGAATGCTGACCTTTGTTGGCATCTCTTTCCATTGGTCACGGCCAATCCACACCTGTTGGGTAGATATGAGATCCTCTTTTCAGCCTCAAAAAATCATAACTAGGTTTGTCTTGCTGGTAAAAGCTTCAAGCATAGTTCCCTTAGACCCTGCCAAAAACGATGGCCTCTACAATCTCCAGCTGAGCTTCCCAACTCTGTAGAAGGTTCTCAAGTTCCTGCCTGGAAACCCAAGAATCGCCATCAAACCAAGCAAAGATTGCCTGCTTGTACACAATATGGGGGTAGTTCTTAACGGGAAATCCACAAGTCAATGGGTTTCAATAGCAAAATACTAAAACGGTCACCCCTTTGCATGAAAACGGGGGTATCCCCATGACTTTGGAAAGCTCATGAAGGCTCCATATACATCAATGTTCAGTATCCTGCCATAGTCCATGAATATCCGCAAGAATTATCCCTCATGTCCATTATGCATTGTAATATATTGTAATACTGTAAATCCGTCATTATCCCGATAAAAGTCTCATGTATAGATTCATAGATTCATAGTATCTGTAGCAGTATCGTTCTTAAAAAATGGGGAACGCCCAAGTCACCATGGGTTTCAAGTTTTATTTGGGTGTACCTGCCCTCAGCCATTAGGAAACCCCCAGCCATTGCTGATTTGGAGATGTTCTTCTGGTTTTTGGTGATCAATCCTGAACAAATGGAGAACAGAGTCATCTTGATTTTGCTGTCCATGATTCCATGATTGGGGAAAAAGGAAACAATAGGTAAAATATACATTCAGACTAAGCACTTTTTAATGGGAACTAAAGAACAAGTCACTAAGTGGGCTTCAACCAGAAGGGTAGGGGACACCATCATCTACCCCACTTTGGCATCATCTGTTCATAGCAGTCGCAGTTAGCATCTTCATTGTAGAAGTGCTACAAGTCAAAGTGAAGCATTCTGTGGTTGTGCATTGTTGGAAAGGAATGTGTGTTAGTTCAACAGAAAAGGACAAATGGTACAACTGCCGTGCGCATGGACATGTGAGTTTTTTTTGGGGGGGTCACCGTTCACCCGTTCACCTTAGGGTCAAATAAATTTTCATCTGGGCACCAGAAATGGCTGATGTTCGCAAGCTGATTGATGAATTTGGCCTATGGATCCCCATTTGGATGGATTTGGTACCTCAAGATAGGGTTGATCATCAGTTTTGGAGCCCATCCCATAAACTAGACCGAACCATCTTTTATATTCTTTTATCCAGCAAACTCACAGTTCGATGTGGTTGAAAAGCACTCTTTGGTTCGATCATCTTGAACGGCTTTCCCGCCTTTTCATTGGGATCACCGAATCTCATGACTGGAGCTTTCCAAAGTCATGGGGGTTATCCCAGTCATCCCACTGACTTTAGGGACTTTCCTTAGAAAACATCCAGCTATTGGGGTAGTCTCTGGGGGTTATCCCAGTGGGTAGTCCCTGACTTCGACAAGGTGTCACCAGGTCTCCGGGTCTCGGTTTTTAGCACCTCATATCGCATGCCTTGGCCAGCTGCTGGGTCAGTTTGCTCCGAGCTTTCTGTTCCACCTCGGCGAGTTTAATTAAGAGCATCCTGGATAGGGGTGATGTGAGCTGTGCTAAGATCTTGGGGATAGATATGGGAAAATATGGACACATTTTTGTTAAGATATGGAACATCTATAAGAGTCATCTTGATTTTGCTGTCCATGATTGGGGAAAAAGGAAACAATAGGTAAAATATACATTCAGAATAAGCACTTTTTAACGGGAACTAAAGAACAAGTCACTAAGTGGGCTTCAACCAGAAGGGTAGGGGACACCATCATCTACCCACTTTGGCATCATCTGTTCATAGCAGTCGCAGTTAGCATCTTCATTGTAGAAGTGCTACAAGTCAAAGTGAAGCATTCTCTGGTTGTGCATTGTTGAAAAGGAATGTATGTTAGTTCAACAGAAACGGAAGTCGCTGATATTGCGGTGGATGTTCATCCATCCAATCAAATGATGGGCAATCAAGGTTTTTGATTACAATGTGGGACCCCCCAGTGAGGTTAGTTTGTTGGTTTCTGAACCCTACAGCGATAAGTATCATACACCATAGTGAAATTGGAGCTATGTTCATCAATTTAGCGATTTCGTTCGGGGGCCCACATTGTAGTTGTGACACATTAGGCACTTCTCGAGGCCATGGCGTGTGACCTTTGACAAATTGGGAAAAATACGCAGCTCCCAAACTGGACGTTGTATGCTATTTACCCCCTCTGGCTATTTAACATAGCTATGGAAAAAGGTCTATTTATAGAGGATTTATGATGATATTTACCTATCAAAAATTGTGATTTTCCAGTTCGCTACGTTAAATAACCAAACGGTATATGTCCTGGGCATGATTTCAACATTCCCCCCAAACATAATTCCCATCACCCCTGTTGAGGCTTCCTCAAAGGGCACCCGGCATTCAGGGACTCGATCAGCTCTTCCTCGGCTCTGTGAACCCGATGTTGATGTTGGTTGGTTTATAAAACCCTTGAGCTATAGTTGGAGTTATCAAACGAACATCAACTGGGGCCACATAAACTATAAACTTATGGACTTTGTTTATGGTTTGTTTATGATACTTAGCTGGCAGCTTTAAGTATCATAAACAAGCCATAGTGAAATTGGAGTTATGTTCACCAACCTGGCTATCTTTTGGGGGCCCCGCATCGTCGTGTATAATTTATAATTCTGTATAGTATATATATATATACTGTATAGTAGATAGATATATATATATATATATATATATATACATATGTGTTGAGGAATTATGCATTAAGACAATATCATTTTATAATAAAATAGCATATATATATAAAATATATCATATATTATTGTAGAATTATGGAGGAAACGCCGATTTGTGGACACACATCACAGCTCAAGGCCACTGTTTAGAAACACGTCAAAGTATATCTACAGTCATTGCATGTTTTTGCCTCAACAGCAGCAGCACAGATCGATAGCTGCACCCATCTCACAAGTACTTCAAACGATAGCCATACTGTGCAGCCTGTGTTGCATCGTGGGGGATGATCAAGCCACTCCAACATGTCTGAAATTCTGACTGGAGAATTCACTTCCACAACCATTGCCTCAAAGTAAGGCGAATAAGAAATTAGGTGTTGCTTTGGTATGCTGTACATTAGACTTCATCAATGTTCCATAGATCAATATCAACCATCATTTCCCTTCAAAGAGGCTCACGGTTAGTGGTTTCAACGAATGTGAATGTATATATATATATATATACTATATATATAAAATTTATATATATATATATTCAGTCAGTTGTGATCATCATCCCATTTCGAGGGTTGAATACAACATCATTCATATTTATATAAATATGTATATGTCCAAGATATCAATAGATACCACCAACCAGATATTGTCGGTGTCGGTTACATACAGATACTGTATGTATATATATATATATACAAAATGTTCCTGTTAATGTCCCCATGTTAGATTCTGTTGAATCATGTCAATTCTGCATCTTCACTTACGCAGCCAAGTGTCATAGCTAATCTCCTCGATGCCCTCGAAATCCGGCTCTTCCGTTGACTCCATCGCATCCAACGGGTCCGGGAAGATCAACGCAACTATGTGGGGCCCCCCAGTGATGTTTGTTGGTTTAGATTCGCCCCAGTAACTATAGTTATAAATACCATAAACCATAGTTATTGGAGTTATAAACCAACTTAGCTATCTTGGGGGCCTCACTTTGAACCATGAGTTGGGCATGTTTTGTCGGCATAAAAAGGGACCAGGACTGCACGAAAAGCAGCCCAAAATTCAGGCTAAATTTCATGACTTTACCATATTTCTCCAGGAACATTGCAATTATTTGGGCTATCCAACATATAGATCATGCAGGGACCAGTTCTTTCCACTACATCTGTATCTAGTTCGCTGAAGGGTTGCGGGGTGGGTGACTCTCTGTTGGCATGCCTAATATATGGCTTTGTCTGAAAATGGGGTGCACCCCGAAAAAACACAATTTTGAAGGGAGAATGATGATAAGCTTAAGCGACCGGATTTTTTGGCAAATTTTGGCACCCCATGTTCAGACAAATCATCTTGCTAACCATGCTTCCAGAGGATGACTTGTGAAAAGCATGACTGCAATGCTGGGCAATGCTGGGCAATGCTGGACAATGCTGGACAACACTCCACGGGCATGGGCAAAAAATAAGATAAAATAAGTACGTCAAATGGACATCAAACGCGCAGATCAAACAGCTGGCGTCAATGAAGCATCAAACAGCAGAAACAACTCATGGAACTCCGAAACACATCTTTTCTCTGTGCGACCCCACCGCGCGTTGTCGAAGTCGTTGTATTGCGTCCCACCGCAATTCTGCTGGGGCAGTGATGGCTGATCATCACAGTGTGAAAAGGCAGTGTGCCGGACATATGCAAAAGAAAGCGATGGACGAATGTAGACAACTATGTATGTGATAATATATCTTTATATATATATATGTATATATGTATATGTGGACATTTTAGTCTAATCAATGACAACTGCAAACACTGTATGTTTAGTAGGTTTGATTTGGATCTACACGTCTGGATAGACTTCTTGCATCACACCAATATGGGTTTGTTTTACACCCAATCTTTTGCAGCTTGTACAATCCATTTGCAGCCATTTGTCTTTACCTGAAACTGAGGTATTCCCAATCCGAACAGATTATCATCATAATATCCCCAATAACGTGGATTTTTGTTGGGGGCCCATCCCCATTTCAGCATTAATTGTTGCTGATGCTAATGATGATGACGATGATGACGATGATGACGATGATAACAATGATAATGAATATTATGAACATTATAGCTGCTATAGCTACTATACTATAGCCCCGTCTCCCGGGCAGCTTTCCCAATCATGTTGATGAAACCACTTGGCAAAGAATACGCTTCTCCCACCAGATTCCTGCCCGCAAAGAGTTACGTTTCTCGCGTTTCTAAAAACGACCTCCCCCTGGGTGTTCCGTGACGCTGCTTCCGTGCTGATTTGATCAAAAAAACAGGATATTTTTCAGCATCAGACTTGGTTGATTGAACACCAACAGTGGATACCAGGAATCTACCAGCAATCGCAGGGGATTCAAAGGATTCAATCAGCCTTAACTTCAAGGAACGAAAAAGGCGTCATGGAACTCCAATCGAAGCGGTTCTACGCATCGATCTCAACGATCTCAGCACACAGCTTTTTGGCTCTTGGCTCCTGCTGGAAATGGCTGGAGAATATACAGAGAATATGGAGAAAATGGGTAGCTATTAGCAGAAATATTAAATAAATATAGGCCGATCAACGTGTTCTTCTTGCTGTGATTTTGGCAAATGCTATGTGATACCAAATACTGAAAGGTGTTCAAGCAATTGGATTTACGTGCTATTTGGATTGACGGCTGGATTTTACCTTCTACCTTTTCAAGCAGCAAACGAACGGATCAGATTAAGTTGGTTTTTGCTTAAGGAGCCCATATAGCACCCCCCAAAAAAATAACGATTCCATCCATATTTATATATATACACGTATTATTGATATTATTAGTATTGTTGTTACTTTTATTATCATTATCATTAGTATTAATCATTATTATCATTATTATATATATTTCCCATGATTTTCCAAGTAATTGCAATGGATTTCACATTGGGAAAATGGGAAACATATCTTCCCCAAATCCAGGTATTTCTTGGAGAGCACAGGGTCGCTCAGTGTTTCATCTTTAGGGTGTTTTTTTAGGTCGACAGCATCTCGCATCGAAAAAAACACAACTGGTGTCGAATGCCAAATCAGCCAACTCAGCCCTCAAGACAAAGGTATGACAATCACCTGGGATCATCAATCCAGTTTGAAACGGAGCACGTTTCTGACCAAAAATCTGAAGAAAAATCCATGGGTTGAAAAATTTGCTGTACTGATTCGTGGCAATATATGAAAAATATACCATAGGATTTCCATCACTTGCTATACGCAAGTGATGGCTTTGGAACGGAACGGATCTGTCCTTTCCCATTTGACCCATTTGCTTCCGTATCTCCTGGCGTTCAGAAAGCCCAGGTCAAAGTTCGACCATGTCCATGTCGAAACTCATGGGTTGCCAGTTGCCATAGCAATAGTAGTTTACTGGATGGCAAAATATGGTAAAATATGGTAAAACATGATAAATTCATGTAAATTCTCCTCAAATTCAACCCTTCTCTTGACTATCTAGCCCAGTCTTGGAACCACTGACATGGGTAGTGGTCAAACTTATTGTCTCTGCTTCGCAACATGACAAAAAACACAAAAAGATGTGTCCAGTGGCTGACATATCAAAATCAGATCACGTTTGATAAATGTTGATAATTACCACAGACAAACACAGACCCACATGTCTAATCCGACAATCCGAACTTTGACCCACAGCCATAATAATTATATGCCGTGGTCAGAACATGAACATGTTTTTTTTTTCGGGGGGGAAGGTCTTCCATCCCATATTGGGAATCCCCTGAAGCCGGCTGATCGCCTCTTGAATGTTCAAGGGAAGCTCCGCCAGGACACCTTCATCCACCTCCTCGTTCATGACATGATTTATACCTATTTTCCAGCATCAGATTAAGGGAAATGTTGCAGGAAAACCCGTCCTATTGTGTTTTTGTTGAATGGTTTTCTGTAGATCTTCAAAACCGTTCAGCACGTTTTTGTTTGGAGGATATATCGGGAGGTTTCACCAACAACGGTGGGCTAAAACACGAAGGAGAAACGAGTGGACAACTGGCTTAATCTTCACCATGGACGGGAACGCCTGATCAGATGGACATGTTACCATCAACAAGTGAAGGTAAGCTGTCAAACATGCTGGACAATTTCACATTCCACCAAGAAAGGAGGATTGTTTCACAAACAGCTGCTGAAATGAAGGGGATACCACCAATGAAGGCAAGAAAAACACCAGAAATTCTGCCAACAAAGATGTCGGAGATATTTATTGTTTTTTATTGATATAGCTGTCCAACAAATAGGAGGATATCGTGAAATATGGTCTTTTCAGCATCGATCTGATTGGCTGATCTAGACTGGCACGCATAGGCTACCAACACATATTTTACTGTGCCTTCAACGTACAGCCTGACGAGGATCATACACCAAGTTGTTCCTGAATATCTAGCTGTTCAGATTCATATTCTTGATACTTTGAAGCCTCCGTGTTCTTCAGACAACTTCTAGCATATGCTTTTGGTCGAGAAACATCCATCTACTGTCAACTAAAGAAAGGGAGATACACTATATTCCTCTAGGTTAGCTGGTCCACGGTACAACTATTCATTTAGCTAATTCCAAGCTCCCCTGCTTAATTTCTAACTACTAAGTTCCTAGCGGCTCTAGTATAAATATGTATAAATCACCATGATTTCCAAAGAAGCTTAAAAGAAGCACAGGAAATAGATGGAAATAGCTGATGGGAACCACCATACCATTGAAAACCCCACAGCTACAGTCTCCTGATCCATTCTGCCTATGGGCTCTGCTTCTCGTTTCGCCTGGTAGAACAATGTGATCGTCCGAAAGTGTGGTTGGATCCCCTGCAACAGTTCGAAGCTCAAAACTTCAGAGATCTTGATTCTTCCCAAGATTTCCCAAGTAATTGAAGATCATATTTAAACTTATATATTTGAAAACCAGAGGAAGTCAATTTGCTAATTTCAGAGACTTAGGCTATAACTGTTTCGCACCCCCAAGTTAAGTACTGAGAAGACAGTTTCTATGCCCTGCCTCTCTGGAAAATTGAAATAATCCCCACCGAGACATCTTTGTTTTCTACTTTCAGCAGTTGATTCAACCCTCCATCTGTCGTTTTTAGTAAGCTGCTTCGAGAATTATCCCATTGACTTTGTTATAGTCAGTGAGATCAACCATATCCCAGCATATCCCAGCTATAAAAACTATTAAAATTTCTGGAAATCCACGACTCGCCACTGATCATGTGGGCATATGTGGGCCCTCGACTCGGGGTTGCCGTAGGGTTTTCCCATGTTTTCCCCCTGAGTTCGCTGCAGCTCGAGCGAAGCTGGCTTTCAACAAGTTCTCCTGAACGCCGGAGCCCTTGGGACAACCCTGGGGACCCTGGGGACCCGGCACCACTGAGTCGCCAAAATCGCCAAAATCCCATGACGGATCCGGCTGGTGCTGATATATATGCTAACATGACTGGGGTATATTGATGGGATCCATGTTACCATATATGGCAGCACCATGAATCCTATGGGTGTTGGGATAATGTTTATACAAATTGGCTATGATTGCAGCATAATCAGCAGGTCATCATGGCAAATTGATGCAAATAGAATCAAACTGCGTGTGGTCGCTCCATGCTTCGTTTTTTTCAACTGGAACCAAAGACGTCTTCTCTCCAAATTGAGGTTTTGTCCCAAAGATGTGGGCCAGGCCGGCAAACAGTGGAAGATGACAGCCGCCCGTCTCCTGGTCCTGATCTTGCGCCTGGGCATATCTTGACATGGCTTCGTCAACAAAAAATCCCTGGCGCCAGTTCAGAACAGATTAGAAACAAGGGTACTTTAGTTGTTTTTTTTTGATATCTATTGTTTAGAGACTGTGAGTATAGTATTTGAGATCATCATCAAATTATCATCAGTCAATAATTTCCCAAAACATAGAATTATCATAACTATCACAAGTATCAGAACAGAAACATTTAGATACAACATGATACAACATAACATTAATGTCATCATTCCCTCCCACTAAAACCCTGCATGTTTCTTGCTGCCCCGCGTCACCTTGGGCTTCACCCTTGATTTTGCAAATTTCTCGATGCTGCCACCTGCGGTGAATGTTCATGGGAAAATCACCAAACAACAAGGATTAACAATACATAATTCAGTCATAAAGTGCTGGGTATAACTCAAATTCATAACATAATTTATCATAACATAATTCACAGTTATGTGAAAATTTTAATTCCATGATATGAGTGATTCTTAGTCAAATACATATTCATAACTGTGAATATGACTAAAATCACTCGTATCATGGATGTGAACTGCCGTTTTGTGGCTTTGATCTAATCCCCTGAGGAAGCCATGCTGGACCATGGGAATCCCAAAAACTCCAATTTCACTATGGATTGGGATACTATGTATATATGTATATATATATATAGTTAAACAATATATATATAGAGAGAGAGAGAGTATCCTAAAGCAATGTGAAACTGGAGTTATGTGAACCCCAACTGAAACCATCTATGGTTATAGACTCCCATAATACCTATATATATATATACATATTTAATGGATGTTAATGGGGTCTATATAAACTGATAACTGGGGGGCCACATTAGAATATATATATATATATATAAAGATATATATATATAAAGGGTACCACAAAAACTCAGCTAATCATCAAGCATCTAAATTGCTCAAGTGAACTCCCGGTGTCCAAAAAGCACCAGAATGGGCACCGAAATGCCATGAGATGATATTGACATCACACATTTAAACTTCAAGTTGTTTCTAATTTAAATCTATATAAACAAATCATGAGTCATAAGTTATGGACTTCACAAAGCTACTTGATTTTTTTTGATATAGGATGATCCAATTCAACCAGAAGTTGTGTATTTCATCAATTTCCGGAAAGTAACCAACAGCATGGAATTTCGCACAGAATAAATCCAGCATAATCCAGCATTTTCCGCTTTTGGAACTTCGGTTTCTTGGAGCCTGCATTTTCAGCGGCCTTGCCGAAGTATTTGGTCAATGAGCCACTGGCCTCCACAAGGACTTTTCGCATCCAGATTTCTGGTCCCACAAAAAAAGCTTACTGGTGCGTTAAAAACGTAGGGAATGGAGGGGTTGCTGGGGGTTGCTGGGATATGCTGGGATGATTATTGATAGTTAGCCAGTGGATCATTCCCTCATTCCCTACTAAGCACCAGCAAGTTAGGCAAAGAAATACATAGAGATTAAAGATGATTCCCGTTCAAGCATCAAAGGATGAAGATTGCTGAAGAGCAACAATTGAGGATTGTTTCGCCTTGGCCGCCATGCGTGCTTGCCACTCTGCTTCACCCGCTTTACATTGGAATTGTGTTCTTTCATGCTGTCGATCTAAATTTATAAATGATTACTGTAATCTAGAAATATGGTAACCTGCATTATATAGTTATATTTGATGTATCTATATATTTTGATGTTTTCCAAAATGTGCGTGACAACAGAAGCATAAATCTCAGGAAAATCTACCATTGTACTGCACCCCGAGCACCACCTCTCACCATACGGGTTGCTCTCACCTCAAGCGATACCATGTTCGACAGACATAGCCCGAGCACCACCACATCGGACAAATGCCCTGCGCGACGCACCAAAGCCTGACAGAGGGATCAGTTGACTCAATGGGACAATAATGATCTGGGTTGATGGTTGGGGGGTACCGGGGTACCAAAAGTAATTGTCAGCTTTTTGAGTTGTTCATCTATGATTGAGGAAGGATAAATTTTGAATCCAGCGTTGACGTTGGATCCCTTGACCGGGGTAAAAGTACCTTTATTAACGTTTACCCTCTGGTTATTTAACATAGCCATGGAAAATGGCCCATTTATAGATGGTTTACCTATTAAAAATGGTGATTTTCCATGGCTATATTAGTCATAACCAGAGGGTATATTGGGAGTCATGAATAAAACCATCCAACGTTTTCTGGGTCTCCATTCAACATGGACCTCAACAGGCTTTAGCCACAGCTTCCCCAGTTTTTTCAAGCTGTGGCTGTATGGTTTTCGCAGGCAAAGCTGGGATATGCCATGATATCTTATCTATCACATATGAATATATAGTGCAACATATCCATAATTACATATGATGTAGCATAATAGTATAACTATAACTGTAACATAGCATAATGTAACATAACTATGTAGTATCTAGATATTATGAGTAGCGGACACAATTATATCTTAAATTTAATGCCGTGCGCAACTTAGGGTCGTCCCCTATGGGGGATCGGTATAGGGTCGTCCCCTATCGGTTATGAAGGTTTTGTGCAACATCGGAAAGGAAGGCGAAACAAGACTAAATTAGTATTACAATAATTTTGTCGCTTACTCATATACATATTTCCAATATTATCATCTGTGTATGGTATCTGGAAGAGCTTCGACTCACAGCTATTTATCACTTAGCCAGTTGCAGCGAAGCCCAATCTCTCCTTGGCCGCTGTGAGGATGTGCTCAACGCTGCCGCTACTGCCCAGATTGATGGACTGCTGCCGGGTCAGGTGCTCTTTGGCATTGGACTCCTACCGCTGGCCGCGGCTGGTGCTGCCCCGAAACGAAATGGTCACTAATGGAAAATTGTGGAGAAACGGCTGCATATGTAGACTCTACGTAGACATACAAATATCATACCCTGATAATCAGGTTCCATGGATCTATTAAAGCATATTAAAGATTTTTCCAACAACAATTGCAATATGTCGAATTTCTCACAGGCCAAATGGAACTATCTCCTCTTCCCACAGGCATTTCTCATTGACAGATTGCGCTACCTAACTGCATGAAAATCAAGCGGTTCCGCCTGTTCCAATTGGGGAGTTGCTGAAAAATGGTTGGTTTATTTCATGGAAAATCCCATAAAAATGGATGATTTGGGGGTAGCCCTATTTCAGGAAACACCAATACACCCTAAGAAATGTTAGGCCTCATGAATATGGGTTCTTAACCACTGTCAGCCATAACAATAGCAGCTTTCAAACCACCGGTGCTACCATGCGAATCTAATTGTATAGTCCAAAATGCTTAAAATATCCATAGTAAATGGTTGTGTTCTACCCCCACAACGTTCCTCGTTAAATCTCCCATCTATAGCCAGTTTTAGGGTTGATATTGTTTCTAATGTTCTTGAAGCCCATATCCACCTTTGCTTTTATTCCCGAGTATTGTCGCGTATTATTGCATGTCTCGGTTAAGATCCGCTAATAAACACATGTTTGGACTCCTTCCGGATTCTATCCGCAAAAACTTGGTGGTTCATCCCGTATGGCTGAAATCACAATAGAAAAACCAACTACCCTCTGGTTATGACTAACATAGCCATGGAAAATGACCCATTTATAGATGATGTACCTGTTAAAATGCTGAGTTTCCATGGCTATGTTAAAGAACAAAAGGGTAATTGATCTCCATACCCTAGAAAATGCTGAATTCCCACAGCCAGCCTTCTCCATGCTCAGCGACACGCCAAGTGTCGTGGGCGTGCGCTGGTGCTTCTCGACCTGGAGCGTGGAGCTTCTCGACCAGAATCCTCTGTATGTTTTCATATGGAGGGTTAAAATGGGGGTACCCCAAACTCCTCTACTTGAGAGGATTTTCATTTATAAAGCATCCATTTTGGGGTAGCCCCATTTCAGGAAACCCCCTATATACTGTGTATAAATATATATATATATATATATATATCCAGGAAATACATACACTGCATAATTGCATAACTGCATAAATATCATACAGTAATTGAATATTGCTGCTGTACATTGGAAACAAATCAACACAGCAAGCTTGTATGTCCTTGTATATACACAATATGTTGTAAGTATAATGTACATGAATTAAGCCTCGATTTGATTTGTTGAATGTGTTGAACACTTTCTATCGAAACACGGTGACTCAAAAAGACATCTGTCGATTTGCCTTCGATCTCGTATCACAATCCGATCTTGTCCAGGAATCTCTTCGCTATGAGCACATTGGATTGGGGATTTCTGGATTATCTGGATTTGGGGATTGCCATTTGGTTATGGCTCAAGCGCCCCTGGTACCCTATTTATCATATATATGTATCCTATACATATATAGGATATATATATATATAATCCTATAATATATATATATATATCATATATATATAAGTAATCCTATATATATATAATCCTATAATATCCTATATATATAGCACCCATTTAGCACCCTAAGTCATAGTTGCTGGATGGGGAACTTCCCCCGGCAATTTCAGAGGTAACAAACGACCATCCCCATTGGCGTTTTACGACCAACAAACGGCGAGATGGCAACGTCTGCAGGACATCCTGCAAATTGTTACAGTTATTTTGGTTCTACTGTAGATAAACCAGTTATTCTCATGCTTATAAATGGGTATAAATGATTAATGGTTATATATGGTTATATATGGTTATAAATGCTTATAAATGGTTTTATACATGGGATAACTTACTGACTCGTAACCGATAAAGGAATCAACAATGGTATCTGACAACAACCCATCCTCTTCTGTGTGGGCTTTCTCATCCATAATCTACACATGCACAATTTATCCACCAGGAAATCTAGGGTCTATCAGTCACGGGAATTCTCGTAAGACATCAATTTGCTGTCAAGGAATCCTACTATCAACTTTGGCAGTTTAGATATCCTGCAGACTGACTTACTCAGTTGCCTCGACGTCCATCGGTCCACCGAAAGAGAGCTGTTGAACTTTAAAAAAGGACAATTGGTGCAGTCGTCCCCTTTATGGGACACTTCTCTCACCCGTGGTAACTCTGCGTCGCTCTGCATCCCATGATGAAAATGTCCCATTGAATCATCAACTGCTGTCATGACATGCTATTTTCATGGGAAAGATTATGATATCAGGTATGAGATCAAATATGAGATTTTGGAGCATGTCCTGTTTCTTGACAGCCCTATCCCGAAAAATGAGACATTTACCACCGGCCAAAAAACAGTTCAGCTAGCCATAGCGGCGTTAATTGCGCTTGGCTCAAAATCTGCCCATCATTCCACGGTTCCAAGAGCATGGCACAGTAGCATCAGGATTACCAACGTTTCACTGTGATTATCAGGATCAGATTGGTCTATCCGCTTACCCCCGAATAACAACTGTCCAATCTATGTGAATCATCTGTGCAAATGGACGTCACTCTACTCTGTGCCAAGCGCAGGAATGCCATCCTATATGATACCCTCTGGTAAACTAATATAGCTATTGAAAATGGCCATTGATAGTTGATTTGCCAATTAAAAATTAAAAATGATGATTTTCCATAGTTATATGACTGTTTACCAGAGGGTACTGTCTTTTTCAAAAATGAGTTCAATGGTGCCTCACCCAGCTGGATTGAAATCTCGTGAAACCTTTCGTGAAACCGGTCAGAGGCGGGTTTTTCCTCTTGCGACTTTGCGACCCAACGTGGATGATTCTGATGCTTCACCTTGCCACGAAATGACAGCTAAAAAGTCAACAAACCCTGTGGATCCAAACACTGTCTGAGAAGGTACTTAAGCCTCCAAATTATAGTAAATTATACCCCAAACACTTCCTAAGAAGGTACTTGGATCCATAGGGAAAAGGACCTTATGAGATAGCATCCAAGACGGAATCGTCACACACACCCCATGCATCTGCTTGTGATGACAGATTTCTTCATATTGCACCATGCAACTAAGACGAAGAGAAAAAGGCAAGAGCCGCCCCAATTAAGTCTGCTATCCAGCCAAGATTCGAAGAACAGCGTTAGATTAAATATATGCACTTGTCTAAGATCAATCGAAACTCTCAGAACATTCAATATATGCTCCATGTCTGGTATATTTACCTACATTTGGGCGATTTTTAGGGTCAATGTTGTTAAATATTCCATGCATGGAGCATATGGGATATGATCTTCAATGATCGTTTGTCTGCATAAATGAGCATTCCAAACCAGATAAGACGGCCATGAGAATCTCCCCTCCTGACCATGTTCATCTTCCGCTTTTTTCAGCTCCACTATACGGATCACTGTCAATCAGCCCTACGTGAATTGTGAGACAAATCAAAGAAGCAAACCGAAAAATGAATGAGAATGAGCTGACAAAACAAGACAGTGACCCAAGATGACTACAATATTACTACAAAGCTACGCCCCTATAACATATCCAACACAAATCAAGATGTGTTTGATCCATCTACACATTGCTGGTAGCACCAGTCATGGAACATCATGGAATGGCAGTTATATCCATGATTAACTCCATGTTGAAACAATCACCTGCAGTCGTTAATTCAATGCAATAACACCCTACAACAACGATATGTTTTGTCCAAAGGTATGTAAAGGATTCTAAAGGCATCCGGATAAATTTGATAAATGATGATATACAGTTAATCTTGATAAATGATGATATACACTGAATATACAACAGTATACAGTATAGTTTAGCAATTTTTTATGTGTTTCACCAATCATTCAGGCATCGTTGCCCTCACGTCAATGGGATCCCAGGGAGAATCAAAACACGCTGAAAAAAACACCAACTGGTTAGGTTAGTACAGTTCTGGTAAATTTATGTTCCATCTTTTCTCAATTCTGTGACGGGATTCATGTGGAGATTCACAAAAAATGCCATCAAGCCTCCCCAAAATCAGCATTTTTATGGCTGGGACCTGTTTGCCACCCCCAAATGATAAGTTTATTATCATTATTATCATTATTATCATTATTATCATTATTGGGTTGCCAGCATGAGTATATATTAAACCAAAAAAATATGATTGGGTAGCTTTATTAGAAGAATCCCCAATATTAGGCAGTCATTATTCTTGGATTACCTGCCCGCGCTCAAGACCTCGATTTCAACATCCACGGCACTGGGGCTTCCACGGCTGCTGCCGCCGTAACTCGCGGCGCCGCGGCGACTGCAGCGACCGTGGTGCGACGAGCAACGCTCGAGGCGCCGCACGTTGCGCTGGGTCAAGAAACTCGTAGGCTCCGAGTGGGAGCAAAGGGATTGTGAAGATTGGGACAAATGACTCTCACGTGAGAAGTGATCAAAATCAAAGACCATATGGATGTTCAATGATGTTCATATTTTTTTTGGATGGCATATAAAACACAGTTGTATGGTTATGTTTGAGCTTATTTTGTATATATAGTACATAACTTCAATAACTGGCTTTGTTCCCACAGATAGGGTACCTCAAAATCCAATGATGTTTGGAAACTCATTGTCCCATCAAACGGACGTTTTTGCAGCTAGGTTGATGTTTTCGGGTCAGGGACGGCTTCGAAATACAGTGTGTTTGTATGGAAAAAAAGTCATCTCTGTCTGACCACAAGCCGAAGGCACCAATGCGAGTGGGCCCATTCTTCCAGTAAACCAAGGGAACTTCAGTTTGGCGTCCATCAAGTGCCAATCTGAAACAGAATGATCTTCTACATAAGTTACATAAAATCTGAAACAAATCTGAAAGACACGTTTTTTTTGGGTTGGAACCTGATGTTATTTAAATGATGTTATGAGTCCATGGTCAAATTACACGATTGTGTGGCTATTCTTATTTAAATGATTCCATATAAAATTCCATATTTACATATCACACGTGTTATGAACCTTTATGTGATTTTTGTTTTGCTGTTTAAATTGGTTGAAAAAAATCCTCCCATGCTGTGGGTCATCCATTATATCCATTGATGTGCACCAACTTCATCCAACTTCGCTACCCCAGCTTCGGTCCAAGCCTCAGGCATCCCAAGAGTTCGGTTTCTTGATCGATGGTCATCGCCACAACTGGTCGACCGAACAACGAAAGATCCTTGTGGATGGAGAGGAAAACGAGCGACAAACGAAGGGTTCATATAGCCACTTTAAATGGAAACGTGACGATGAACCATCCAATTAAGAGGGATTCCAATTTTTCAGCCAAAGCCATATTTTTCCCAATGAACGTTAACATTTTGAGACTTTCGAGTAATGGAGTTATGGCATTCCATTCCTTCCCTCTATACATACTCAGCACACCATAATGTATCAACTGTTTTAAAATATTTTGAAAGTTAAAATCCCATTGAGTATTAGAAAAACTTTATAAATAATAGGATGCCTATCATCAATTATGATACTATCATTGATGATGTATTCTATCATATTAGTTATTAGATCCCACTGAATTCCGAGAACTACAGTAATCATCAGTCAACAGAAGTGTCGCAGCCACAGCCACTGCTCCCCTTCGCCGCTGCCAAGATTCCTGCAGTGGAATTGCCTGTTGCGCCCAGGCGCAACCTTGGCGACATGCAGATGTTCAATCGATTTGGACAATCCCGGAAAAAGAATATGACACAAAAAACATATGTAGTTCTGATGGTTCTTTGATGGCTATTTAATAGTTATTTCATGGCTAGTTTATGGTTGTGTGATGGTTATTCCACGGTTATTTGATGATTATTTGTGATCATGGGGACAATACGAAATGATACGAATCATATATGCCATGGTCAAGCTACATGGGCTACTATGGGGTTTTATGGTCATCCATCCTATGCCATCGGAATCCCAACGCAAATATGAATCTGTATGAGAATGGAGTGATGACCACCCCGCCCAAATATGGGTATAACATCACAGCTTTGCTTATACTTGATCATATGTCCCATGAAATCGCTCTAAAATCCCGTTAAACTCACCATGTTTAATGTGTTTTTTTCAGTGATAAGATCCCAATTTACCCAAGTCTTGAAAATTTCACAACTAGTGTGGATCAAACAATGTCATAAACCACCCATCACTGGGAATAGTTTATACCACCTATAAAAATGGTGATGACTGGGGGATGGCTTTAATTTGTTTTACCCACATGGGGGGTCCATTTTAATAGGATTTTCCATTATAAACCCTCCAGCTATTGGGGTATCCCCATTTTTGGATCCCCCCCACATAACATCACTAATATCACTACCCTATGATTATTTAACACAGCTATGAAAAACCACCGTCTTTGCATATATATATATAATTATATATATATATATAAATCATAAATCAGCCATAAATTGGCCATGTTCGCTACGTGAAAGTTACCGGAATGGTACATCACTAGGTGTTCATCTCCCATGGATTTTCCCAGAAAGCCCAGGAGCCATGCATGAAGCCGTTCACAGCGTGCTGCACTTGACTCGACAGGGATTTGGCCGATTTGGCTTCACATCCTTCGAGGTCCATCCTGCTATAATTCACTGACACCAAACATCCTTGGGAAGATGTACCCTCTGGTTATGACTGACATAGCCATGGTATAGATGGCCCAGTTAGTTCGATGGTTTACCTATTAGAAATGGTGATTTTCATAGTTATATTAGTTTACCAGAGGGTAAAGTAAATCAACATATATAGATGTGGAAAACCTATGTTTGGTTGTGAAACACATCTAGTCTAGAGGAGGCTAATATTTTTGGGCCAGGCCTTTCTTGAAATGGGGGATTCCCAATTTCTCATTGACTCATGGGTTTCAAGGTTTCAATACTAAGTCATGATCTAATGACTTTTATGATTCGGGGGTACCCCCCCGGACGTAGGAAACCTCCATATCATATGGCTGGTACCTGAAAAATCGGGAAACACAAACACACATTGTTTGATAATTAGGTTTTTTCTCCATGAGACTGGCCATTTTGAGATATTGATATGACCTGATTTTCAAACAGACCCATATCACAATGTGTTGCTGTGTTTGTTTTCCCAATCTCATTTCTTTGATAACACTACGCTGCTAGATGTTTGATAACACTACGCTAACATCAGCGACAAGAATATGGTTTCAACAAACCGTCCAGGGACACAGCAGCTGCACTTGCTATCTTTGTCACATATTCTTTGTTGAAAGCAATCTTATTCTGGCGTTTGAATCAACCAAAATTGGTAAATCATGGTAAATCAACCGTATTGGTAAGAGGGTTTTGGCTAAGCTGTTGTGTGCGACTGGAATATCACCGCTGATCAACTTCTGGTTCCATGCGTGAGGACTGAAAAATCTTGCATTTCAGACTTGAGCACCGGGCTCATGTCAAAGTTGACCAACATTTTGAAAACATAAATCCTTGCTTCCCTGCAGCTAAAACTGAAACACCTTGCCCCACTACTGTTTGTCTCCCATCATATCCATATATCCCACATTCTCTGTGCGATCTGCACGTTTCTATTGGATAAGCTGGTTGAATTCACAAAAACAAAAATCACATGAAACCTGAAACAATGCAAGTTTTTCAGAGAGCCAAGCTGCAGAGTAAGATCAAAGATAGATCTGCTCATGTGTTTCTGGCAGAGTTCTCCTAACTGCGATGGAGGTGACAAAGTTCATCAATCAAGTTGGCTTGTACTTGCAATGACTGGGTAGATATATCTATAGTTGATGGGGGTTAATTACCAGCTTATAATTGCCGGACCCAGCACTGTTCGCAATGAATCCTGGAGTATTTTCTTGCAGGTAAATGATACTGAAAAATACGACCATGAACTTAAACAATGGTAAACATAAACCTCTCTGCAAATTCTATGATTTTATGGATCTGATCTCTGGAACAAAGTAAATTATCCTTAAGCCTTCGACGAGGATTTCATGGCCTGGGTCCATGTTACCCAAACCGATTGGATTTGAATCTTTCGCTACCTTTGGATATCTTCAGTTTAAAATTCTCTTCATTTTAAGATTTTCCGATGTATTCCCATGTATTCCCATGTATTCCCATGTATTCCCTAGGTTCGCTTTCTCAGATCTGCCAGGTCCGGTAACCCTGTCTGCCCGTCTGCCCGTCGGGCCCAGGTTCCAATTTCAGTTTCCGCGTCAATCACTTGGAGAGTGGTGCCCAGAAAAATGATACTGGGTCCAGCGGAACCTGGCGACGTGAATCACCCCCCTGGACTGTCTACTCGGATAGATCGATAGGTCTATAGATCGGTAGGTTGGTAAGTAGGTAGATAAACAATCAGACAGACAAAAAAACAGACAAACAGACAGACAAACAGACAGACAAACAGACAGATAGACAAACAGACAAACAGACAAACAGACAGACAGACAAACAAACAGACAGACAAACAGACAGATAGACAAACAGACAGATAGACAAACAGACAGACAAACAAACAGACAGACAAACAGATAGACAAACAGACAGACAAACAGACAGATAGACAAACAGACAGATAGACAAACAGACAGACAGACAGACAAACAAACAGACAGACAAACAGACAGATAGACAAACAGACAAACAGACAGACAAACAGACAAACAGACAAACAGACAGACAGACAGACAAACAGACAGACAAACAGACAGATAGACAAACAGACAGACAAACAGACAGACAAACAGACAGACAAACAGACAGATAGACAAACAGACAGACAAACAAACAGACAGACAAACAAACAGACAAACAGACAGACAAACAGACAGATAGACAAACAGACAGATAGACAAACAGACAGACAGACAAACAAACAGACAGACAAACAGACAGATAGACAAACAGACAAACAGACAGACAAACAGACAAACAGACAAACAGACAAACAGACAGACAGACAGACAAACAGACAGACAAACAGACAGATAGACAAACAGACAGATAAACAGACAGATAGACAAACGGACAGAAAAACAGACAGATAGACAAACAGACAGACAAACAGACAGATAGACAAACAGACAAACAGACAGACAAACAAACAGACAGACAAACAGACAGACAGACAGACAAACAAACAGACAGACAAACAGACAAACATACAGACAGACAAACAGACAAACAGACAGATAGACAAACAGACAGACAAACAGACAGACAAACAGACAGATAGACAAACAGACAGACAAACAGACAGATAGACAGATAGACAAACAGACAAACAGACAGACAAACAGACAAACAGACAAGTAGAGAAACACATAGATAGATTAGCTAGATCGATCATCATAGATAGATCGATAGATTGATTGATTGATGGCACATGATGGCACATGAAAGAACCCATCGATTGTAGTGGCAAATTAATTACTGTTCCTGTTCTATCGTCTTAGTGCATACGTAACCAAGATCCAAGTAAGTTTGAGTGAATGTGTATGTGTATATATATATATACGCGCAACGCCTGGGCATATTAATTTTGGAAGATCAACAAAGGTATTAAGGAACATTAAAATCTCAGCCCCGTTTAACTTTACATTCAATTGGAAAGATCAACAAAGGTATGCGGGAAGATTAAAATCCCACCCCCGTTAAACTTGACATTCAATTGAGAAGATCAACAAATGTACAGTATTAGGGAATATTAAAGTCCCACCACCGTTAAACTTTACATTCATTGAAGATCTTCAATAAAGGTTTAATTCTTCCACCCGGTTAAACTTCTACATTCATTGAAGATCTTCAACAAGGGTTTAATTTTCCCACCCCCGTGAAACTTCTACATTCATTGAAGATCTTCAATAAGGGTTTGATGATGATGATGATGACGATGATGATGCCTTGCCTGTCGTGGTTGCGCTTCCGGGCAAAGCCCAGGCATTTGCCGTATATATATAATACATACATACATACATACATACATATATATATATATATACATATTTATATATGTGTATAATACATATATATATGTCAATTATATATATATATATATATATATATCACCTTTTAACATATAATATATATATATATATATTGGGGTTAGCCCCTCTTGTTGACTTTGTTAGATAGGTACCATCAAGGATATGACGCAGCACATCCTGCAGTTGAGCGTCACATGGCCCTGGGACCTCAATGGCAGTGGAAAATCCGAAGCTTTCCCTGCCATCCAACATGTCCCCCAAAAAAACTTTCGCTTTAGGCAAAACTGTGCAGTATATTTATGTATATTTAGGATACTATTGTACTTGACAAAACTGTGACTATACATGATAAATCATGATAACATGTACACGCACGTGCACGCACTACACAAACGCATGCTTGCCAAGTATCCTCCTTTTTCATTAAAAATAAATAAAACAAATATCAAGCACATCTAAGTCCATGTGATAAATGTCATGTCATATGGTGCCCCGCAGTTCAAAGTTGGTTTAGAACCCCCATTGTAGCTATGTAATCACTATAGCTATCTATCTACCATAAACATCCATAAACCCTAGACCCTAGTTTCTGGAGTTACAAAGCAACTTTGCGCTTAAGCTCACCGGGGCACCACCTTATACCTCATTCTCCTGAGCCAAAGCGAGGCACGGGAAGGCTTCGTCAAATCACATTGCAGCGGTGCAACGGCAGACAGGGTGTCTTGAATCTCCCGCATGCCTACGTAGTGACATCCCTTCCTGCCAGGGAAGAGGATTGGCAACTGGCTGAACCAGGGGGTGAGATTTTAACAGTGGTGGAGAAGGCATTTTTGTCAGTATGATAATACCGAATTAGTGGTAAATGTTAAACTTCTACGAGTGGGGTATATCAAGAGGCCAAAATTCAGGACTTTTCAAAGCCACCAGAAGTCTCGGTGCTTGGCCAGTCGAATCTTTACCGATTGGAATCTAATTTGAGACCTTTAGGTAGCCTCCAAATTTCAATAATGTCCTTTTGGTAAAAATAGGTTTGGGCCAGTTTGGTATACCATCTATCACCAAACAAACCTGATGTTAAAGGGGTTTCTTCAAAGCCCTCTATTCATCAACCAACCAATAGGAAAAGGGCATCTATTCAAATCAGTCATCAGCTCTGGACTCAATGTTTGACCATGCTTGAGCCATCCCAATCCCCATCTATCCCTGTTGAATATGGCAATAGCTCATGATTTCTATCATGTGGCTGGGAAACTCTTAGCAGCTCCTTAGCACCCTCCTAGCCACTGGATCCGTATATATTTCAATACTAAAATCACAATGTGGGGGTCTATGGGTCTATTGCATTCTATTGCGACCCAATGACCTAACCCATCCCTATTTTTGGAACATTCACCCCAGTTGTCAGCTAAGTCTCCTCTCTGCATTGGAGAATGGAACATGCAGCAGTTCAACATGGACTTCACTTGCCATGCTGTCTATCCTGAGTCCACATCTGCAGCCAGAATTTGGGTCAGAAGATGTCAGAAGATTTCAGTTGGCAAAATCTGGGGCGAAGCACGTGATTCTGTATATGTGTTTCTGAATATTATGGTTTCTGCTCTTGGATGTCATCAGAGTAAATCATCGTGAATCTTCGCAAAGAAATCATGTATATATATATATATGTATCCGAATGTTTGACTTTTGAGCACCAAAAAACAGTTTTGCATTGACTCTGAGCCCTTCCCACATTGGGCAGCTGTGCATGTGACATTCACAGGATGGGCCGCTTTTGGCCGCGGGGCCGTGGGGTAGTTCTGTTGCACTTGTATTGCATTTGATGCCATTTGAATCAGGAAGGTGTTGGTATGAAAATTACATACCAAAAAAAAACACATGCAAGGATGCGCATTTGATATTCTATTCCATCATATTCTGCCACCACGGGCCTCTCTGCCACCTTTTTCGCATCATTTTTTCAGCCCATCCAAATCCAATAGATTGGCCTAGAGACTGAGCGGAATCATTCGCTGGTTTCCAAGGGCATGTTTAAGAGCGGTAAAGGACCTTATCATAGTTAAGCTGCATTGTGTATGATTCAACAGGGGCCTTCATGAAATATGAAACAGGTCTCTACCCATCAGTCTCTTGCCCTCATGTTTCAACACCATGTTTTCAAACCCATAAGTCATGACTAAACCTTCCAAGTACCTATAACAATTTGGGTAAAAATGTTGCAATAATGAGGTTTACCATCCTTTATCAGATTTCACACATCCAAGCGACATTTTCGCATTCAGAGCCAGAGGGGGTAAATTCTGGCCAGGTCGTTCCAAACAATCTCGAACGCGTGGTACATCCTCGCTGGAGAAATAACCTCGGCCCAGTCGGTGATGACTGGGATCCCCAATGGAAACCAAAATATGTGCCATGATGTTTACGGGTCAATATCTGCGTAAGGGTCGAATTTGGGTACCAAAAAGGCATTGAATGGTTAAGAATCTGACCGAATCTAAAATGTCCGAACGGTTCTGGAAATTGACCATACCCGATGTTCGGATGAACTTTGGTTTTTTTTGTGCAATGGCCAATGCACAGATAAATCCAAGCCTTTGAATAAATCACTAGATAGGCCACACAAATGGATGTTTTTTGAACCACCAAGGACCAAGGGTGACTTAAACCTATCCTGAAAATTGACCCAAGGTTCATCTGACCCATCGCAAGATTATATATATTCCATTGCATCCCCATCAAATGGTTGTTTCTATGTGTGCCAGTAGTACCGAGCAAGGCGGTGGCGGAAGTTTCAAAAATATAGGAAACCTACAGGAGAGATTGGTTGTTGTGAATCGCGGATGGCAGCGCGAATCCACTGATGGAACGAAAGGTGGTTGGAGCTGTGTTTTTTGGAGTGGTTGCAATGGTTGCAGTGGTCACTTGGCCGGTCACCTCACCCACAACTGCTGGATGTAGTGTGGTGTAGTGCAGCTGTAGTTGTAGTTGTAGTGTAGTGGAGTTGTAGTTGTGGTGTAGTGTAGTGTAGTGTAGTTGCAGTTGCATTTGTGGTGGTGTAATAAGTCTAGCGAAATGTAATGTAATGTACTGTGGGGCAGGGTAGTGTATTTTTAGTGTAATTGAGTGTACAGTAGTGTGGTGTGGTGTGGTGTGGTGTAATGTGGTGTAGTGTAGTGTATTGTAGTTTAATGCAATTAGTATAGTGTAGTAGTATAGTCTAGTGTACTGTACTGTGCTGTGTAGCGTAGTGTAATGCAATTAGTGTAGTGTAGTTGAAGTTGTAGCTGTAGTTGTAGTTGTAGCCAGTAGTGTAGTGTGGTGTTATGTAATGTAGTCGTAGTCGTAGTCGTAGTCGTAGTCGTAGCGGTAGTGGTAGTTGTTGCTGTTGCTGTTGTAGTTGTAAGTGTAGTTGTAGTTAGTGTAGTGTAGTCTAGTGTAGTGTAGTGTATTGTATTGTAGTGTGGTGTGGTGTAGTGTGGTGTAGTGTAGCGTAGCGTAGCGTAGTGTCGCGTGGCGTGGTGCAGTGTAGTGCAGTGTAATTGAGTGTAGTGTACTGTAGTGTAGTGGAGTGTAGTGTAGTGAGGTGTAGTGTAATGTAGTGGACTAGGGTGTAGTGTAGTGTAGCGTAGTGAAATGTAATTAGTGTAGTGTAGTGTAGTCTTATGTAGTTGTAGTTGTAGTTAACATAATGTAGCGTAATGTAGTGTAATGTAGTGTAATGTAGTGTAGTGTAATGTTATTACTGTAGTGTAATGTAATGTAGTGTAGTTGCAGTGGCAGTTGCCGTCGTAGTTGTAGGTGTAGTG
>Ga0126342_10003688_pt1 | contig 25544 bp, 30 predicted proteins | sample Cyp1metagenome_FD_92528 | JGI IMG/M metagenome (GOLD analysis project Ga0126342, IMG submission 92528) | Coral microbial communities from Lord Howe Island, Old Settlement Bay, Australia - Cyphastrea 1 metagenome | ecosystem: Host-associated > Invertebrates > Cnidaria > Coral ... | reverse complement strand
ATCCTCGTTGGGACGAACAATGCCGCGACACGATGATGACAGTCCCTCCGCAACTCACCTCTTCCCTTCCTTCTTTCTCCTACCCCGCTAGCTTTCGTCATCCACCCCCGGCCTCAAGTTGTGTTCTTATGTTTTGTGTTGAAAGAACAAGATGGCCGGCACCACACCCTTAAGATATCTCAAAATCATTCAAACGAACAAAAAATCAACACGTGCTTCCTGAAGACGCATCTCTCTCTCTCTCTCTTGAGAATGTGTCATTTTGATTCATTTTGTGTTATACTTTGGCATCCCAGGGAGATGCTGTTCTGTTTAGGCCTAGATGATCCTAGATGCAAATTATTGTCACATTATGTCGTTTTCATTGTGAATTAAAGAATGCACCAAGAGATATAGCACGCCCAGCTGGCCCAATACTGATGTGGGGCTTTTGAGACTTTGGCCGGACTCAGGCGCTACGCAGGCCCGAAACGGCTGATGCTGAACCAGGGCATCCACGCTTCGGCTGAGATTCCAGGCATAAGAGTGCGACAAAAAACATGCGAGACAGTACATGCCAGGCCTAAAATGCTTGAAGCGGCACGTTTTGATCCGTCTTCCTTCATTTTGGTTTCATTTTGCCCATGCAGTTTTCTTGCGACTCGACTCGCCTGTGATCATGCCACGGACTTTCTGTGAGCCCTCCTGTTTTAATTTTATCTGAAGGTCTGTTTGGGCTAAAGAATCACGTTTGGATCGAGGCCAAGAAGCTCGGCTAAATGTTTGGATTCTGATGAAAAACAGTCTTGTAGAGCAAATATCCAGATGCAGACACAGTATGACATAGTGGGGATTGGCATTGTGGTCTTTGGATGGTTGTAAGATGTTGTAAGATGTTGTAAGATGGTGTGGTGGCCTGGTGGGGATCGCCTTGAGGAAGTGGCTTGCTACTCACCTGAAGGGCGAAGTCTTTCCAGCACCGCCTCTGCTGGAAATGCAACTCCGCTCCAACAAGCAGCAGCGAGAGCAGCTCGACTTGTGGCCGAGTGCCCGCATTGAATACACAACACTTGTCCCTTGGCACTTGAGCTCGCTTGGCACTGAGCGAAATGATGGTGACAGCTCAGCAACTAATTCTGTGGTACAGCATCGTACAGCAGTATAGTTTAACATAGTTTAACTATGTTCAAATACAAAATTATATAAAATTACTATGTAATGTAAGCTCTTTTAGTGCTGTGGCCAAGCCTAGGAAGTAGATGGTCTGAAGATTCGGTGTGCTCCGGTACTGTTCAAGTACTTTTCACCATTGTTTCTCTAAGGTGCCATCACCACGAGGCAGTGCTGCCTTTGGCCAGCTTTCAACAGCACCATCTTCGCAACAATCCGAAACGATAACGTTCAGCAAGTCAACTGGAATCTCAGCAGGCGTGTGCACTGGCTTGGAAATTGTTGGAATACAGAGAATACAGCTTCAGGAACTCAATTCTCTACAATCCTCTGTGTTTTTTCAAGCTTCACCTGGTCCTATAGTTGATGCAAATGTGGACCCCCCACTGGTGTTTTGCATCAAGTAAAGATTGTCAAGTTGTTTATTCAGCTACACAATGTGCATGTTTTGGGACTATTTCAAGTGACAGCCGCTTTGGAAGGTCTGCCTTTTGTTGGAGAGGCAATGCAGGTTTGGATTGACCATCGCATCAAATCCAAGCTGCTATCAAGTTCAAGGCGAGTCCTGATTGTAGATTGGCATAGATTGACCCTGTAAGGCTTTGAGGATCTTTAAGGATCTGTAAGGATCTTTAAGAATTTTCAACAATCTTTGGAATCAGATTTAGGCCTGAACCTCAAGGGCATTACATTTACCCCTGCATCAAGTCAGAAGGCTTTGGATCATTCCTGTACGGAAAAAATCAAGAAGACTTTGGAGAAAAAAAGACGCATTCCGACTAACATCTCACAAGAAAAGGGCCTGAGTTTTGAAAGGAATGCGATTCTGATGCAAGTAAACATGATTCTCGAATTTGAAGCAGTGCTTACAGTATCTTATAGTATCTTATAGTGCACAAGATTTGGGCATGGACTCCTAGTTCACCAGTCACATGATGCTGACCAGTGATGCAGTGCAGTCGAGGCAACATGCCATTTGGTATTATAAGGAGGTTTCCGATTCGAGCCTCGGCCTAAATTTAGGAACATTCTTATGGTTTCTTTTGATCTTCCTGGATTCTTCCTTGATTCATTCTTCCGGAAAAATTATTTTCATATTCTTTGTTCGTTGAACAAGTTGAGATTCGTCATGTTCTGTGACGATGAAATCGTGTTGGTACTGGTTTTGGTACTGGCTCTCACCTGAGACTGGACAGATTTCTCCGAAATTTCATTTGAATCAGTGAAGCAAAACGTGAAGCAAAACGCGAGATTAGGCTATGCATTGGCTTAATATTTCCTAGTGCAGTCATAGTCATTTCTGCACAACTTTCCTTATGTTGACATGGTGCTTGTCTCTGCCAGCTGTCTGCACTTGATGCGTTTGCTGCAAGTGTGATCACCACGTGACAAAGCCATAGGCAACATAATATGCAACAGAACATGCAACAATTATGATTTCAATACATTTCAATATTTTCAATCAGAATCATTAGTATCATAATTATAATCATAAGTATGAATTTGTTTTTGAGACGACTTTCACCCCAGGAGGCTTTGCGGGACTCCGAGACTAACCTTGGACCTCACAGCATCGCATTCCAAGTGGCAGATAGTAGCCTACCTCTTTGGTGTGAATCGTCGCACCAAAGTCGGTGCAGATCTTAGAAATCAAATGAAATCAATAGAAATCAGACGTCTTGTCTTTTTTCAAATTCTGCTCAGGAAGTCATGAAGATGACTCCTTTGATCCAGAGAGAACGGTTAGTGTGAAAGATATTATGATGCTTCTCGACATTCACGGCACTGTATTTGATGTTTTTGCCTTGTAAGGAACCCTGATCAGTCATGGATCTGTCACCTGCTGGAATTGCACAGCTGGCAGTCGAGGAGAATCCGAGCATGATCGTCCCATTGAGTTTTAGAAGATTTTACAAGACAGCATTGCTCAATAGATCGTACCATTGCTCAGCAGGGTAAAATGCATCCCCAGGCATCCCCAGGCTTTGATTTGAAAAGCGGTGGTTTAATGCAAGGCTCCCAACAGGGCGCAATGATCTGCCCGAGAGACTTGATCAGGCACGCATCATATAGACCTCCGCACACTTTGTGAAGATCTGGGTGGCTGGGGCATGGGTGGCATTGGACTGGCTCTCAACATGTTCTCGGAGCTTTACCAACCGGCCAACCAAGAGGAGAGGGCATCTGATTGTGGAGCCAGAACAAAGAAGGTCACAAGGCTATGATATGAAATTGTTCCGAAGCTACATGCAGTATTATAGAACAGATTAGAACAGTAATTGTATATTATTATAGACCGCATTAGACAGCTGAGTAGAAAATTAGTAAATGCAGTTTTAACTGCGTTACGAGCTCTGGTTTCCCTGTCATCGCCTCAAATACAATTGTCAGTGCTCTGAAGCTTGAAACACTGCATAGGAGAGTCTGGCAATCAATTTGCACTACTCCAGCAACTTTTCACTGGTCGTACCAATCACGGAGATTCGAGATGGTCCAGACGAGTCCATCATATTGAAAGAGCGCAGCGCGCGGGAGCTACCGTAGACACCTGTAGACTGCATGACGGAAGGACAACAGGGTGCAATGCAGTTTTGGCAATTCAGCTAATTCGGCTTGAGCTGGTTATGAAGTGTCGCTCACAGAGGGGCGCCTTTGAAATCTTTCAATGTTTGTGAAGGGCAAAGAGCTCTTCTAGGTTGCTTGGCAAAGAGCTCTTCTAGGTTGCTGAGCAGTTCCATGTTTTCCTGCCAGGATTTACTCATGGCCTTTGAATCCTGCTCCCAATGCCCACATGGAAGGTGTGAAACGATCGATATATATATATACATACACATACACACATGCATATAATATGTGTGCACAAATGAATTGAGAAGATTCTTTCTTGGGATCATTGATCAGGTCCCCTTTGACACGCTTGTGGAACAGATAGATGCTCATACCTTCTGTCTCCATTACGGATTGGATGATGCAACACTGCTGATGTTGCAGCCAGCCTTGAAAGGCATCAAAATGGTTGACTCTGTGATGGGACATTGGTTGTGTTGCATTGTCTTGCAAAAGCAATGTTGATCCTCTGATTTGTTCTTCCTCTGTCTCTTGCTCGAAAGATCAGTGTGATGCTGATCCAGTTGGTGCTAGGTATGCATAGCAACAAAATCTTCTGCACATATTCTATCATATTCTCAGAGGACGAAGAAAAGCACTCCTTCGTTTTCACACCCTCGCCAGCACCAAAGCTCAGCTTGCAACATGTAGATAAATAATGATAAATACAATATTCAGGCCTCTGGCTAGCGCATGAAATGCTTTATCCTCCTTGGAATGATGGATACGGCGGCAAGAGAGGAGGCACAATGATGCAGCGCACACATGATGTCCATAATTGGTCCATAATATCACACACATATCAATCATATCACATATAGATAGGTCTAATAGGTGCAGTGATTCCACTTCATGTTGCGACTCAGTTGTGAGGCCGCTGGGGAAACCAAGACTCGCTGGGAACTCGGAACACCCGCTCTTTCACTGCGCAGGAATCCCCGAGGACTACTAAGATGTCTCATGGTGTCTTATCAGGTGGCAGCTTGAATGGTTGGACAACGAGACGTTCAAGCTGGAGCTCGGGACTTTTGCGATCTATCAGCATCGCCAAATTGGCTTGACTACAGATTTGCAGAAGTCGAAAATCACAGGCTCATTTACGGTGCTCGGCCAATCTTTTCGAGCTTGCCGCAGGGAAGGGGACTTCAGCCTGTTTTTCCAATCTCAGGTTGGAAGAGAAGTTCATTACTGATGAAAAAATGCAGGATCTTTGGCTGGCATTTCAGCGTTTGCAGACATGTCAGCAGTAGCAGAGAGACCTTCCAGTGAAATGATATGGAATGGAAAGCCAGTTTAGCAAGGATGCAAAGAACAGCATGATATCAAATGACAACTGTATTTTCATGAGCCTATGAAGGCCTTGATGAATGTGACAAATTGGAGTGGTGGAACCATGATGAGCCATGACAGTTTCTTCAGTTTCTTCAGTTTCTTCAGTGTCTTCGGCAAAGGAGTGGTGTTCCTGGATGGACAGACAACTGCAGATGGTCTTTCCAGCCGAGATCCACAGCTCGCAGCTCCGCGGGTGAAATCGATGAAACATGAAGAAACTAAGGTAACTAAGGTCTCTTTGTCTGACTCTGTCTCTCAGAGTTCCAATTGAAAGATCAGCAGACTATTCTTACCATTTCTTAATATTTCTTACCTCATGCCTGGTAAGTTGTCAAATCTCTTGATTCTTGACTGACACAAAGAAGTACAGTGTCGCTGACAGATCAGCAGAAAATAGTGAGATAGAAAAATCTCTAGAGCTTGTATTTTTGTCTGAACATGCCAAGACATAGCCGATGTTGTGGTCGTGGCTCAATGTGTAAAAACGTTAAAACCATTAAAGACACTGATTTTTAAGTTCAATAAGCTCCATAAATCACATCATGTTTTAACATGTTTCTAGTGTTTCTTCACATATGGCTTTTGCCCACTGGATCTTGCCGGTTTTTCTTTGAGCACAGCACAGCATAGGGGTTGGAACTGGCCACCGTGCACCCCGAAAACCCTTGTTCTGGGTTTTGTGAGTCGTCAAGCAGCTGATTTTGAGACTTGGTAGTATTGTGTTTCAACATCATTCGAAATTGTGGTTTGGGGTTTTAGAAAAGCTATGAAACACTTATTCTGGCTTTTCAGCGCTGGATGCGACTGGAAACTGGGAGGCCCAAAACAATTGTTTTGCATCTTTCGGTGCAAGTAACATAGCTTTTTCGTGTGGTCTTAACTGGCGTTAAGACCAGTGTTGATGATAGCCTTCTGTGCCCCGCCCGGCTTCTCCCATGCCTCTATGGGTGTGCCCCCTCCAACACTACTTATACTGTACCATCTTGCAAACTTTATAAACCCTCGGGGTCAGCGCAAAGCCCTGACAAATAACCTAAACAAATATGGCAACTGTATGCAATTGTCAAGTTTCCAGAAGAGGTTGCGACAGGAGTTTTGTAAAGGCGAGTCCCAGGAGCGGAGTTGAAGCAGTTATGAGAATGTCGCAAGGAGGGGGTTGGGGCATTTGAGTTTTTGTTTCAATCTTGATGTTTTTTTTTTCCCGGTTTGTTCCTATTTTGCTCGCTGCGCTCGCTGTTCTTCTCACTTGCTGCCCCGGAGGGAAAGCTTGGGGTCTTCTGCCAGAGGTCCTAGAGTTAGAGCAAGAATCCAGTTCCACCAAACGTCCGAAAGCCACAAAAGTTCTGTTGCTAAGGTGAAAGCCTCCCAGCAAGATAGTTTTGGATTTCGTTGAGGTTCCCAAAACAGTGTATTTTCTCACGCACTAGTTGCCAAATGCAAGCCTCGTAAAGACCAGGTTGTCAAGAGGAACGATCGCGAGGACCGCGCTTCGCAGGTGCAAGGTTTTTGCAAGGCGTCCAGACTCAGGGTTCTGATTTTTCAGTAGCAGGTTCCCTTTCTGTGGCACAAGGCATCCATAATTTCGATTTTAGATCAGAATAGACTAATCGTTGTAGACAGATTCAATGTTGCAGTAGCTTGCATTCCCAAACCAAGGCAACATGTTGAGGGAGGGTACTGTAATTTTATTTGGGACTTCATTTTTTTGTTTTGTTTTGTCTGGAGGCTTGGCTTTTGGCCTTTGGCTTTTGGCTTCTGGCTTCTGGCTTTTGTTTTAGCCTTCGATTTCTCGATGGCTTTCATTCTTTTTTGCAAAATTTTCATTGATTTCCCGATGGCTTTTATCAATTTGTCCAGTTTTCATCGATTTTGCTATGGTTTTCAATGTTTTTCATTGTTTTTCCATGTTTCATCAATCATCGGCTTTTCCATGTGTTTCATCGATTTTCCATGTTTTTTTCATCCATTTCTCCATGAGTTTCATCGTTTTTATCGTTTTGGGGTGTTTTTCATCGATTCTCCTTTTTCCATTGTTCTCATCATGTGTTCCATGTTATTTATCGATTTTCTCGATGGTGTTCATCGCTTTCTTGATGTTTTTTATCGATTCTTCCATGGGTTTCATCAATTGTGTCCAGGGTGTTCATCGATGTTTCTCATAGGCTTTGTCGATTTTTCCATGGTTTTTATCAATTTGTTCGATTCTTTTTTTGTTAGATTCAAGCTTGCACACCTCTAAATACATTATATATATATAAAAGATTAGTTTCATCTAGCGCATGCGTATTTACAGTTATTTGTTTGCACACCTTGTATTCCTAAATAAACCCTAAATAAAGCCTGAACCAACCCTAAAGAAAGCCTAAACCAACACTAGGACAACATCCAATGAACCTATTTGCACCTAAGGGTTGTGTGCAAGCCTGCATTCTACATGTTCACAAGGTGCATGTTGCGCATTATATATATATATATTATACACTCTGAGGACCATTTTATGTGAGAATAGGTACTGTCATTTTGCTTTGGGGGGAGGCGCTGCGGCTCAGCCCTCCCCCCCGATCCCCCCTCCCTTTTTTTCTATATTTAAATCCAAACTTGCACACTTGTAAATAGACTGCTCTTCTTGTATATTTTAACCAAGACTATGACAACATCCCGTGAAACTATTTGCAACCAACATGGTTGCGCCTCAACCTGCGTTCGACATGTTCACAAGGTGCATGTTCCCTCCCCCAAATCTTACCCTCTCCGCTTTCTTATATATAAATCCAGGCTTGCACACCTGTAAATATGCTACTGTACCACATATAAACATATCTATTATACACACAATTACATACATGATATTATAAACCGTGGAAAACACAATGAACACCATGGAAAAATCAATGCCCCCCTGGGAACAATCGATAAACGCCATCAAGAAACCGACGAACACCATCCAGAAAATAGATAAACGCCGTGGAAAAATCGATAAACAACATGGAAACATCGATGAAAACAAGAATCACCCGATGAAACCCATGGAAAGCATGATGAAACCCATGGAGAAATCGATGAACATCGATGAACAACATGTAAACATCGATAAACGCCATGGAACATCCATGAACACTTTGGAAAAATCGATGAATACCATGGAAAACAATGAACACAATGAACACAATGGAAAAAACAAACGATGAAAACCATGGAAAATCGATGAAAACAATGGAACAAGTCGATGACAACCTTTCAAATCGATGAACACCATCGAAAGAACCAGGAACATCAATAAACAAAATGAAGGACCGCAGCCTCTAGACCCAAAAAAACATAACTACCAAAAAAAATACAAGTTAATTCCGCACCCATGTTGAGAGGTCGGATCCCAAACACAACGCAAGATCCAGGAGAACCAAAAGTCATTCCGCGGTCTGAAGATTGCCAATGGGCGGGGTTTTGAAATTAATGATTTTCTGGGAAATGGTTCCGATAAAGGCGACTCCAAAAGGCAAGGTTTCTCAACGAAGAGTTGCTACAGGCTCTGTTTTAATGAATGAAGGGTGACCAACATGTACTAACACCAACCTGAAAGAAGGAATGCAATTTCAGACATATCCACCTCCTTTTGTGTTTTGCAAATTTTTGCAACACATACTGTACCGGCACAACCCCCAAAAATCCAACGCAATTCCAACAACCCTCTGAGATTCTAGCTCCATATGTTGATCCTCTTTTAGACACAACTGAAATGCTGGAACTTTGCAACCTTTGTGTAGCCATGGCTACGAACACCACAAGACCACACACGAACGCACATCGCAGAATCATAAACAAAGCTTTGGCGTTTTGTCGAGTCGAAAGTACACAAACATGATCCCAAAAATGTGTGCATCCTTTCTTTATTACCCTTCAAACAACTCGGAACATCTATTTTGCAACTAGTTGCCGGTGCTTCTGCTGTATGTTAGTTGCCAAAAGTTGCCAAGCAATGAACCATGTAATGATTTACGGAAATGCAAGACTCATATTCCCTGATGCGCTCCTCCAAAGCCAAGCGGGGTTGGTGTATAGACTGTGTACGTGACAGATCATTATGGAACATTCATATAAGATATATAAGCACATACAAATTATATATATATTTAATATGTATATGCTATGTTATATTATACCATATGTGTGTGTAAGTACGTGCAACTACTGTTACATTCTTTGTTGAGACTTTGTCGGCTGAGGATGGCCGCAGGCGGCAACTTGTAGCCTCCAAGCCGAGGGCTGAGAGATGCTAATTCACGCAGGAGAATATTCCCTATGTCCCCAAAGAAAGTAATGCACAATCAATCGTTCAGTAGGACCATTAAGCATGAACAAATTGTCCAATCATCAAAGATCACATGTACCCAAAACGTTGGTAGGCAGTTCTCCCTGTGAACGCACTCAGAGAAACGAGCTCTCAAACGGAAATATAGCATGCATTGTCATTTGAGCCTTTCACGTCCACAAGGCTCAGCTTTGCCCGCAATGAGATCGCAGATGTCGCTTTGCAGCATTCGGATTTTCGGGTTTTCCAGCTTGTACCTGGTTTCCACATGTCTCCACATGTTTCCACAGCAGTATGCATCTTATCCAAGAGGAGGGGCTTGCAATCCCACCACGAACGCACTAGTCATGTCAATGGTCAAGTAATTCCCACATGCCTCATACCCATGCTCTATGAGTCAATTGACCCAACAATGAGTGACTTATCATGCATCTCGTCATACGAATATGTGAATATGCGATCGTCATGTGCGCAGTACGGTAGAAGCTGTATCAGAATCATGAGACATCATGCGACTCTATCCTCGCAACACACAGGGTGCTGCCAGTGGTGTATCTTTAGCAGCTTTACCCGTGGTGCAATTCCCTTTACAACACAATCTTGCAGCAAAACTCCAAGGAACCAAGTTGGTTTGCATGGGTGTTACTATGGCAATGTGTACCATCCAGTTTGTAGAACTTGGTTTCTGTCTTGAAGTGGATTCTTGAGGGCTGGAATTGCGTACAGGCGACATTAGACATACTTGTATTGACCATACCCATGTATTGCACAGTGGCTCAAATCAAAAAATCAAATATCAAGTCACGCGTCTTAGTATGTTGCATTCTGCTTCATGGCACTGGGAGATACACACTGCATGCAAAATAAAAGACACTACAAGCATTCTGATACCTACACAGCCTCGCATCATCTTACCATCATTGCATGAAATACACTACATTGCATCACTCTTGTGTGCTTTCTAGATGAGACGAGTAGACGCGCCGTTGATTTTGACATGAATTTATTTAGAGGTTTCAAATCAAAGTGTTGGTTTCTGTTCTATGTTTCTACTTTCCAGGAGGGTGTGCGTACGCTGGTGAATTATTTGGTGAGGTGGGAACGTTTCACTTGTCAGAATGCTTGTGTTTCGCTTGACTGAATCACTTTGGACTTTGGACAATCATGTTTCCGTTTCTGCTAGAAAGGCTAACAGCAGAGCTGACAGGCGGCACAAATTTACACGCATGTCAACACCACACGCCAGGAAAGGCATCTCTGTGCTGCAGCTCAAGCTCTACCGCAACTGCATTGGAGATGCCGAAACTCTTAGCCGATGCACAACTCTTGCATCTCATAGCCTCGTCAGTCGTAGCCTCGTCATGTCTTTTCATATCTCGTTATCTCGTCATCAATGTTTTTAGTATGAGATGACACGAGAGACAGTCATAATTATGACTTGATCAAGTGACCTTCTATTCATCAGTGACCTCATAGTTGACCATTATAACTTGATTCTGGCTTCATCAGTGACCTTCCATTTCAGGACGAGTCACATAGATTCAGTTTCGGCTCAGGTTGGTGCTGCATCATTGGGGGAGCTGGTATCAGCTAGTCCTTTAACAGTGCAGGAGGTGTGTGGCTTTGTGTGAGCTTTCTCAGGATTCTTCTCCAACACTGGGCCGTTTAAGACTAATATGTATGATTATAATTGATTATATATGTAATATAACACTTCGAGGACTGAGTCCGAGAAGCCATGCTTGACTTCTAAGTTGTGTCGGCTCTCAAAGGTGAAATCTCCAGAGCAGAAGTGCAGGTAGTCTTCACGCAGACTCTGGGAACATCTGAGAACATCTGGGATTCCGCTGTGATACGCAGTGCAGGTCCACCTCAGCTACAACTTCATCAGCGATCGTGGGGCTGTAGAGCTATTGCAGGCCAAAGCCTGTGCTTTCGCTTTTAAAACTTGCTGAGATCGCTTGAGTGAACTCGAAAGCCAACACAGACAGGTCTTATTCAACTTCTTCCTTTTCATTTAGCTTGTATTTAATATATTATATATGGAACCATATATATATATATTTATTTCTTCAAAGTCTATATCCTCCATTCTCATCAAGGGATTGCGCAGCAGAGAATTGATGTCATTGTGCCCGCTGCTGTCAGGCGATTTCCAGAAGTGGACGGTTCGGCTGACACATTTCCGTGCAAATTCCTAAAAAAAAAACCGTCAGGAAGTGATGGAAGTGGAACATAGTGACATAGAATGACATAGTGGCACAATATGACGATGTGGCTTCTGCTTGCCAGGTATCCTTGCCTCAGCCAAAGGCCTGCAGATGGGATGTATGTACACATACATATAGATACACCTAGTATAGAATGGTATCGTATGGCATAGTATAGTATAGATAGTATAGTATGTTTCAATGACATAAGATAAAGTAAAACACAATATATAGTGTATAGATATATAAATACATGGCCTATGCAGATGTAGAGCTGAGGGCCTCTAGGCTCTCTACATGAATCATGCGTGAGTTGATAAACATGTTCGCCCCAACCCGGACGTTGCTCCACACTTACAATCGTCATCATCATCATCATCATCATCATCATCATCATTACAACCATCATAATCATCATCTTTATCTTCATGAGGAGTCAAAATTCGCCACCCTCTCTGAACAATGTTTTGATTGGGGTAAAAGCATCAACTTTATCTTCATAGCCACCTGAATTCAGACGCGGAGCAAAGTCAGGGTTGCAGCGAACATGTTTTGTGTGTATATGCATCAGTATGCATGAAGTATACTCGTACTTGTGGATATGTTTGGCTTTCACTTTGCCTTGAAAGGTAGAGGTGTCATTTGCGAAACAGAAGATTGTGACTGTAAGTCTAGAAACTGGAACCATGCTTTGAATGATTGGGAGAAAAGGCTAAAATATCATGATGTGGAACGGCTGCGCCAACAGTTTTCAGAGCAAACCCTTTGCCTTCCTGGATTGCAAAATTCAAGCCCTTGGACTTGTCATGAACTTGAAATGATCTAGACCTCAGTGACAGGCTTGATTTCCCGTCCATGCATGTTGGGGTGTTGTGCAAGGAGCGAAAATCATGGTAGAGAGCTGCCGCTTTGGTGCGCAGGGAAGCTGCGACTTTTTGACATGTCGCACACTGGATGTTTTTGGTGCAAAGTCAGTCCCCGAAGGGATGTATTGGATGTATTCAGATGTCAGGGATGTCAGATTAGTTTTAGATCCTTGGCGATGGCCTGGGTACTTTTGAATGTGTTTCCACTTGGCCTTACGAGCTCACACTTGATCACCAAAGCTACATGTGACTGTAAAACAGTGGGTCACATCTCATAAGGAAGGATTCAGCATGCACAAACATTGTGTTTCAGTTCTGCTGGATTTGGGGCTTTTGGTATGGCTGTCAGTGGATTTGATCCCTCAGTGCAGACGATATAGATGACTGACAAAACATACGGGAAGGGAAGCACTCCGAAGAACTGCGAAATTGGAATAAATTGGAACCACTTCCCTTAGCTTAGCATTGCTTTGCACTGCCAGGATGCGCTTGGAGTACAACTACATCAACTGGCCTCGCATCCAAAAGCAGCTGGACGAGGTCAGCAGAATCAGGTGTGATTTCAAAGCGCAGCAATGCGTATGTAGCACATATATGATTGCACGTATATCGATACACTATAATACTGTACATAGTCATAGATATTACAGGTATACATAAAAAACACACACGCATAAACCGGAAAAAAAACATATACGTACATACAAGTAATGTATCTATATACGTGTAATGTATGTATATGTATATACATATAAACATGTAAACATGCAAGTTATATTATGTGTATGTATATAATACATGTATCACTTGTACAATATACATAAAATAGGCATACGTAAGTACTATATATATACACTATATTCTATCTATACATATGCATCATATGCCTGAGATCTATAGATAAATACATAGTATATGCGTAAATAATAATATGCGCATACTGTAATACACTTTGCACACACACACAAAGCATGCACACTACACACTATCTATATGAAATAAATGCAATAGAATAGAATAATGTAGTATAGTATAATATGATATCATATAATGTTATATTACCTTATGATGTCATATCATAGTGAATAATATATATATATATATCACATGCACTGTGTCACTATTTTCTACATTTTACTACTATATATCCAGCTCTTTTTTAACGCCATCGCATTACTAAGCTCCAGGTGAAGTGGATGTCTGCGGAGGCTCGGGACAGCCAAGCCGTGAAGGATTCCAAGGCAGCCATTTGTTCGGCAGCCCAGCCACGGTGACAGTCCGCACAGCATGTGCCAACACAAAGTGGATAAAGACTTTTCCAGTTTGGAAGTGTGTTTTCATTCATTCAAACCTCTTTAAGATGTCTTGAAATGCCCTTAAAGAACAGCGTCACACACACACACAAGTCATTGCATGATTTCACGTGTTTTCCTTGTCATTTCCCAGTGGGTGGCACATGGTGGCACATACATTTGCTCCATGGATTGAGGCTTGCACTACTCTTATCGGAACCAGCAGGTTCGGTCCCTTCGGAGATGTTTGGAATTTGTTTTGCATTCTTTATTTTGTCATTGAAACCAACGTGATGTATACTACTCGTACTGCATCTGAATCACCTTCGCAGGACATGGGCTACAGCTATGGTGGATGGTGGGACAAGGGCAAAGGCAAGGGCTGGGAGGCAGGGATGATGTTGAATTTCAAGCGCTGCTTTCAGCCGCCACATCATTCTCTAGCTGTTGTGTTCGATTTTTATCTCATCTACTCATATAGTGCTCATCCAGTTTCGTGTTGTTCCGTGCTTGCTATTTGTCATCTTCTGAGGCTGAGCAATGGCAGGAAAGAGACCGAGAAAGAGACAGAGACAGGGACAGAGACAGGGACCGCAAGCGTAACCACAAGGCAGGACGTGATACTGTACTGCTCAGACAGACAGTGCTGGGATATAGCTGGGATGAGCTGCACTCATTTTAGAAGGATGACACTCAGCTGGAGCCACCCCAAAACTCTCAGGCAACAGGCTGCATGATGCATGCCAGTTGAATGTTGTATTGGGGGCCCTTAGAGAATCCTTTGTGGATGTGAAACCTGCACATGCCTTTCTCTGTCGCCTCTACATCGAGCATCTAGACTTATTCAGTGAGGAGTTGCACGCAGAAAATAGTAGCATTATGTTTTGCTCAAAAGTTGGTGCGGGACGGTTCCAGCAATTCCTGGAATATCCTGGAATGGATGGAATTGGAACCTCCAGCAAGGCTAATGAAGTCGCACATTTGAGTTGACATTATAGTGTGATCAGATACTGTCAACTGGCTGGATCATAATGATTACATGGATCAGTAGTCAGTCACTTTTGGGTCAGTTGTAAAGTTGTAGACGTTTGAATGGGGTTGCAGAGTTTGGCAGAGAACCTCACACGCAGGCACAAGGGGACAGACACGAGCGAGGTGACCGTGATCGGGGCGAGCCAGCTTGGGCAAACAGCCAGGCGAAAGAGACACAGAAATCAGAAGGGACTGAATTTCGAAATGTGATGTTGGCAACTCCAAAGACTTTCCCACTCCCGAGCTATGGACATATTTGGGAGGGTGGGTCAGAAGAGTCTAGACTGTGTGGAAATTCTGGGAACAGAAGACCTGGCAGTGGCTTCTTCTGGGTCCACACGAGAGCTTACAGAATCGGACAATCACTGTGACAGATTGCTTGCAAATGGTCGTGTAGGCTGCATTTTTCGGTCCAGCAACTTTTTAAGCCATTCTTCCCAACTTCAAACCTGTTTGGTGCTAACAGCTTGATCACAACTTGAGTTTGTGGACTTCAGTATAGATCCTAGTCCTACCAAATTATCCAAACATTGAAATACGTGAAATCAACGTAAATGCGGAGTCACAGAGGTCGCGTACTTTGCGTACCAAGACGCACATGATCATTTTTCTCCCATCAACGGTTCAGTTGGTTGAGTTGTGCTCAACATGCTCAACATGCTCAACATGCTCAACATGCTCAACGGTTCAGGGTGACGCGCCAAGCCTGGAGGAGATCTCCAAGGCGATTTCAAAGCGGTGATCAAAGGGCCAAGTCAGAAATTACATGAAATTACGGTATATTCAAATTTGAAATTTAAATTATCATTCAATGTATATTCGGACACTTTCCCTATTTTCCCTGCCATCCTCACCATTTTTCTGACCTATCCTCTGACTTTTTTGTGCTAATACGTATTCTGACACTTTTCTCATTTTCTGAGATATACTGACATGTCTTCTGACTAATCTATCTAATCTCTGACAAGTTCTATTACGCATTCACCGTGACATTCATCCTGACATACTGAGATATATCCTGACCTATCTCCTGACAAATTTTCTGACATATACTCTGACAGTTTCTCTGATATATATATATATATAATATATATATTTACATACATACATATTTATCTGTATCGCTAGGGGCTGACGTTTGCCTGAAATCCACGGAATTCCATGCGGGACTGTGACTGCAATCTGCTGCGTTGTTTCGGTGCATACAAAACTTGATAATACCTGCGTCTTATGGCATTTTTGCGCGTACCTAAGACGGTGCCAAAAATCATTCTTTGGAGCATGTCTTAAAGATATCCTCCGGAATTTGCAGTGTTTCAAGCCGTCAACTAAAACCTCAACAAACCGGAAGACTTTGAAAGAACACCAAAATAACCTAACCCTAAATAAACCCTCAACAAACCCTAAATCAACCATAAATATCCAGAAATAACCCTAAATAGACCCTAACACCCTTGAATGAACTCTAAAACAAGCCTAAATTGCGAGAAAGATAACTAACCAAACCCCAAATAAACTTAAACAAACCCTGAAGAAAATCTAAAACTACCCTAAGTAAACCCTAAAACAATCATAATAACTAATAACTCCTAAACAAGCCATAAATCCTAAACAAACCACAACATGACTAACCCCCCAATGAAACTTTGAGCGAACGTCCGCCCTGGAGGGATATATACATATATATATATATACATATATATATATATATATATGTATATATATATTTCCTGATGGTTGTTCTGACAGGTTGCTATCCAGACAGCATGTGGGACCCGGTGCGACACCAGCTGTCTGAGATTGGTGAAGGCACTGCGTCCGGAGAGACGCACAGAGACTCTGCGCGCTGCAGCTTGCTACCTGACAGGGCCCGGGATGACACAGAGAGACCGCGAGCTTGCTATGGGGGAGGTGTGGAGGAAGGAGGAGGAAGAGGAGAAGGCAGGAGGAGCTGACGCAAAATATAGAGACCCTCGCCTGACTGGTGGGGACATGATCTTTTCATTTTCCGATTTTTATTTGCTTTTTTTCCCGTGCCTGTGCATTTTCCATGTGATCTTTGGGGAAGATTGTTGGCGTCTAGGCGAGCTTTGCTCACAAGGCCACAATGGATGCAGCAGCCACAAGCCTCAGAATTCTTCGCATCGAACCCCTGGACGAACTCGAGCACTACTTGTATGAGAATCATTGAAAATCACTGAGACAGCACGAAGTACTTACTATTGCTCGATGCTGCTCGATGCGTTGAGAGTTGTCTTTTTTGAGCAAAAATCCTTTTGAGTCTGTCGAGACCTGGCTTGCCCAGGGACCGCTTCAAGAAGAGGCTGGGCCCTTGCCATCCACCCCTATAGGCTCGCATTCCGGAGTCCACTTAAAACTTATTACAATTATTTACAATTAAACTTATTATGTATGTATTATTATGTAATGTATGTATGTATAAATATGCACGGGAACATGTAGAATATGTGTATATATATAATATTTATGTTATTATACTGTATGCCTGTATGCTGTAATATATATATATAGCTATATATAATTATATATATATATATATATGTATGTACGTACGTATGTACGTATTTAATGTAATGTAACGTAATTTAATGTAATGTAATGTAACGCAATGTAATGCAATGCAATGCAATGTAATGTATGTAATGTAACGCATACAACGCATATAATGTAATGTAAGGTAAGGTAATGTTATGTTATGTATATGTAAGAAATGCGGTTTGTCGTATTTTAGATTTTAGATACACATGTGTATGTAATACATATAATTGTGTACATATATATATATATGTATATATATATATTAATATGTATGCCCAAGTGGTCACAGACAAGTATACGTTCACAGACCGTCATGTTTGCGGAGCGTCTGTATTTGCTTCGTTTGCCAATTTTTTCACATGTTGTTATGCTACATGCAGTCCCTGGGAGCTTTGGACGGGTGCTTCTCTGGCTCAAGAATCACGCATTCGCCTTATTTCTAAATCAGATTCGCAAGCAACTGATGTTTTCAAGACAGCATTGTTTTGACCCCTGAGTACAAAAGTACAAGGCGCATTCCCTTATTCATATCATTTGGGAGTTTTGGGTTTGGCCATCGCACTGCTGCTGAGCGCGGGTTTTCCTTTAAGGTGTGCTGCTGCAGTCATGGCCCGCAAGGCCATGATTTTGCTGCAGTGAGAAGACCATTTTTTGATTTAGTTTCATTGAGCACTTTATTTACCATCCTGGAGTTTGTAGAAACTGTTTGTACGTTACACTTTTGATTCATCGGTAAATCAGCACTAACATTCTTTTCAGAGTTGGTCTGCCGAAAGGTGCTTTTGGCAATTCTGGCTTTGGTGGATCATGTGCTTTTGCAAGTGGTTGGAGAGAGTCTTGATGCAAGCCTCACTGCTGACGAGCAATGCACCGAAGATGAAGGTGTGGCAATGACTTGTGTCAAGTCATCAGTCAAGACTGGACGAAAGAGAAACTGAGAGAATCTTATATATATATTATATATATATATTGTGGAGAAGCCAATCTTTAGCTTCATGCACATGATTATCGGCATTGGCCCAGGACCCGGGTTGGTTTGTCTTGATTCTCTCTAAATTCATGAGATAATTTGCTCCCAGCATCAGGTTGTGCGTTGAGATTGCTTCAGAAGCGGAGTCTTGCAACTTACGAAGGAGGCAATGAAGAGAAGAAAGTGAAGACAGTGAAGAAAGTGAAGAAAGTTAAGACTGACAAATTTGGAATAGACAAATGTTTTGAACAGTTTCACACCACACCAGCTCGCCTGGAGCACCGCGGTACTTTGAAGCTGCCATCTTCATGACCTGTCATGAGATGAATATGTTCGGGATCACGTTTGCCTACTGCATTCTATATGTATCTAGTATTTTCATGTATATTCATTCTAGTTGGTCGCTCCGTTGTTCACTCCGTTGTTCACTCCGTCGCTTCGTTGCGTCAGGTTGTCCTGCTGGCCTGGGCCGCTCGGTGGGAGGTGCTCCATGTCGACCATGTCCGGAGGGCACCTACAGCGAGGAAGGCGAGGCGACGTCTTGTGACGTGTTGTGACTCTCAGACCGTCCCAAGTGGAATGCAATGGAATGCAATGGAATGCAATGGAATGCAGTGTGGAAACATATGGAAACTGTATTAAGTTGTATAGATTTGTATAGGCACTGAAGATGCTTCAATGATGCTTATATGATGCTTATACATGCTGAGACATGTAACGGTGTGCAACTGCCGCTTACAGGCCTGCTCACTACTGTGAGCCAATTTGATTGCCTGAGACTAGAATTCATCGGATACATATACATACAATTACATATATAATCATATATATATAGTTTATAGATGTTTGATGTTTGTAGATGTTTATAGACGGTTTGTAGTTGATAGTCAGTTTAAAGCAAAGTCGGTCAGCAAGTAGGACATGGTAAGACCACCGCGTCTTGAAGAAATCAAAAATAGCCCTGAAAGGTTGCCACGGCCCAAGGCATTGCTAAGGCATGCAACTTGCAAGTGGCATTACTCGAGGAACTTTTCCTCAGCTCGGTAAGGACATCCACGGACATCCACGGACAACCCTTCGAAGCCTCAGATCTGGTCAGATTTGGTCGTCTGGTCGTCAGGATCAGCTGCCTGCACAAGGTGTGCAGCTGGATTTTGGAATGACCGGCGTGGTTCTGCCGCCAAGACGGACTGCGAGCCTTGCCCTGTAGGCACTTGGAGTAGCCAGGACCGGATCGGTCAGAGAACGAAGACCTGGAGGTTTCGCCGGATGCAAGTTCAGAAATGTTCAGAATACAGCATAGTTTGCATCAACTTGAACAGTTTGCTTTAGCATGCTTCAACTACTCTAGAATTCTCTCTCTCTCTCTCTCTCCCTCCCTCCCTCCCTCCCTCCCTCCGCTTTTTCATTGATACGTACTGCATGTCGGATGATCTCGGTACATTGTGGTGTGCGCAGGAAGGTGCATTGTCTCGAAATGCTTGCATGGAGTGCCCAAGTGGTCGCTTTAGCAATCGCACAGGGCTCAACTCTCTACGGAAGTGCGACAGCTGCCCTGGTGGGACGTGGAGTGATGTGGCGGGTGCCACAAAGGCAAGCGTTTGTGTCAAATGTGCTGCTGGCAAATGGAGCCCACAAATTGCAGCTGTGAGCGAGGCATGGAGTGCTTTTAAATCTTTTCATTTCACACAGTTTCACATGCAGCTTAAACCTTTGAACTTCTTACACGTATAGGACTTGCTCAAATCTTGCTTAAAAGGTTGATATGATATGGCAGAGTTCTGGAAGATTCTGAAAAGGTATTTGATACAGACCGCACTGGCGGCACCTGCCTTACTTTCATATGCCCACACTATCGAGTACGCATGCGCATCCATTTTTCCCCCCTGAACATGATGTAGCACGGTCTGTCGACACTTAACACTCCCTGACTCCCTGAGGCAGTTTGCGTGTCCTGCCCCATAGGTCGCTTCAACGAGCAAATTGGCTCATCAGATCCGGCAGCGTGTGAAATGTGTGCCAAAGGCACTTGGAGTGCTAAGAGCGGGGCAGAAACAGCGAAGGTCTGTGAGCCTTGCCCGGCTGGGAAATGGAGTCCTGCAAGAGGTGCCACAACACCACTGACTTGTGCAGACTGTTCTCGTGGAACATGGAGCTCTACTAAGGGAGCTTCCTCTTTGTTGGCTTGCAACAAGTGCGCTCCTGGGAAGTACAGCGAGGAAATGGCGGCCACAAACGAGTCTACGTGCACAGCTTGTCAACTTGGAACCTACCAGCCTATTGATGGGGCAAGCAATCGAACTCTTTGTATCCCTTGTGCTGTATCGAACTTAATTTGTTTGGAGCTTTGACTTGGGGGGGCATATGCTGCTTGTGATGTTCGTCAAATTGAAACCTCCTGACCTCTTGCCGCAATGCCCAGGTAGGGAATTACAGCAAAACTGCAGGTGTGGAGGTGTGCAAGCAATGCCCCTTCGGAACCTGGGCAAGTCAAATGAGTCAAATGAGTCAAATGCTTCCCTCTTCATCCAGATAAACAACTACAACTTTGTTCATGATCCTCTTGTATTCAAGAGATTTCAAGAGTCCTGCTTCCAAGGAAGGCTGTTTGCAACCAACTCTTTCTTTCGTCCGCAGGATTGTCCCAATCTTGCCGTCCTTTAGCTTCAAAGTTGAACTTGTTTTTAGCTTTCTTTTTTTCTCCCTTTATTGTGTGGGTTCTCGTTTTTTGCTCGCATCCGGCCATCCTTTTCTGCTTCTTGTTCTCCTTCTGCCACCCCCAGCCGCCTCTTTCAACTTATGTCTTTATCGTATCAACTTATTTGGTCGATCAACTTATCTCTTTCTCTCAAATTCTCTATCACGGTCAGCTTATCCCTAACAAATTGGCCCTATCAACACATCTCTGTCATCTCATCTCTTCAAACTTATGTGTCCTATTTGTGGCATTTTTTTTTCTGGTTTCAGTATCTCAACTGATCTGTATCAGTTCAATTATTTGTGCCCGTCTCTTCTTGGCTGGTCTGGTTCCCTCTCTCTCTCTCTGTTTTGCCTTTCCTGTTTGCGTCCTATTTTGTAGACATTGTAGACTATCCTTCTGTCCTTTCTCTTCTGCATTTCTACTGTGGGACATTACACAGGACATTATTTGACATATGCGGCTATGCGATCCTCTTGCTTGATTTCTCTTGCTGTTTTCCTCTGCTTACAGTGTTTTGGAAACTTTGAAAACCTCAGGTAGCTACGGGAATGCTTTTGGCCTCACGGAATGCGTGAAGTGTCCAAAGGGGACCTGGACACGAGCTATGGGCTCTATCCGGCCCGATCAGTGCTCGAGCTGGGTGAAGCCGCCTCAGGTGAAGCCGCCTCAGGAGAGATCCAGCAGATTTGGAAATTAACATCACTGCAGAACAGAATTTGAAGGGACCCGAGTCACTCCATTTACCTGGGAAGTTCAACATCCTTCAACTGCCACCTCTTCAACTGCCAACAAAAAATGCACGAAAAACACATTACCCTTTCCTCCCTTGTCAGTCCCACTGTCCAAGACCGCCTTGTAGGACAACTAGAAGATGCACTGAGGCGTTGCAGTCTGAATTGCTCAAGCTCATTGTTGGAAAGCAGTGTCAGATGTGTCAGTCAGTGTGCAGCATCAGAATGCATGTCACGTTATGTCATTAGAGTTCGACACTGGACAGGCAAGACTCAAGGAGTCTCCCTGAGCGCTGCTTCTGAATTGAATCAGCTGACAGTTCTGTAAATAGTGAGCTTGGTGGAGAGCCAAATGAGCACTCAAATTGGTAATTGTTCCGTGGCCAATTGAATGGCCCCAGATGCAATATGCAAAGGATAAAGATCGATGCCCTTCCAAGGCGTTGGGCTGAGATGACTGGCGTCATAGGCGTCATCGTCTCTCTTTAGCTGTCCCGGCTTTGGCTCATGGCTTCTGGCTTCTACGCCCCAGAGGCCACTCTTTGGCCACTCTTTGGCCACTCTTTGGCCACTCTTTGGCCACTCTTTGGCCACTCTTTGGCCACTCTTTGGCCACTCTTTGCGCATTTGGAGCCTCAAATCTGAACTCTGGAGCCCAAATGAGCCCAAAGTGACAAGGAATCGTCCGAAACATTCCGAAACAGAAGCATAATGCAATGCCTCATACGATAGTATATAATGATACTCATATGATATGCCAAAGATAAAGGCGAGCAATTTCACACGAGCTCCGTAAGATGTGAAGAAGACTGCTACTGTAGATGTGATTGTCACGCATCATCACCTCTCTTTCTTAGCATAAATCATAGATCGAGGACCTGCATCAAGAATGAGAGGTCAAACTTTAGAGGATCCAAGGATATCCAAGGTGAGCAAAGCGGGATGAATGAAGCTTGTTCTACTTGTAGCGCGAAATCGAAAAAGTGAGTAGAAGCGAAAGCAAAGCTGTGAACGAGCTTCACAATAACCTGTGATGAAAGATATGCAAAACAAAACACAACCAGACAGTCTCTGTATCACCATAACTTTACCTCTACTCTTCATCTTTGCTGCAGCAGGCATAATTCCTTGATAACCAAAATCACGCTATGCAAAGAGTTGCTATTTGCATCTATTTGCTGTTGCAACACATTTGTTCTGTTTTGTTGTTTTGCCAGATCTTGCCAGATCTTGCCAGGAAGCGAATCCTGAAGACATCCCTCTTTATGTTTTCATGGAAACTTGTCATAACTTGTCAGCATGATGCTACGAGTCCAGAGGAGAATGGCAGAGTCTGTTGGTCTGACCTCAAGACTTATTTTGGGCACCGTGATTTTACAAAAAAGGAAGATGCTTGTAATATCTTGTAATATCTTGTAATCTGAAAGCCACGGCAGCTGCAGCACGTTCTACATGTCGAGGAAAAGAACAGAGGAGGCATCCGTGATGTGACATCATATGACTCATGTTTTTGTTGCCACAGATCTGTGCCAACGATTGAAGAGAAATCTTGGAATCATTGAGAGATTAGCATGTTGTAAGTATTGTGAAGGCAGTGGACAATGCTCAAGATTGCTAAATACTGGGCATTGACATGCATTAACTGCATACTGTATTGCATATATTTGCTATGTCACTTGTTGTTTCTCATCTGATGTCGTGTGAAACATTGTGCAGGGCAAGCACAGCTAGCTTACTCCCAGGACATCCTTAAGGCATCACGCACAGATCCACAAATGCCCAGGAGACACCATTTTTTGCAAAGATCTGCGAAGCAGATCGAAGCAGTGTGAATTTCTGGCAGTAAAAGTCATTTTACCAAGGATTGGAGTGCCGTTCAGCACTTCATCGACCGGAAGGCTGCAGACTCACAGCTGCTACTGTATATGCTGCTATAACTATCAATGTAAAGCCATGTAAAGCCAATGCCACATGTAAAACTAAAGCAGAAGCATCCTGACAAGGTCATCCGAAATTCTGGAAACGTCGAACCATCAAATCAACTATATGTAGGTCTTTGCGCATTTGCGTTCTGCATCGATTTCTGCGTTTCATCCTTGCATTCGCATACGCATCTCTACGGTCTATACCGGAAAAAATGTGTTTCCATAATGTCTGATCTTGTTTCACCTTTTACAGAAACATACAGAAACGCAATAGAGAAAACTATACAAAATTACATAGAAACTTTTCGTTGCCATTTGGCTGCGCTGTCATTGTGTTCTACTGGCCCTTCTGTGTGTGTTGAGCAACAGGATGAACTCTTCAGCTTCCGGGGCCTTCTGAATCTCTGCGAGCAGCGACTCATGTGAGCCTCCTGGTGATTGCCATTGTGTACTGCAGCACGGTATTGATTGATATTGATCGACTTATATTATTCATGCTGCAAATGCATAATAATGTATATATGTTTTGCTTAGAGTGAACAAATCTCAACGAAAGCTTTAACAAAGAGGCATCAAGGAATCAGGCTCAGATTTTGCATAAGGTTTTGGATTGGCTCTTGTGCCTCATGGAATCCTGATTAATCCCATCTTTGTTTCTCAAAGAATTCCATCTGATTGCTTCTTGGAATCGCCATACTTTCTGCCGTGTTTGGCTCGGAGACTCTCGCTGAATGCCGCACGGGATTGTCACTTGGGCAGCAACGATCAGTAGAACGTCGGATTGGCGTTGCTGCAGGAGGACATTTGTAACATTTGCGCATTGTGAAACATGAAAGTCTCTCAAAGTTCAAACGCTACCGCGTTAAGGGACCAAGTTGCTTTCAGTGCGGCTGCAGCCTTTGGTAGAAGGTTTATGATGAGTGATCACGATGATTCTAGACTGTTTCTAGAAGTTTATTATTAACATTATATATACATATTTGAATATATATGATGTCTATCAACATGAAATGTCAAAGAATATGCTGTGGCTTAAGGCCCCTCCGGCCAGCGATGACAACGCCACCTGGCTTGCAACATAGGAGCGGAGAACAGGTTTTGGACACTTCTGCAAAGGAGTTGCCACCTTTTGTTCCACCATGTCAGCATCCCTAAGCTCGCTTCTTTTGTCTACTCCACTCTTTCGTTCACAGGGTTGGAGTCTCAACAACGAGTGCGCGAAGTTCTGCAAGGTCTGGTGACCTTTCAAGGCACCCTGGAATGGAGGAACGAGAGAGTGCGGGCACTCATCTTTGCGATTTCAGAATTGGAAGGAAGACTGAAAGGAAGAGGATTCTTGTAATGCGGTGCAACGGTACATGACTGTCGGAAACTGCCATGGGCTGTGGAAAGCGGGAGAGTTTTGTTTTTTGGCCTTGCTAAGATGTGCCACCGTCAACACCACGGGCGACAGTCTCTTGGTTTGCAATCACAAAGACGTGGTTTGAATTTTAAAGCACTGCATGTTGTGCGTTCTCCTTGTGCCAAGGAGCTGTATTGGGATTCGACTCCTCCTGGATTGCACTGTGAAGCGCCCCTTGTCTTTTTTATGTGTATATATATATATGAATAATATATATAATATAATATAATATAATATAATATAATATAATATGTATAAGATATATAATATAATATATATAATAATATATATATGTTATATAATATAATATAATATAATATATGTATAAGATATATAATATATCTAATATATATATAATATCTAATATATATATATAATATCTATTATATATTATATATATTATAGATATTATATATATTATATATATTATATATATTATATATATTATATATATTATAT
>Ga0126342_10003687_pt1 | contig 25549 bp, 25 predicted proteins | sample Cyp1metagenome_FD_92528 | JGI IMG/M metagenome (GOLD analysis project Ga0126342, IMG submission 92528) | Coral microbial communities from Lord Howe Island, Old Settlement Bay, Australia - Cyphastrea 1 metagenome | ecosystem: Host-associated > Invertebrates > Cnidaria > Coral ... | reverse complement strand
GTGAAACAAATGATTGGGATAGTTAGTTGGGCAAAAGTCCCGTGACAAAAGCTTCAGACAAAAGTGCTGTCAACTAGCTGTTTTGAAATGTCATGGTGGGGATCACTCGAAGTAAAGTAATTAAAGTGTCTGTTTTGTTATGTGTTTCGTTCTGTCCTTTACATTAAAGTGTGTGTACAATATATATGTGAAAACATCCATTCAGACCATTAGGTAGGTACCCGGCCCACTCAGTACTGAGCAGGTTTCATGAGTCCTCGGGGGTTATAAATATATATATATATATATGTGACTATAAATATGTGTATATATGTATACTAATACATACATACATTGAATATTTATACACTGTATGCTCAAAGATAGGCCCTAAGGGGGTCGCTTCGAAGCACCACTACACTCTATTTGGGATGGTTTCTGACACTGGATTTACCACATTGATAGGGAGATATTTTTTCTCATGGGAATCCCTATGTCATTGGATTGGTTTAAGGGAAAATCGGAACCGGAAACCATGGTTTTTACCACTAAATATGGAGGTTTCCTGTAAATTTTCCCTTAAACCAATCCAATGACTATGAGTTGGGAATGACGCACGCACTGATTATGGCATTCCTGCAGCCCTAAGGCCTTACAAGTTTCCTCTTGAGCGCTTTGCAGCCACTTGCAGGGCCATCAGGGTGGCAGCCCCCAGAATCCGGTGGTGGAGGGCAGTTTGGAGACTTGGCTTTGCGTTTGCCGACCACATGGTAGTTTAGAATCTTATCATCTTCTTATCTCGTGTGTTTTCCATCACTATTGCATCTTATAGAAATAAGATCCTGCACATTTTTGGATCTGTGTGGGATGTGTAGCTACAAGAAGCAACTAAAGCATACTGAAGCTCCGGAACTGGTCTATCTTTGAGGTCAAAACCACAGCTTCCTGTACATGTTGCCTTAAACCAAGCCATTCTGACGAGTTGTGGAGGCAGATTCTGAACTGTTTGGCACTGTGAGCTGACCGATTTTTCAAATCATTTATCGACAATCTGCACTTAATGGCTAGCTTCTGGATATTCTGTATCAATGTGTTTTTCATACATTGACTACTTGAGTCCATTGCTTGATGACTTGGTTGTTGGCTTAATCATGATTATTCTGATTTTGAATATCAATAGCATCCAATTGGTTTTTGACTATCTTTTACTGTACTATGTTTACTTATCAGGACTTAAATGATAACATATGTTCTTGTCGCTAACAATACTATTGATCCAATTGATCACTACATATAATTGATAATGTACAATACCAATAATGCTATTTCCTAAAAGGTAGTATTGAATATGTAGACTGATTATATAATTTCAATTGATATTATCAGTTGTTGGTTGTCAATATTTGTTTCAATTGTAACAACCACCATAGTCATAATGGTTATTATAATTAGATTACTATCAACAAATTTTATTACGATCCATAGTTGATAACTAGTATCAACTATATGAACTATATGTAGGTATATATAATGTCAACCAGGATTAGTAATATCATTTGAAGTTATTACATTTTTTTCAATATAATTATTAGCCTGAGGTAGACTAACATAGATGTGGAAAACCATATTGAACAAGTTGATTTTCCACATCTACCTTATTTTACCCTAGGGGCCCTAGATCAACCAAGGCATGGCACCTTCCGAGACAGCCTGGAGGAGGCGTGGGTCCAGTGTTAAGACCTCCCCGGTCTTAGGTGATATAACTGTGATAGAAAAAGATAAAGCCGATAGGATCCCCAATGGTAATGATGGTAATAACTGGTTGGTGGTTAATGATGGTTAATGAATGTTAATGATGGTTCATGATGATTAATATAGATCTGTGTAAATTATAACGACCTCACTGCGACCGAACCCTGGAATCATAGTTGGTAAGGAAAATCATCCCCAGCCATGGCCGAACTATTCAGGTTAGTGAAATATTAGAATTTACCCAGACTAGATGAAATGTCCAAATCTGTCTTTGCATCCCAAACTTAAAATAAGCGTCTTTCTGAAAATGTCCACTCAATCTTGGTGGTATTCCTGTATTGATCTCAAATGTACCTTCCTGTAATCAAGGGTTGCAATTGAAAATTCCCATTCATGTATGTTTTTTCCATTTAAACCTTCACTTATAAGGGGTTCATCAGGATTTGTCCATTCCCACGTTTAATTACCAGAGGGTATGCGACCTTCCTTATCTCACCGGCCACCATCAGCAGGTCTTGCGCACATGCAGATCAAGGAGTGGAATACTGCTGGATGTGTCCCCCCGGCCTGATGGGTGGCTGACCACGATGAAATGTGGACATGACGTCAATGCACAAAGGTTAAGCCGTAACCTGAGCTTCTGTTGGTTCATGGTAAATTCTGGGGGGGGGTTATAATTATAATTACTATCAGACTTGACCAGGGTGATTTTATAGCTGGGACATTTGGTAGGGAGTTGTGGAGTTTGACATGCAATGGAGCAATGAACTAAGTTTCCCTGGGTTTTTGTTCTTGACTCGATTGCCACGCCTATCTGGAAAGCTCGCTGGAAGGAAGGTAACGGATATTGGGACACTGGGCTTTTGACATAGCCAAATCCAAGATTTGTAAACTTTCTCAAGCTGCAGTAGCGTCTATGATGGCGTCATGACGCAGTTCGAAGATCTTGTCCAACAGCCAGGTGTGCTTTGTTCATCCGAGAGCCTTTGCTGGACTGGACCACTGAGCCGGAACCTTGGAGTCTAAACATGGCGTCTCGTCCAATAGCAATAGATGATGATACCTCAATTCATGGGGAGTTAGCCTCTGGTAAACGTTTACATAACTATGGAAAATCACCATTTCTTATGGGTAAATCAACAATAAATGGTCATGTTCAATATAGCTAGGTTAGTTTACCAGAGGGTATGTCCAGTCTACACCATTCTATATCTGAGGATTTTTACTATGGGATGATTGGGATGGACGTTTTGTGGATATTAGGGTGATATCTGAATTCATATTTATATAATTTTATATATTCTAGAAGGATACCCTCTGGTAAATTAACATAGACCCTGAAAATAGCCCAGTTTTAATGGAAACTAATCTTCCAACCCCTATCTGCCAGGGTCTATGTTAATTTACCAGAGGGTAGTCTTATGATGTTCTCTTGTGAAAAATCATGGCCACGATCCCATTTTCATAGGGGTTTCAATACCCACGATCTTTGGATTGCCATGAAAGGGGATGGATGACTACAACCTATACACTTTGACCTTGGCACATATTGATGAACACCTAACAACCCAAATTCTTTGTTGGTTGAAACAAGTGTAATTCTGGTCTCATGGTGTTACGGCGTTTTTCACCGCACCACTTACCGTTTTTGTTGGCATCATCCAACCCGCCCACCATCAGCGTTGATTTGTTCCGTGGAAATTGTATATTCTTAAGGCTGATATTTGGTATGGTTGAGGAGTTGTTGTTGTATGAAAATGAGGTGCCCCCAAAAAAATGCCATACTTTTGGTAAATTCTCATGTTCAGACAAACACATTCATGATTCGCTGGATAAATCCGTATACTTTTGATGGTTAAACCGTTTAACCACCATTTTTGATGGTTAAACCAGCGTTTTTTGATGGTTAAACCTGCGTTTTTGTTGGTTACACTCTGGTAAACTAACATAGCTATTGAAAATGGCCATTTATAGTGGATTTACCCATTAAAAATAGTGATTTTCCATAGCCATGTTAGTTTACTAGAGGGTAAACCCAATTTCGTTGGTGAAAAAACTTGTTTTTTTTGGCCCCGAGCCGCGGCAGGTCGAAACGCCGTGGCATCACGGATCTGGAGTTCCTGCCGAAGCGACGCTTGCAGTTCCTGTCGCAGCGCTTGCAGGCGCGCGACAGGCCGTTGGGAAGAACATAGCTATAGCGGATGATTATTGGGTATATATCTTAACCATCATTAACCATCATTAACCACCAACCAGTTATTACCATTGGTTTATATTATATACCCGATTACCCCCATTATAGATGGTTTACCTGGGTTGACCTATTAAAAATGGTGATTTTCCATGGCTATGTTAAATAACCAGATGGTGATTATTAGTCTATTAATGATGAATGGTTGCTTTACTAACATTAAATGGAGGTTTGAATAGGAAATTCAGTGAAATTCATCTATACACCCAACGCTTAGCCTAGTCCTTTTTCATGCTTGGAGAGATCGTTAAACTACAAAGTGGTCCCCCCAGTGTTGTTTATTGAATATAGCCCCCCATTAGATACATTTGTTTTTTATCATAAACCCTATAGTTATTGGAGTTATTTGCACCAACTTGGCAAACTACGAAGGACCAACTTGTATAAATGTAGGTGTCAATGGGAAATTCAATGGGGTTCATCTAAAGTGGTGGTTTTCCATCAATTCTATATCCTCTGGTAAATTAATAGTGCGTTATCGAAGCCATGGCCCGTTTAGTTCGATGATTTACCTACAAAAATGATGATGGTCCATGGTTGCGTTACGTAAGTTTCCAGAGGTTAGTATTTGGATCTATGTTTAGGAATATCAGAATATATGTAAAATCTTTGGGGAATGGGTAAAGTGAGTAGAAACTAAAGATATCTAAAGATCTAAATCCTAGCGGGTTGAACATGGACCCAGGTATACCCCATAGGATCCATGCTGCTGCGATATATGGTGTGCCATGGATCCCATCAATCTACCCCCTTTATGTTAGCATATATACCAGCACCATGGATCCTATGGGTATATATATATATATGTTTTAATCCCATAATTTCTTGAACATTTTTTGGATATGGATGATATGGATGATATGGATGATATGGATGATATGGATGATATGGATGATATGGATATGGATCACAATACCATACATGGACCCAGATATACCTTGCTGTCATTTCACAGATGTGATATGTCGGACAAGCCTTGCAGTACCCCAGGAATGATCAGTGAGAATGGTGGAACATATCCATAGCAAATCGTTGTTTCAGAATAGGGGAAAATCCCATTGAATATTATCCCATTCAATATATATATATGGTATATACCATCAATAGGGGAAAATCCCATCATTTTTTCATACCTTAAACCAATCACAATGGGGATGGTGATGGTATATAATATGTATTGATGGCATATATAGTTAAATCATACCACAATTATGTTGATGGTGATGTATTGGGGATAGAATGGAATATAGCCAACAGTATGACATAGGCTCATGGCCTTTCAATTCGTACAATCACACTGGAATTGTCCGGTGAAATGTTGGGGTGTGTTATTTTCAGGCCAGGCAAAGCCATATGTTCGGGAAAGCAGCAGCTGGACATGTTATGCTGTTTTAATCACACATTGGATGTTTGAAATAAAATAATCTAAATCTAAATTAGTAAATCAGTTTCTGGGCGGTCATTTCAACTATTTGTCGTTTTCCATCCAACTTGGGTTGATGATCCAGATTTGCTAACGGCTAACAGCGGCTAACATTTTTGGTGGGTTCGAAAAATCAGGCAAGTACTAAAAATTCGATAAGTCATAAACCACCTTTTCCGGGCATGTGTTTTATGGTTCAGTATTTGGTGCCATGGTCAAAACTTGGGTAAAATTGCAAATATTTTGGGGATGGTCATCATTTCAGATGCGTTCTGTTAGGATTCGCATTCAGTGATCATAAACCATCTACCCTCTGGTAAACTTACATAGCTGTTGAAAATCACCATTTTTGGTGGGTAAATCCACTATTTCAATGGACATGTTCAATAGCTATGTAACAAATTACCAGAGGGTATCCATGATCATGATATATTCCTTATTCCAATATCCGACTAAGATTCTCATGGCATTCCTATGAAATCATCATAGAATTGGATGATGGGAAAATTTACAGGAAAGCCCTATATTTGATGGTAAAAACAATGGTTTCCTGTAGATTTTCCCTTCAACCAATCCATTGAAATCACTATGTTTTGGTTGGTTCTATCTCCATCCAACTTAAATGACCATGGCACCGTGGTGCTTTTCCGCGTGCAGGGGCTCCATCCTGCCTCCGTCCTGAAAGATGAGCTGTTGGACAATCAGTGGCTACACCCAGCTTAAGGCTTACCCGGCCTGGTCAACGTTTACAAAAAACGAACTGGAAAGATCCACCATTCATGGGGAAATCCACTATAAATGGTGATTTTCCATAGTTATGTTAACGTTTACCAGAGGGTAACTCCCCATGAATTGAGGTATCATCATCTATTGACGGTTTAGCGGTTTGGAAAAAAATGTTCCGGTTGAACATGTGGCTGAGCCATCAAGAGATGGAGGTCTACAGTATGTAGTTGATATAATATGATATAACTGATATAACTATACCCATGACGGATCCATGGTGCTGGTATATCTGCTAACAAAAATGGGGTATATTGATGGGATTCATGTTAGCATATATACCAGCACCATGGATCCGTCATGGGATATATAACTGATAATCAACATATTGTGGATATATAAGTGATATAATGATATAACTGATAGATGATGGTTGACTGATGATTTTTTTTCGCATGGGCTATACCAACCAATATGTTGGGGAATACCGTCATCCATTAACGGGAAATCCCATATCCCCTTCTCAACGAATGAGTTTTTCAAGGGATTTGTTGATGTTTTTTGAGGTTGTTGAACGCTCAGGTGGAACAACCAGAGGGGTGAGACTTGTATATGGTGATATGATGTGATCTGAGTTCACCATTCCGAAAGATTTCTGTGAGTCCAGCATTCCGAAAGATTGGGATTCACTGGGGTTCCTAGCTGGTTCCTGCTCACCATGGATACCCGAAGGGGATCCCTTCGGTACTCAAACGTGGCTGAAAATCCACCATTTAGATCTATTTACCCTCTGGTTATTTAACATAGCCATGGTATAGATGGCCCATAGAAACAGATGATTTTCCCAGTGAACGAAACCTCCATTTATTTACGGGGATTTTCCATGGCTATGTTAGTCATAACCAGATGGTAGTTTGATGACTTCCCCAGCAATCTCCATGGCTGAAACTCACTGAGGACGGGCTGGGTGAAAGACATGGCGAGGACCACGGTGGACCACGGTGGAGGGCTGCTGGTGAATAGCACAATGACAACATGTCAATGGGAGATCTTCAGGATCCTAAAATGGAGGTACCCTCTGGTAATTTAACGTAGCTATGGAAAATCACCATTTTCAATGGGAAAATCCACTATAAATCACCATATTCAATAGCTATGTTAAATTACCAGAGGGTACGTTAGTACCATATGTTTGGCCATATTTTGCTGGGATATTCCCTTACATAGGCCTGAAAAATAGGCCTATATTATGGTAGGTACCTCCAATTTAGGTTCCTGAAATGGCCATTGAACATGTGGTGATTTTTCTTGGAGGAATGTTTTTCAGCTTTCATAACTTTTCATCATTTGTTTATCATGTTTGAATAACTGTTTGAATACTGAATCATATTACCCATGGGACACCTGGAATATCCACCCAGATCATCTGGGATACTTCTCACGTCGCGTCGACTGATGGTGGGGGTACCCCCAAGTTGCCGAGACTTGCGGTGAATTCTGATAGATTTATCCAGAGAAATCGGATGGCATAGCACGGGTTTTATATGGTTTTATCCTCTTATACTCGTAACATCTTATAACCAGTTGTTGACTTCATATTGCTATCGAACATGGTCCCTTTTTATATATGTGTTACCGTAGTTTTACCTACTAAAATGGTGATTTTCCATATTGTGTAAGTTTAACTGGAGGGTAACATGTCCAAGAATTTGTGAAAAATATGAACACAACTTCAGTAACAACATATTTTTGAGGCTGAAATCCACTCTTTCCTGTAGATTTTCCCAAGAAAAGAATTCCATTGAAACATGATGAAACATTTATATTTTTTTGGGTAAAGATACACTCTGCTAAGTTAGCATAGTTAAGAAAAAAATGTCCGTTTAGTTCGATGTTTTACCTGTTAAACTGGTGATTGACAAATCACCAGGGGGTAAAGCATGAATATCCGAATCATATCCCATGGAAATCATCATGTGTAATAGCTAATATAGCTAATTCCCCCATATGTTTTGTGGTTAAATGACCAGAGTCTGAGGGATCATCATCATGTTCATCCTGGCTATACCTGGCTGCTAGGCGAAGCTCAAAACCTTTGGAAGTGATCGTGGCAGGTCTAGAGGATTGTCTCGGGGGCGTGGGTCGTGGATACAGAGTGATAAGCCAAAGGATTTCTTGGAAAATAGATAATCAATGGATTGGTTTAAGGGAAGAATTACAGGAAAACCCCATATTTAATGGAAAAAACTATGGTTTCCGGTTCCAATTTTCCCTTAAACCAATCCATTGAGATAAACATGGATGAACATGCTGATGTTTAAAGCCAGCAAAACTGGTGAGGGCATCATCAAGATGGATTTACCCAATGGTTTATGGGATACTTGGATGTGTATTGCACTTTGCAAGTGGGTAAGAATCTTAACCTAAATATTTGGGATACATTGTGTGGCGTATTTAGCATTATGTGGCGTATCAACCACTTAATATTTGGGAGACACCCCCAAGTAGACAATACCCAATTTTGGCATAATTGTGCAATGTAAGTTTAATGAAGCCTTCACAGGAATCGGATTCGTTGTTTGGTCTAGTACATTGTATGGATAGTATTTGATCAAGTCACCGCAAAGTTTGAACCAGGCATGACATTGCTGCATTGGTTTCGTCCACTGCGGGACTCCCTATCAATCAACCTGTAGGTTTGGGAATGAAAGAAAAGACACGTGTTTGTTGGTCGCAAAAAGGGCAACCAGCAGAGTTTTGGGTACCCTTTGGTAAACTAACATAACTATGGAAAATCACCATTTTTAATGGGAAAACTCACTATTTCTATGGCCATTTTCCAGTTCGCAAACTGGTAGTCATTACCAGGCCGGATAAATCACCATTCATCAGTCATTAATCACCATTAATCACTATTAATCACTATTAACCATTAATTAATCACTATTAATCACTATTCATCACCTTTTTCGGTCAATAGCCATGTCTGCCTAAAAATCTTCCCACGTGGGTCGCTTGTTGGGAAGCCCTTCCAACCTCCAAGCGCGGCCATCTTTCTGTTGAATCCATATGGCGCCAAGGACGAAGAAAGGGCCAAGGCCGCCACGGCCGATGGTATAACGACGGGCTTACCCGGCCTGGTAAACGTTAACAAAAAGCTATGGAAAATCACCATAATCACCATTTTTAATGGGAAAATCCACTATTTCTATGGCCATTTTCAATAGCTATGTTAGTCATTACCATATATTTATCCATATATTTATCTGGCCGAACGATTCAGGTTAGTGAAATATTATAGGCCAGTTTATAACCAGATTTATAGAAAAATAATTTATAACCAGATTTTTTTAGGTTAGATTTATTTTCCAAATATTATAATTTACCCAGATTTATAGAAAAACAATTTGTAAGGTGTGATCTAACCACAATTTACAAAGCTTATAAACATCAAACATCTGGGGATATCCTCGATACATTTTCGCTGATTGATGAGTATATATTTCGTTGATGATCATATTGGAATTATAGTACTGTTGGGAAGTATCACAGTCCATGAACTGGGAAGCCCTGTTTATGAACACTACTCAAGACAGCGTTAGATGCTTTTGTCCCATAGAAACCCCATCAAGGCAACCTGACACTCAACTGGATACGCTTCAAACTTGGGTGCCTTAAACCTGGCTCAAGTTGATGTTCACCTGCAGGTTCCGGGGTCTGAAGTTCTGAGGGTCTCACGTTGAAAAGCAAACCGCTTCTATTTGGTGATCAGATTTCTTTCTATTTTCCAACAGCTTAAACCCAACAGAAAAATATAAGTAAACACCATGTTCTACCCTGAAACCAGCCAACCATGCCAAGATCACGCAAGCAAAATGCCAAGTAAATTGACCTGATTCTAGACCTCGATACAGGTCCAAAGGATCGGCTTTCAAATGGATGGTTTAATGCTGAGCATCACAACTCTGGTCCATCGGTATCCAAGTTTGACCCGTGCAATATTGAGGTAAATGTCACAAAGTATACCTGATGCATTTGGTAGTTGCACAGAATGCATTGCACCATTGGCAATGCAGTCTGATTGGTGGTTTGGAACATGTTTTATTTTTCCATATATTGGAAATAATCATCACAACTGACTCATATTTTTCAGAGGGGTAGGTCAACCACCAACCAGCAGTGTTTTCTGAAACGCACATCATACTCGGTGGCAGCGGGTGTGTTTTTTGTGCATTGGAGTTGCAGGATGACGGACCCTTTGGGCACCTCGATTTGAGGATTTCAGCTGCGTACGAGAGGATGTAGCCTCTAGTTATTTAACATAGCCACATAGCCATGGAAAATGGCCCATTTATAGATGGTTTACCTATTAAACATGGTGATTTTCCATAGTTATGTAAACGTTTACCAGAGGGTAGGCCTGTTGATTTCCAATCCCATATGCTCCATGTATGGTATATTTACCTACATTTGGGTGATTTTTAGGGCAAATGATGGTAAATATTCCATACATGGAGCATATGGGAATGCTTGGACTCCCAATGCGCATTTTTGCAGAATTGATTAGGGATATTTGTCTAAACCACAAGACCAAGAATTATTCAAATTTAAAGACAATGGTTTCCTCAAGAAATTCTCTTCTAGTATTTGATGGTAAAACACCATGGTTTCCCATTTGTTTTCCTGTAGAACAATCAATCCATTGATCAATTAAATCCATGATATTGATGCTTATATTAAAAAATTCTATTTTTGACAATTGTAATAGATTATGGATTATATAACCTCAATTAAAAGACCAGTAATTTAATTATGGTTACCCAGTTTCTATGTTATGACCAGTAATAATGGTTACCCTCTGATTATTTAACATAGCTGTGGACAATGGCCCATAGAAACAGATGATTTTCCCAGCTCGAAACCTCCATTTATAATGGGTTTTCCATGGCTATGTTAAATAACCAGATGGTTTTCAAACATGTTTTATTTTCCATAATAGTAGATGGGATAATCCTTCCCATTGACGAACTCATATTTTTCAAGATGGTTATTGCACCACCAACCAGTAATGGTTACCAGTAATTCTAACCCCATTCCATACCATAGATTTTCCCATCAAATATGGGGCTTTCCTGTAAATTTTCCCTTAAACCAATCCATTGATACCAGTAATTCTAACTCAATGACCCAGTAACAATTGGAACACATATGATATATTAATTCTAACTAGATGAATTACCAGTAATAAACTGGTCAATGTTAATTACCATGTTGGTTTATAACTCCAATAACTATGGTTTATAGGTGATATATCTATAGTTAATGGGCTTATAAACCAACTTATAACTGGGGGGCACCACCTTGTAACTCAATGACCCAGTGATGATCATCATTTTGGCCGATGATCCAGCGAACTGCATCGTGCCGTGCCACAGGTCTACCGCTCCTCGCGCCTTTTGTCGCCCAGCGAACAGGCAGTGCCTGCGGCAGTGCGGCAGAGATTTGCTGTTGGATAAAGCTATAAACCAATGGTAATAACTGGTTGGTGGTGAATGATGGTTAATGATGGTCGGTTAATGATGGTTAATGATGGTTAATAATGATTAATAACTGGTTGGTGGTTTCAAAGATTTGGATTATGTTCCATTTCATATATGGATGTCATCCTTCCCATTGACGAACTCATATTTTTCAGAGGGGTAGGTATACCACCAATCAGATCAAGTACAAAGTGAACCGTGAGCTCCCAAATGATAGCTAAGCTGGCTTTTAACTCTACTGACTTTGCTTTATGATACTTACAGTAGAACTTATAGTGAATGGGGTTTATAAGCCAACTCTTACAACTTTGGGGCCCCACATTGTAGGTATACGTAGGTATGCCCCTAGTAATCCAATGGTATACAATAATAAGTGGTAAAATGAAGCAACAACCATGATTCCATGATGGTATAGCAAGCCCCATAATCAGGGGATATATGATATATATATATACTATATAAGGATGTTTGTGGGATAGTATTACTATAATGTTGGGACTATCACTGATAATTATGGGTTAAGTATATTAGGGGTGATCTAAAATGACCCCTGTTTATGGTTGATTTTGGGGGATGATTTATTTTTTTGGGATTTACTGACTACATCAAAATATGAAGATGGAAGATGGTGTACCCTCTGGTGAACTAACATAGCTATGGAAAATCACCATTTTTAATGGGTAAACTCACTGTAAATGGCCATTTTCAATAGCTATGTAACAAATTACCAGAGGGTACACTTCGGGAATCGAACATGGCAATGCAGCCAATGCTGTCAATGCTGTCTGGGAAAATTGTTGAACAAAAAAAAATCACTAGATGGAGGACTTTCCAGCCAGGGTTGACTACATTGCTAAGGCGAGTAAATATTGATAAATATTGTATATGTCTGTTTGTTTGCATGTGAAATCATGTGAAGATGTCCATTGAAGCGATTGAAACACCGAAAAGATTGCCTGAGATCCCATATCATCCCATATCCCTGATAGCGTATCATACCTTCTAGTAAACTATACAATAAATGGAACATCACCATTCTTAGTGAGGGAATCATCAAACTACATAGGCCATGGAGTAAACAGATGGAACCTTTTTCTCATTTGTAGATTGGTAAATTCATTGAATTTACCATTAAAAACCATCCATGTATAGGAGGGTATTGATGTTGGTTTATAACTCCAATAACTAGAGTTTATGATACATATACATATTGAACTAGTTAACTAGTTCATGGGGGTTATTTCTACCAACAAAAACAACTGGAGGTATTATATATATATATGGTATTATAATTGTATTATATATATATATCATTATCATCATATACAACTGGATGGTGGTTTATGATACATACATCAACTCTCAACGTTCATATTATGCAACATTAATGTGAATGTGTGTATATATATACATATCAACTCATAACTCATCGTATTGTATACATATATATATATATATATCAACATATCATATATATACCCATAATAAGAATACTATATATATGGTCTATGTTCATCTACCCAGCCACTATCGAGATCCTCCGAAAATACTCGACCTCTCGCCGCGCACGGATTGAAGGCAGATTGCCTCATCCGCCAAGCGCTTGGATCTCAGCGGAGATAGGCCATGGTACTCCCTTAGATCATCCATGGATGGACAGTTCTAATTGGCGAAAGCCATGGTAACTTGGGGAACTTGGGGATTCCCCATGTTTTTTTTGGAAACCACCATATAACAGATATAACTTTTAAAAGTAGGTTCCAACTAGGTGGTTCTATCGAGGATTACATTTCTTAGGTGGATTATAGAATCAGCCAACTAGAAACGTCCCTGACTAGCAGCTTTTAAGAATCGTACAGCATCGTCAAGTTACATGGGTTATTTTCACATAGCTTCATGTATGATCATCGCACATGAATGAAGGCTTATCCCCATGGCCATAGATCCCCATAGATCCCCATCGAACCAATCCATGGATATCCCATGAAGATTTCAGGATCCTACAAAAATATCATTATAGAGGGCATATAACTAGATAATCCATGGATATCCTACTATAATCTATAGATGAGGTACCATATAAATCTATATTTTGAGGGCATATCCACGTACATAGCCTTAGATAGGCCTTATATAACTTACATATGGTAGGTACCTCCAATAAATCGCTACCTGTTGCATGGCCATTGAATTCATGATGGGATAACCAAAGTGTGGTGACCTCACAACAAGCTCCATGATATGTGTAATGATAGTTTGGAAGGCATGAACTCAATGGGAATTCCAGGATCCTAAAATGGAGGTACGTTAGTACCATATGTTTGGCCATATTTGGGGGGGATATCCCCTTACATAGGCCTGAAAAATAGGCCTTATATATGGAAGGTACCTCCATTTTAGGATCCTGAAATTCCCATTGATGAACGGACCTCCAATGTTGGAGATTATGGGAAGCTTTGTGACTGTGACCTGTGAATTTATTCGAGGGTAATATTGACTGCACCTCGTGTGACTGGAAGATTTGCACAATTCAAACTGTTCGTTTTGCAGGGTCTATGATGGTCTATGTCTATCCCCGGAGACTTGGGTCACCCGTTGCACAGAACACCGTGACAGCCGTGACAGCCGTGACAGCCGTGACAGCCGTGACAGCCGTGACAGCCGTGACAGCCAGGACCGACCCCAACATCTTAGGGCGAGCCTGGGAGGGTTGGGTGCCTCGCCTGCATGCACCATATCCAGGTGTCCACCGTTTTCGACTGATAGGTCCGAAACCAGGTTTTCTACGCAAGTCTCTTGCGATTCTGTGAGGTTTCAACTCGGAAAATCAGCTGCCAATTTCACGTGTTCCTTTGTATGGATATTGTTGGGCTGAAGGATGGTCTATTCAAAGGGTAAAATCTCCTCGTGGTAAGTTGCCTTTGTCCATCCTCTTGATGGTGGTTAGTTTCAATATGTGTCAGTGTCAAAAGTTGAATTTAACAATGATTTAACTTTTAACCATAAACAATGCTGATCTTATGGGATATGCATGTAATATATATATATATATGTATATATATATACATACAATAATAGGATATAGAACCAAGGCAGAACTTCGATGATATACCTAGTTTCAACCGGGGCATTCTTGGGGCATCAATTTTTCGGGGGTAGCCACCGCCCTGAGAGATCAGCCAAGGCGCCGGAGATTTGATTTAGCCGTAGCCCTCTTGACTCCGTGGCAGATGGCCTGGACTTGAGGTTCCGTTAACGCGAAAAACCCGTGGTTCAAACGTGGTGAGTTCATGTGGTGAAAACGGGCCTGGAACTGCTTGGCCGTTTGGCCGTTTGACACTGTTAGGTTGAAATAGGTTGAATGGGTCATGGCAAAACAAGATCTGAAATACCCTCTGGTAAACTAACATAGCAATAGAAAATCACCATGTTTAATGGGAAAATCCACTATAAATGGCCATGTTCAATAGCTATGTTAAATTACCAGAGGGTAACATGTTGTAAAAAACGGATATGGAACATAGTACCTTCATCAAAACCAACGTGGGGAAACTGCAGAAACAATCGACCAAGAAGCATGGCTGATGAGCAAATAGGAAACATCCGCAGATGATGCGGCAATAATGCTCCTTGAGTTGACAATCAAAAATAAACAAAAAAGACAGTGTAAGATAAACAAAAAATCAGCGTGCCTTCTGAATGTGGGAGTTCCTCCTGATACCTTTCTGGTGTGTATAGTTGCAAAAAGATCTGACACCATTTTGCACTTGTGCTGGCTTTGCGATGATTATGTCTTTTGGGTGTGTTGCCGACCCGTTATTCATAAAGCAGAACTGCCAGCAGCGGCGTGGGAATTCAAAGAATGCCAAATTCAGATGAGAAGTGGCCAAAAAAAACAAGGGTTGTCTATTATTGTTGTAGTTGTTTTTCTCTGCTTTGTAGATGTTTTAGGAGTTGGATCCCGGTTGCTCCCAATATTTGGTCAAACATGGCGGACACATGTTGCTGTTGCCTATATCCTCATAAGTCCTCGTATATGTTCGTGAAACGTTGCTTCTACCTTCCCCCAATATTCAACACTCCCCCAGAAACCATCAGAAGCCAGGGTTTTATATAGTTTAGTGTCGTTTTTCATAGGGATTTGCACATATTTGGGACCATCCAGGAGGTGTTTAATATAGGGGGATCGGATTAGATGGAAAGACGTGACATTTCCAAGTGCCCTGGTCACCACGTCCTGCCCGTGCGCCGTCCTTAGCGTTGCACCGCGCTGTACGCCCTGGCCCGGTGAACGAGCCCAAAGTTTCGGCTGGCGCTGTGCAGAAAAGGCTGCGTCTGAGAAGATGTCAAGGTAAATCAAACCTCCAGTCCAAGATTAGATGCTTCAATCAACTTGAATTGTTGAAAGCAATCCTGGAAACAAAAAACACATGGACAATGCATTCAAAGATTTGAATATCGCTAAGAGACATATCAATCCCCTGGCTACAAGGGTCTGAAGTTCTCCATCCAGGCAACATGCCAGAGGAATTTGGTTCACCCCTCGGATGAAAATCTCTCAATCCTGACCTCAGCTGTTTGAGAGCTTAAACCAACTGTGGCCATGGTGTGAGAGCAGTGCTAGGACGGAGCACGTGAAAGATTCTCTGGAATGTTCATTTCATGGCGATTCCCACATCCCAAATCATGATCAATTTCTAAGCCGCAAGGCAGCACAGCACACAATGTGGCATCAAAGTGGCCTATGGATGTCCTTAATTTCATGAATTTGGAATATGGATGTCATATGTCAGGATAGTAAAAGTTGTTCCATTTACATTGACCCAGATATATTGGATCCTGGTTGGGAATTTTGCTGCGAACTAAGCCATGGCTTTGATTCAGGAGGCCTTTGGAGACCATGCAGATTTGTACAGCCTGCTTGGAGTGGAGAAGGAGGCAACTTCTGCACAGATCAAGAAGGGCTACCACAAGGCCGCGCTGAAGTGGCATCCAGATAAAAATCAGCAGCAAGATGCGACACTTAAATTTCAAGCACTTGGGGAAGTGCATCGAATTTTGAGTGATGCTGATCTGAGAAGTGAGTACGATGAAAGCGGTGTGGTGCCTGATTCCGAGTCAGCCACAAAGATGAATTGGTCAGCCTACTTCGCCAAGATTTTCAAGGTGGGACATGGACTTTTAGATGGGACATCAGCTTGGAACCCCAAATGGCTGATCAGGATAAGAATATCGTCCAGGTGTTGGGGAAGATTGCAAGTTGATTCAAACTCTTCAAGGTTGGTATTGTATTTGGTACTGAACTACCTCCAGGAAATCGTGTTTGAGGTTGGATAGTTTTGTTTTTTGTTGCAACAAGCATTGAACAACATCACCCAGCCATGTTGAACTACCAGCTGGTACGGCCATTTTGATGTTATCTGGTTGGTGGTTTGGAACATTTGTTATTTTTCCATAGATTGGGAATGTCATCATCCCAACTGACTTTCATATTTTTCAGAGGGGTAGGTCTACCACCAACCAGATCATCAGGATACATTTACCCCATTCCATACTAGAATGGATAGAAACCCATGATTCAAATTCTAGTTGGATATCCCATTCCATCCAGTTATTGTTGTTGAGTCTAAAGCCTTCGTTTTCGAGGTGACTACCAAAGATATCGACAAGTTCGCCACCAAATACGTGGGCTCTGCAGAAGAAAGAGCCGATGTCTTGAAGTTTTACGTTGAAGGCAATGGTTATTTGACGGATCAGCATGTTTTCCTATGTTCCCCACCAGGGTTCCAACTTCTAACTTAGTTTCGCAATAGCAACAGGCTGTATATGATGGTTTATGTATATGTGTATTTACCCTCTGGTAAACGTTTACATAACTATGGAAAATCACCATTTTTTTATGGGAAAATCCACTATAAATGGCCATTTTCAATAGCTATGTTAAATTACCAGAGGGTACATGTTTATTTACTATTTGAGAGCCCAACACATCCGCAGATGACCAGAGGGTAGGTTTTGGATGATTTTGGATAATCTGTTGCTCAAGATCCCCTCGTATTCTGAGTACTATTGGGTTATTCCGCCCGCTGCATTCTGGTGATCCACAAAGTTTGAAGACTTATTTGGCAAACCAGAAAAAACGCACATCAATCTTAATACACTCCCAGTCGAAGAACAGGGAGGGTTCCTCCCAAATACATCATTCGAATCAAAGAAGGTACCTACCTGTTCACATCCCCACGTATAAGATCGTATAGGCGTCATTTGTAATATCAACAATGGATAACCATCCAGCAATAAGGGTTGATAATAATCTGGGCAAATTATAACGACCTCACTGCGACCTCACTGGAAATAATGGTTTATGTTGGGGAAATCATCCCCAAATGCCATTAATTCAGGTTAGTGAAATATTATAATTTACCCAGCCAGAATAATTCATAGAGGGTCCAACATATAATGATCATTCCGAGAATGTCACGGTATGCCCCCATATAGAAACCAATGCTACAATTTCATAAGGCAAGGATTCCAATCAAAGATGGCACGCTTCACAGAAATCAGCTCGTGTTTCTTTCTGCGATAAAAAAATATCAATATCCCATATGATATCATATGTTCCATGATTCCATGCATGATTTTCATATGTGTTCATTAAAAACTTCCAAAATGGGCCATGTTGTGGTTCCCTCAATGAGGACCCCCAGATCAAGATTTGGAGCCTACTTGTGGGAGTTTTTATGGTTATGTCTACAACAGTAGCCATGCCATGGCGTGTTCACCCCTAAAAGGTTGGGATATAATTGATATATATATATATATATACATCTGGGTAAATTATAACGACCTCACTGCGACCGAACCCTGGAATCATGGTTTATGTTAGGGAAATCATCCCCAAATGGGCCGAACCATTCAGGCTAGTGAAATATTATAATTTACCCATATATATATAAATACATATTTATATAATACCCTCTGGTAATTTAACATAGCTATTGAAAATGGTGATTTATAGTTGATTTTCCCATTAAAAATGGTGATTTTCGTTAGTTTACCAGAGGGTACAACTTCACCAACTGCACCCCCATGATGTGAACCACATGGCTTATGTTCTTGTTTTAGATCATGGCGCTGAGGTGATTTGGGCTTTGTGATCGAGAATGTGATGCTTTCCTCTGAAGGTGACCGGGAGAGATTCGAGGAGATTCTTAGCGGCAAGCTATGGCAAGCTCTGCGAATCTACGAATCGTGGTGCAGTTGGGATTACTCATGGATATACCCTCTGGTAAACTAACATAGCTATTGAAAATTGCCATTTATAGTGGATTTCCCATTAAAAATGGTGATTTTCCATAGCTATGTTAAATTACCAGAGGGTAGCCATGGTGATAACCTTCATAGGTTGGGATATAACCACTATAATTAAAGTTGTACAACCACTTTTAGCTGGAACTACAACCCAAAGTATGATCAGTCGGGTATTGTTGGAGTACTCTCCTTGTTGAACCTTTGTTTTGCTATAAGGGAATTAAATGTTTTTTATGGAGTTATTTTTTCATGAAAATTGATGGCTAGTACGGGAAAGTACTACAAGTTTATGTTAAGTGTGGGAATCATGTACCCTCAGGTAAGCTATCCTGGCAATTAAACATCCATGAACATCCATCGTTTATAGCTCTGATTTCCCCATTCAAACCTCCATTCCATTGCCACATTTCATTACCGGATACCATTTGCCTAGGACGAGATGGGGGAATCAGCTGCTTTATGGCCTTAAACAATCTTGACCCATACTCCTCATTTGGAAGCAAATCAAGATAATCAAGGACCTGATACACTCAGCTCAGTGATTTTGTGGTAGATAGGTAGTTCATGTTTTATTTCTGATATCATTGGATATCTGTGGCCAGCTGTATTATCTCGCCGGCAGCTTTCAATGCCACGTGTTTTGGGGGGTTCTACTTGGCCTGTAATCCTGTAATCCTGTATGTTTGTTGATGTTTTTTTTGTGTTGTTTTTTCTTTCATACTTGTTTTTGTTTTGTTATGTAGCTTACCTGATTTTCCTTTATTATGTAGTGTGAATTATGTTTGTATCTCTTTCAGTATTTCTACAATATCCTTCTTGTTCCAAGCAGTTTCATGTTAGCATTTACCACAAAATTGCGCTGTTATTCTAATTGTTTGTAGGTTTAGCATTCATAGTGTTCTTGTACATCAAACTACCAATCATTCTCCCGCTCAGTTTCCATGATTTTGCCTTCCGGACGATGTATATATATATATATGAATTGTATGTATTATTATTACTACTACTATTATTTTTATATATCATACGGATTAATATAGTCGTCTTCCACATTGCATTGAGGATTGCCTTTCGTTGTGGCACTTAGTCGCTGCGCAACCATCGTAGACCCACCCACAAAGCACATACCTATGCTTATACATTTTTGTTCATCCTTTAACATTTTTCACGTACTTTACATGTTTATGCACATCTATACATCATTTTTCGAAGTTGATATATGTTTGAATATATGTGTACATACATATTACAGTCATATATATATATATACATATGCATACATATTTTTGATGTATATACTTGTACACACAGAATACAAACACAGATACATACATCTACTTCTACATCTACATACATAATATTCATATATATATAAATATATTATATATATATTTATATTTATCATTATATAAACAAACACAACAACCCAAACACCCATCCTATCTCTTCCACCTTGCGCTGAGGCTGATCCGCACGGCCATCCGCCAGGGCGAAGCCCAGGCGTTGCCGTTGCTGGAGGCCTCTGGCAGCGGCTCGGCGCAGGCGAAGAAACGACGAAGGAAGGCGCAACAAGAAGCGGCGATGAGTGAGGCCACGGCGTTGTTGGAAATGCGAAATGGGAACAGCTTCCGGTCATAGGAAAACCATAGGAAAATGGTGGTTTAATGGGATTTAATGGGATATACCCAACCTGGTTATGACATTCACAGTTTGCCATGGGATTTCGATGGCCCTAATTGAAATAGATGGTTTACCTAGCTATAAAATGGGTAGATGTTCCATGCTTCCGTGAAAATTGCAGTGAATACACCTGGTATATAATGGAACTTTATAGCCATATTATATGATATAGCCACTATATATTAGTGTAATCCAATATACACTGGTATATCATTAATTATATCATATCATCCGTTGCGGAATCCAACGGTTCATTGATATTTATTGGTATTTATTGGTAATATATCTCATGAAATCCAATTGAATTACCCAACCTGGTTATGACATTCACAGTTTGCCATGGGATTTCGATGGCCCTAATCGAAATAGATGGTTTTTACCTAGCTGTAAAATGGGTGGATGTTCCATAGCGAACTGTGAATGTCATAACCAGGCCGGGTAGCACTTGTGGATTTCCAGGAACTCATAATGGAGGTTCATAGCTGAGAACATGAACATTTCTTAATGGCTTTCCATTGCTACATTTGATTACCAGAAGGTACCCTCTGGTAAACAGCCACATAACTATGGAAAATCACCATGTTTAATGGGTAAATCCACTATAAATGGCCATTTTCAATAGCTATGTAAAATTACCAGAAGCTATTTCTGTTGGACAATCATCCATAATCATCCCACGAATCCTAATTGGTTAAGAGAGATTGTGTTTTTTTGGTGGATTGAATCCGCTGAAATATCAAAATCCCCGATAATCTGAAATAAATAAACATGCCAAGAAAACAAAGTCGCGCAGGTGGGTAGCCTTGAACCTACCCGGAACCACAATAATGTTCCTTTTTTTCCGTTTTTCAAAAGTAACCGAAGTTTGATGTGGGAAGCTGGGGTGAATATACGTGGTTTTCTAAATCGGCAATACTAAACGGGTCCTAACATGACACTTATGCATTCGTTTCAATTGGGCAGTTTGTTTAGCAATACTCAAACGGTCACAACATGACACTTATGTATTCGTTTTCAAAATGGCAATTAGTTCGGCAATACTTCGATAGCAAAGTGAACTTGTGCATGATGTCATTTTTCAATTGAGCAGTTCAGAGGGGCCCAAAACGACAATTTGATCAGCAAGGCTAAATGTCCGGGGTGTCCAAAAGTATGTTTGGCCCCAACATTCATAGTATTGCCGGGTTGTGTTACTGTCTCAACAAACAATTATGTTAATTGTATTTATCAACTAGATTTGCCCTCAACATTATAAATACCATTTGTTTGGTTGAGGTGTGTTGTTAATCAAATGTTTGTTATCATGGATTTTTATTAACCTAATTTGCAAAGCAAATTGTCATCAATTGGCAAACCAGTGCGAAGCCGTGCCCAAAATCACCATAAATTGGGTGTATAAACAATCCCAAAATATCTCAAAATGATTGGTTTATTTTTAGGTTGACCACATTCACTAAAGTCACTAAAATAATAAACATTATCAACACATATCAATTATGTTATCAACTAATTATTGCAATATGACTCGACCATCTATTGGTTTATTCTCAAAACTTATTGTAATTAGTTGAGTTCATAAACGTTACCAATTGACCTAATTATTGATTGAACTCAAAAGCTTAATTTTGATTGACCTAATTATTGATTGACCTAATTATTCATAATCATAACTGGGATATTACGAATAGGTACCAACAACTAGTGATGTTATAATCCATTAGTAACATTTGATTGGTTGGTTGTTTCAAACATGAATTTGATTTTCCATAATATATGGGATGTCATCCTTCCCATTGACTATCCTATTTTTCAAGATGGGCACATTGCACCACCAACCAGTTAATATTATTCATTAGATCAGGTATTAAGCACATTCATAACCACTCTTAATCACTATTAACCATGGGCACATTGCACCACCAACCAGATGATGTACAGATTATTATTAACCATATAATAAATTAATAACCATATAATAACCAGTTATTGATGTGGATTCTTACCTCTGCGGCCAGGTTCCTTCCGACCTGCTTCAGCAGATCCAGGCGCGGCGACAGCAGCGGGGCTCCTTGCTGGAGCACCTTGAGGAGAAGTACAGCGACCCAAAGAAGCCGCCGACGCCGAAGAAGGGGCAGAAGGGGATGAAGCGCCCTGCGGCAAAGCGGTGAAAATTAAAAAATCGCGGAAAAATGGAGAGAAAATCTAATGGAATTGTAATTTGAAAGGTTTTTGGGTGGTTAAGATGGAAATCAGAGCCAGTAAAACGTGAAAAATGCTGGCTGGAAATTGGAATATGTGAAATTTTGTTGTCTGAGGGAACGGGTAGGAAAAAACAGACTCCCTACGTCGTGCAGGGTTTAGGAGTTTTGTGTGTAAGAGAAAGTAAATTAGGAGCTTCATTGTCCTACATACAAGAAAGCCTTTTTCAAGGAAGTGTCAGTGTTCAGATGAGCAATTTGGGACATCAAAAAACTCTACTGTTTGGATCTGTTTGGCGGAGAGCATGTGCATCCAATGTGCATCCATTACCATTTGGTTATTTAACATAGCCATGGAAAATGGTTGATTTTCCCATTAAAAGCTCCATTTATAAGGGATTTTCCATGGCTATGTTAAATAACCAGATGGTATATCTTCAAGTTTGGGGCCCAAGGGGGGTACACCACTTTTATTTTCCGAGCTTCTGCAGTGTTTTGATCATCACCACGTCGGAGATTGTTTGCTCAATGTCCCAGAGGATATTTGACATAGAAAATCATAGAAACCTCACCACCTGATGGAGGTTCAAAGCCAAATCCAACCTGCCGTTGTGTGATTTGGATTACAAAATCGACATGGAGAACTTCCTCCAACCATATGCTCTAGTCCTGTGAGTTGTGAACTCCTTCGGTGATGTTTTCTCTGGGACTTGGATCGTTACCCATGGGTCGGTAAACGAACTCGCAATTTGTTCGGCTCGATCGTATCCAGTGATTTTCGCCCTGCAGGACAGCTGTTTGCGCTGGATTGGTGGCTGTTGGGCTGAACATGTTTGGCGAAAATCAGCAAAAACATCCTGGTTGATTTGAGAAAATCAGGTTGCCCGTTTAAACAAATGAGAAACTCAGTTTCCTTGGAAAAAAAACATACATGTAGTGATCAGTAGTGGTTGGTTTCCCTACATTGATGGTTGTTGTTTTTTTCGGGGTACCCTCTGGTAATTTGTTACATAGCTATTGAAAATGGCCATAGAAATAGTGGATTTTCCCATTAAAAATGGTGGATCTTTCCAGTTCGCTATGTTAAATTACCAGAGGGTATCTCCCTCTTTTGGAGAAAAAAACCGCTTGACTTCACCAAAGGTAGCCCCCGTCAAGCAGGTTGAAGTACCCGAATATGTGCACTTGGAAAGTGGATCACATATAATAACCATATATAACAAGCATATAATAACATATAATGACCAAATATAACATATACATACATATTTACCCAGCTATATTTGGGTGAATGACCAGTATACCCCTATAGAAGACTGAGTCAACAGACCCGACGGGCGAGGATTTTTCGGCATCACCAGACGTCTCGTGGTGACGTGGCTGCAAGCTGCATGTCATCGGAATCTCTGGACTTTACCTTGACAGTCGCTGATTCACGGGTCACTAAGCATATGAGCTATGGTCAATACTCATGGTTAATAACCATTAATAGGGGCTAGTCATCCAATGGTTCATAGGGATTTATAATAACCATTGTAAGGATCCTTATTATGGATGGGATGACCATCAACCATATAGTGAGGATTGACCATGGCACATATAATCTGGGTAAATTTGATCACGACCTCACTCCGAACCCTGGAAATCATGGTTTATGTTAGGGGAATCATCCCCAAATGGGCCGAACCATTCAGGTTGGTGAATTATTATAATTTATCCAGATATGGGTATGGGTCAAAATTAGGTACCCCAAAATTATGGATGGTTAATACTAAACTAGACTAACATCTGTGGTTCCCTAGGTCTTCCATTTTGACCCACATCCATATAATCTACTGAAATATACTGGATATAATGGGATATGGGGATGGTATGGAGATACAATGAGATTCAATGGGATTTAATGAGAGCTATAAATGTAACCAGCAATGCATAGCAATGCAATGGGAAAATCTGGATGAATTTGATGATGACCTCACGAAAGCGACGTCACTGATGATTTGGATTCGGGGAATCTTCCCCGAGCTTACTGAGGTTGATGATTTATTGCTGGTTGGTGGTTTCAAACATTTGACTAATTTTTCCATAATATATGGGATAATCCTTCCCATTGACTAATATTGTTCAAGATGGTTAAAACCAACAACCAGCTGAGGTTGGTGATTTATTGGAAGTCATCCAGATACTATACATCGAACATGCACAAGTAGACCTTCACAGTTAATCCTGTATTAAACAAAACTTGCACAAATTGAACAATATTTGTTTTTGTGTTGAGGTTGTTGGTTTTTAAATAGTTTCCGCCCTTGTTGATGGTTTCTGGGTTTCGGTCTAACCCATGTGGAATCTCTTCAAACCGAATTGCTAGGATAAACTGTTCTTTCAATTGGCTAACTTAAGATGATTTAAGGGTAAAACACAAACAAACGAAGTACTGTATGGGGGTTCCTAATATCAGGTACCCCCCAAACCATGGGTTTTAAGACTAAAATTGTCTAATTTTATTTTAGATGATTCGAGGTATCCCTATTTGAGGAACCCCCATATATATATATTAACATCCCCAACATGTTAATCCCTTCCTCCTAATACTAAACGTCCCCCTAATACTAAAAACAGGCATCCATCTCCAATTTCCGAAAATTTCAGTTTGGCCAATTTGACTTTTAATTGATCCCCTTTAAAAAACAAT
>Ga0126342_10003686_pt1 | contig 25551 bp, 25 predicted proteins | sample Cyp1metagenome_FD_92528 | JGI IMG/M metagenome (GOLD analysis project Ga0126342, IMG submission 92528) | Coral microbial communities from Lord Howe Island, Old Settlement Bay, Australia - Cyphastrea 1 metagenome | ecosystem: Host-associated > Invertebrates > Cnidaria > Coral ... | reverse complement strand
GCACGATGCCCTTCTGTGGTGCACTTTCTGCCGGTGCCATGGTCTGGTCTGCCTTGTCCTCCTGCTCCTTGGCATCCTTCTTGTCTTTCTTATCCTTTTTCTCCTTCTTGTCTTTCTTCTCTGGTGCCTTCACCTCGTTTGAGGGCTCAGCTGCTGCTCTCACCTTGGGTGTGGGCACGATGCCCGTCTGTGGTGCACGTTCTGCCGATGCCATCGTCTGGTCTGCCTTGTCCTCCTGCTCCTTGGCATGCTTCTTGTCTTTCTTATCCTTTTTCTCCTTCTTGTCTTTTTCTCGCACCTTGACCTCAGCTTCAACCTCTTGGTTTTGATTTTGCTTTGCCTTTTTCTGTTCCCTCTTAGACAGACTCCCTGTGCCACTCTTTGGAGTGGCGTCTGTAGCTGTGACCATCGCCTGCCAATCCCAGTAGGCATTTGAGAACATAATTTAATGGGCCAAATGGTTGTTTTCCCAAAAAATACTCTTTTTTGTGAACCCTGCCTTCCACAAGCCTCGACCCAGAGATTCTAGGTTGGTGAAACTTCACAGGGCTCTGAGCCTAAGTGACCTGTTTGTGACACGCCCGTGACACGCGTTGACACGCACATCTGCGATTATACCGTAAATTGCTAAGTGACCACTTTCCACTTGCTAAGTGACCACTTTCCACTTGCTAAGTGGACACTTTCTCGATATCAAAAAGGGCCCCCTGACACGCCCGTGACACGCATTGACACGCACTGACACGCAGGAAAAAGACGATCGAAACCTTTTCTCCAACCTGTGGCCAGGCGAGCTCGGATCAGATCCAATGGGGGATCGGTGGCATTTTGTTTCCCCAACAACAGCCATGTGTGGAGTTCACACATGCAGTAAGATTATGAATTGTAACTACCGCTCTCTAATCTGGATCACTGTTCTTCGGTATAAGAAGCAGTAGTCTCAGAAGATCCAGAGGTCATTGCAGCATCAGAAGAACTGCTACTATCAGCGCTGGCCATGCTAGAATCATCACTGCCACTGCTAGTTTCATCATTGCCCATCACTGAATCTTCACAGCGGCAGTCAAAGCTAGTGGCCAGGAGATTGCCATAACTATGCCTGAACAGGGGAGCTGACCATACCTACTAACTGACTATATATATGGGAATTAAGGGAATCAAAACATAATCTAATATGTTTTGGAAATCCCCGAGCCTGTCCAACCACGGTTCAAACATATTCGCCCAGCACGATGCGCAGATCTTGTGCCCAGCAACGTCTTCCAAAAGGGCAATGTAATCAGCACGTCTCATGACATTCATGAGAGAAACGGATGTGTATCCTAGCTGGGGCCTATGTTTTCAGAGAGCAGAGTTGGCTGCAAAGATAAGCTGTGATTCCTTACTGAAGTGCATATGGTGTAGCTGATTAGCCATTTACTTTTTGACTAGTATAAAAATTGTCACAGTCAGGGAAACCTTAAAGCTGCAGCCAGTGTATACAAACTACTTTTTTTTACATCAGCGTCAGTGAAGCTACTTCTGCTACTTCAGCTTTCGCCAATGGGCATTTTTTCGGCCATTGGGAAGAATTAGGTCGTCCAAAGCACCCCAGTCATCATCATTGGGGTCATCAGCTGTGATAAGAAAGTCCTGCATGGGGCAACCACTACCTACACCAGTGCTTGTGGAGGCAGCAAAACGTCTACTGCTGGCAAGGGGGCCCTGTCAAGTTGAGATGGATTATATGTGTTCAAATTTGCACCAAAGAAATTGCATTCCCCCAGCAAAATATTTACATAGCAGCTGTCGAAAAACAAAATCAACGATATAATTATATGATGTGGTCAACCCAATCCCAGATTTTGTTTACCAACCCTTGTTTGGCAATATGGGGATGATTGAATGTGGCTTACCATATCTGAAGTAGGACATGATTTTCGAATCCAACCCTGCCCTGTCCTGAAAGGTAGCTTTTGACCCTTGTGGCTCCATCAAAGCAGCCAATGCATATCCAAAACCCGGGGGATAACTGGCGCTCTCCTTCAGAGCTTTAGATATCCCCGTGACCTGTTTTTTGCCTCCTTTTGATATTGTCTTTTTGACGAGATCTTTTTTTTTCCTGGGCCCAAGTTGATTCTTTGGATGAACAATATTCTCTGGTGATCCCATGTACCCATTATAATATATAAATATTACAATTCTTTAGGGCCTCGATTTATTTATCTTTTGTATCAATGGGGCCAACTATAATTTGGGAAAAAACGTTTATTTAAAAAACATAAATACTTTAACCAAATGGATCGTTAATATCTTTGGGAAACCAAACCATGGCCCATTATGATTTGAATTTTAGTGCACCCAAGTCAAAATTCCCCAGCACTCCTAAGGTCCCCAAATGGCGACGAGTTGTTCAAGGGAAAAACCCCAAATTATGATATAAGATACATGCAGCGGACGTATCTGTGCTTGTGTTGTGCTATAGTATTATTCCAATATATTTTATATGGACAGACGTATAATCATGATAGATGTGATCTATAACGCGAGCGTGGTTTTTTCGTTTGAGCAGCGACGCTCCAAAAGAGAACACCATTGCAATGGTGCAGAGTCAAAACATTGGCACTGGAAGTCAGGAATGTCGGGACAACATTCCCATGACAAGGTGTGAATATCATAGCCAAGGCAGTGTAAGATGTAATGCATGCAAAAATCAAAACATAATCACCATGATCAAAGTCAACATCAACTTAGTCCTGCTCATCATCATCCGTACCAGCATCATCATCTTCAGCATCACCATCACAATCATCACATCACATCGCATCACTGCAAATGGTGATCACAATGTCGAATAAAAACCATGTACCACAGATCACATGTCATCATCACCACCATCATCATCACCATCAACATCACTACAAACACCATCCACCATCATCACATATCATCACAGTGCAGGCTCGTGTGCATATTCTGGTTTGGTTAAGGGTTATGGGATTCAGTTCCCAACAAATCACTTAATCAGTAATCAGTGATCTTGTTCTGGTCTAGTGTGTGCATGTGTGTGTGCGCGTGTTTCCGCGCAAGTCGCGTTATCGCAATATATACGACAATATATCTGATATATTATAGGCGAACAGTTACGACCAACAGCCCGAGGCCAACCCAGTCTCCACTACAAGAGAAGCCACTGACTTTCGAGTTGAAGCCTCAGTTTGCCGATATCCAGAGGACGCCGGAGTGCTCGTAGGTTCGGAATCGTTCCGTAGCACCTTGTGTTAGCTGGATAAGAACTGGCAAATTAAATATGGTTCATGAAACAGAAGTACCTCAATTAAAATAATGTAATTATTGGTAGTACCCCCACAGTAGGAACCCCCCAAATGGGTAAGACAATTGACAGAGTATATATATAAAAAAAAAGGGTCCCAGGCACACAGTCATCTTCAATGTGGGGGATCCAAACGAACCCATAGGGAATGACACCCGCATGGCCCTCGTGAGGATAAGAAATCGTTTCATCGGCAAATACTGCCAAAGGACCTAGGAAATTTTGAGACTCAAGGAACCCAGCCTAGGGACTTCACAGTTTGCACAGTTTGCTGGTGCATCATATCTTAAGGACAAGCATCCGAGGACATTGGCTGCTCTATGATCCAATGTATACCACGTTTCCAGGCATAAAAGAGTCTCAGTTGTACAAGGTCACATCTTTGAAAACATATTCTAAATCATATGAAATGATCAAATTCCATTTTATTTTTTCCCAAGTAACATGTATAGCAGTCGCCGAATGAGGATGTTCTGCAGTGCGATGGTAGTCTTGTGGAAATTACCAGCTGGGTTTGTCCATGACCTACCACTTTGGCTTCGTGACCTTAAATCAGAAAACAAAAAAGGCCATTTCTAAAATTAGACACTGAACATGAGTGAGTGAAAGTATCTTGATAATGGAATACCATGGAAAACCCAAATCCTGAAGTCGAGACACAGCCATATCCAAGATGCACATGGTGGAGCAGCAATAATCAATGACCCCGGCTTCATATTTCGAACCTGCCGCAAATGAAGTTATTCATAGCACATGGGATGCCAGGTGTGACATGGGGATCCTAATGACAAGACCTATTAGTTGATCAGTTGTTTCTTTTTTTGGTTGCAGTGAAAAATATATGGCATATGCGTATCTTAATTTGGGTGTAGCATAACTGCCAACAAGGTGCAGCTGCAAGCATAGCAATGAATCCCACAGTGCGCATGATGTTGTGGTTCTTGCTGTAGATCACCTCAGATGCCAGCGGATTTGCACCATATATAATTTAGTATTTGGCATTCTTCCCAGCATAAGCTATATATAATATGTTTGAACCTTTTTCCAACAGGCAACCTTGGTATTTAACACGGATCTTAAACATCAGTGTATAATGTTGGGCCTCCTGTCTCCATACTGAATCTAAAGTAAACCTGGCCATGCCACATCAAATTCCTTCCCGGAAAATCCACAATCGCGAAGTGCCGAGGAAACAGCAGCATCTCCAGCACATAGTTCAACCTGGGCCAGCAGGACAAGGTGCGCCACTAAGGGCCTGGAGAAAAATTGCACCCCGTGTAGGGTGGTAAAGTAAACATGCCCCCCCTGGGTTGTTGCCAAGTAACAAATTGATTCGGCTTTGATGGAATAGGCACTTGCGAAAGAAATGCCAATATAGGGAGCAAATTGCTGGCCCTCATCCCAAAGATCTACGGAACTTCAATAGCTCTCTCATAGCTACTGGTAGCAGAAATGCCAACAGAATAAACTAGCAATGGGGTGCATGCATGCACATGCTCATCTATGCATTGTGGAAGTTGACATCGTGCATGTGACTTGTAACTGTCTATGATGAATCAGCTGGTCGATCAATTTTTCAATATCTTAGACACATTGTATTTCTCAAGAAGCCCAGTGACAAGATTTTGTCAGGGCAAAACCCGATCACATGTATGCAGCGTAGTGGCAAAGCAATTTGCTGGGTTATAGTTTTGAACCAGGTAAGACACCACATAGACTATGCTACTGCTGTGTGAACACATACCACAGTGCTGCATACAGATCACACCCCACTTTTTGGAGACCGAATCAAACAAAAACTCGAACGTGTTTCTTGAGGCCCAATGTTTCAGGTTGACCTGGCCCTCCTACTTCTTAGTCTTACACTTCCCCGCCGCCTTGGCTTTGGGTTTTTTCTTTGGAACTGAACCCTTCGTATTTGTGGGTTCATCATTCGAGAACCCACTCTCCATGGCCTTCTTCAAACTATAGTATTTTGTGTTGTCCGGTGATATGAACACCTTGTAGGTGGTGTCTTTCAACTTGCCTGACATATGGCGCCTCGTCTCGATGGTCCAATGGTCCTGTCGATTTTGCTCAAGATGTACAACTTCGTATTTCCTTAGCTAATGTCTTCATCTAGATCCATGTCAAACACAAAACATGTTTGAAATGTAGACTGTTTTCAAACGAGTTTCGCTCTTTGTTTCCTCCCTTGTTTCTGACGCAAGATCTCCAACTGCTGATCAGGAGTGGGGACTGTGCATGATGCCTTTTCCAAAGCACGCTGCTGCACTTTGTGAATTGCAACCTGAAAAGCTGACATCACGAAGTCCTCCTTTGTTCGTCTTGTCAGAAGTGATTCATCCTCCTTTGACTTCTTTGGCTTCTTCTCCTCCACCTGATCCAGGGGGCAGGGCTTAATACATGTTTCCTTTATGCCAACGTGCAATTTTTTGTATCAGCTAAAACCTGATAAACCTGACCCAGGGAATCCACTGACTAACATATTGCAGTGCGACCACAACAGGTAAACCCAACATAACATAACCCAACCTTGTCCTTGGGCTCGATAGATTTGTCTTTGTCCGGTTCCTCTTTTTTCACTGGACTTCCTGGGGCCAATGCTGCTGGGGCAATCAACATATGTCTCAACAAGGGAACATCAGAGAGAATAGACACACATGCACTTGACCAACACACCGATATATTATTATCAAAGGTCATGCATTATGTTCCACCTTAAAACTCCGGGATTTGAACCAAGTAGCTGAAGGACTTTGTTCTCCGACGATGCGTGGGTACAGGTAGGTCACCAGCTTCATGCGGAGCCTTCACTGAAGTCCAAGTCTTTTCAACTGCTGCTTCGGGAATTTTGATACAGTCCTTTAACTCAAGCTGTTTCTTTGCCTCAAGCCTTTTGATTGCCATCTCTCGGGCTTGACGACTTGAAAGTTCTTCTGGGTAAATGGGGTATTTCTGTCCAGTGGTAGACCATCTCTTCAAATTTGTTCGAGGATATTCTTCACGAATCTTACAGGGTGAGCAGCATTGTTTGGCCATCTTCAGCATGTGCATCCCCCTTTCCCATGCCTCACCAGTCTTGTCGTTGTCACTGTTTGAGCTGGATGATGTCGATGATGACGACGAACTTGGTGACGTTGAATCTGACGACTTCGACCTGGGTAGAGTTGGTGGCTCTGCAGCAGATGAACTTTCTTCTTCATCCACCTGTGGTTTGTAAAGTTTACGACCTTTCTTCCCTGCAGTAGCTTTTCTTTTAATAATTTTGCGCTTTGGTCTTGGCATCTTGTCCCCTGCAACTCCATTCAGTTTGTTTTGAATCTCCTGGTCTGTCAGGTGTTGTGTGCTGAATCCCACTGCAGCTGCAGATGGTCTTCCTGCTGCCTTTGCTTCATGTTTTTCATGTGTGTTGTTCATGTCTGCTGATGCCATGCTGTCAGTGCTGCTTTCGTCTGAACTTGCTTGGCATGTCTCTGGCTCAGCATCGACCTTGCTTGTCATGGTTTCTTGGCTCTGCTCTTCCTTTGTTTTTTGCTCACTTGTCATATCCACATCATCCGAAGAGTCAGAAGAAGTTGCATCGGCAACCATTTCAACATCTTGTGCTCCTTCAGCAGTGTTGTCATGGTGAGTTGCTGATGGCCTTGTGTCGTCATCATTGCTGTTGCCATCACTGCTGTTGCTTTCTGTGCTGCTATCATCACTGCTAGTGTCATTGCCATCGCTATCAGGCTTGGTCTCTGTGCTGTTGAATTTTGACAGCAGGTCGACTGGTGAGGGTTGTTCATATTGTTTTTCAACCGCAAGTTCTTTTTGGCATGTGGGTTCTGATGCCTCTGAATCTGAAACAGAATCTGCCCCAGCTTTGTCTTCCTTCTCTCCTTCGCTTGGCTCATTTTCCTGACGTACTGATTCTTGGTCATCATCCTCTGAGGCATTGTCACCTGAAATACCTGTCGCCTCTGCCAGAACCGGCTGTTCATTCCCTTCATGCCCATCACTTGTGGTGTCACTGTCATCTTCTGAGGACTCCTGGGTCTCATCTTCCTTCTCACTTTTGTCTGCCTGTGTGGGGTTTGCTGCTGTGCCTGTTTCTTTTTCATCCTCAGTGCTGCCTTCACTTGTTGTGTCACTATCGTCACTTGACGACCCATCACAGTCATCTTTGTGCTGACTTTGATCAGGTGCTGCTGCTGCTGCTGGTGCTGCTGTTGTTGCTGTCTTGTTTTTGTTTTCACCTTCCATCATAACACCCAACGGCTGGACAATAACCTGTTGTCCTTCCTCTTTGCCACCTTCACTTGACGTGTCACTCGAAGACTCCTCAGCCTCAGACTCCTCTACCTGCTGGCCTTCCTTTGGTAGTGTCATTTTTTTGCCTTTGCCTTCTTCAACTTCGACCTGCACATACGCATTACCTAGATGTTCAAAAGGAAAATTGTAGATTAAAAACCAGGTACATACATGAGCAAGTGTAATGTTACTAGTGTAGTGTTATATACATGCACCTGCAATAAAGTGATGTGCTACATTAATAAGTCTAACGAGTGCAATGCCACATATATGGGGGTGAAGCATTATCATAAATACCATACAAAATGCATATATTGTATCATGCGACCTCCTCATCAGAAGTTTCATCCTCCGACTCAGAGGCTTCAGATCCAATCCCAAGATGTTCTTCGGGTATTGCCCCACAGTTTTTCCTTACAGTTTGGACAGGTGAATCGAAGGGATAAATTCAATATTTTTTTTATAACAAGAATCATATCATCATTGGAGAGCTCGGGCATGGGTAATGTATCAGCCATATCGATTGCAGACTTGGGCTGACGATTTGATAAAATTACATTGAAACCATGACCTACTCAGTATACATGATATGAAACACACCCACAGCCCACAGCTCTGCGTAAATAAGACCAGGCTCCCTGAACCCTTTGTGCTGGAAATTGATGACTTTGAATCCGACGACCGATAGCCCAACTTCTTGTGTCTCTTCACCACTCTGTGGCATCTAGCTGCCTAAGTCCGGAAAATGAATATCACTTGCTCCAAGACTAACAGCTTAGAAATATGATTGGTCAAGGTGCTTGGACTATAATCCAATCCTTACGCTCCTTCTCATCCATTCCAGGACCTTAGTTGTTAATATTTTAATAATTCAATTGTGGATCCCAGAACATTCTGTGCGTTTTTTTTCCTGAATTCAGTGTGACTCCAGCAAAAAATGATATATTGTGTTGGTGAAAACCCAAAGGAACGAACCAAACAAATACAGCTTGGGCACACAGTTTGTAGTGGTGAACTAGGTTTGCAATAATTTTTGCAAACTCATGTTCTCTGGGGATCCTCTGGATGCCTGCTTTTCCCCAAGCATCGCGAATCCACCCATTGCCTCTCTGCCGGATGTCGCCGCCCGGGATCATTTGACACTCCTCCCGGATCAGGTCAGGATCCATTACCTCTACCATACATTTCCGTAGGGTCCTGAGACAGGAGGACAGAACTGTGGTGCCATAATATAGATTATTATATGTTGCCATTACAGTGTCCTAAGTGTCCAATATACGTCGTATGTTGTTAAACCTTTCGATCTATATAATATGAATATCCAACATCACACAGCAAAATGAAATAGTTTGAATCAAGATACTTCCCAGCATGGGATAGGTTCTTGATCTTGATATCGTCATCGATATCTTTCACCGCTGCCATGGCCAGCGCCAACTTGCGCCAACAACCCAAAAATCAGTTTGTTTTTTTTTTAAAAATCCACGTGATATGACCTTTGACCCTTATCCTGCAGTTGTTCTTTTTATTCCAAATACCACCTGGGTTGAGTTGATCCATGACCCATGACATCAGCACCTGCATCTGAGCCCCAAGGTGCTGTGGCAGAAGCGATATCCTGTGCGGTGCCTGTATCGGAGCCCTATCATACCATCATCTACCATCATCATACCCCCAAAGAGGCCACTTAGAGAAATATCAAAGAGGCCACTTAGCCCAGCAAGAGTCCATAAGTGGAATGTTTTTTTTTTGTCTAAGTGCCCTCTAATAGTCCACAAAGAACGATCTGGTATATACTATATAACATATACCTTCCAAACAGGATACCAAGCATCCTACCACTTTCAGCTCCTAGGCACATCACCAGCGCCGACCATCGAATTCTCGAGACCCGGCGTAAAGCAGCTGCTGACCCTGGAGCCGCTTTTGAACGTGGCTGTAGGTCAAATTTGAGGCTCGGGATCTATTTGTTTCTTGAAGATTCAAGATGCTCTTTTCTTGAACATCTCCAGCATTGTTGGCAATCTCTGAAGCAGAAGAAGAATTGAACGATATTAAAACAATGCAATTGACAGTCCGGTGTTGCATAATATTTAATATGGCTTGGGTTTGGAGATCTATTTTGTGCAAACTTGCTGGTGCAAACAAGCGGCCAGCGCTGCTGGCACTTGATGATCTCCCTCATACACGCAATTTGCTAGAATGGCAATGTCAGGAAAAAAGATACTTGTAGAAACAAGTATAAACATGTATAAATATATCGCAACTGCCTCCAAACTTACCAGCGAAAATCAACTCTAGTCCTGAAGCCCATGATGATCGTGGTTCCTTGCAGCTATTGACTGGACACTCATATGTGCCACCGTCAACAAGTGGGGGCTCTGTGGCATGCTCATCCATTCCATAATGAGAATCCAAACATTATGGCCATTAAAAAACATTATTACGTATATATATATACATATATATATATTATACCATTTCAAACCCTATAAAAGGGATTGATGACCATCCCCTTTTATAGACAAATCAAGAATGGAACTTGACGATGGCCTGGTCGGAACACCGGAACTATCGAGGCCGCACCTGCAGCTCTTCAGGACGACGGGACATGACGGGACAACGCAAAAGGGGACGACCCGGTCTTTTGAGGAGCCGCAAATATCTTCAAATCAAGAATAATATCATCTAATTGTAGCCAAAATATCATCTAATATCATCTAATATCATCTAATATCATCTATGATATTGAGGATTTCCATCTAATATCATCTAATTGTAGCCAAAATCAAATCAAGGGAAAAAAAACATGAAAGGGCTTCAGGTGAAAAAGAATGGAAAAGAGATGAGTAATGACACCTAAAAGAGTCAGCAGTCAGCTGTCTTTAAATTTCAGTGATATCTTGACTGACATCCTTTGACTGGACCAGGGTGCTACTACTGAACCAGGGTGGGTTTGGACTTTTCTATCATCTTCTCCCTCCAGCACCTTATCAGCATCGGCTTCGGGCCGCACGTCCAAGTTGTATGTGCCATTGTGCGGATTGAACTGCTCCTGGGAAACAGCTGATTCTGTTGATGAATCTGCTGAAAAATTCGGAAGTGACTCAGATTACTGTGTTCAACAGTGGATTCTCACGGATCATCACTGTCAGGTAGGTGGCATGCCTTCCACCTCAAAATGATATTTGGTGTGGTGTGAGATGCTTTTTTAGTCACCGGCGCTATTTGTTCCAATTTTGTGCACTATTTAATCTCTCATATCATACTCATCTATCATGGCAGAGCATCCATTACCCTCTGGTAAACTAACATAGCAATGGAACATCACCATTTTTAATGGGAAAATCCACTATAAATGGCCATTTTCAATAGCTATGTTAAATTACCAGAGGGTATATACTCATAGATCATCCAGTGGATCTGCCGCCAAAAGTCAATGTGAGCTTCGATCCATCGACCTCCTCCAGTGACACCTAGTTCCCGGATGGGAGGCATGGGAAATAGACGAAGGATGAGTAGATGTTGAACTTATCAGTAATGAACAAACATTGCTATCTAAGGTAATCTTTAACTATAACAACCAGACGATATATTCTTAGTCATATAATGATATATCACTAATCATCATTGCTATATATTGCTATCAATTGTTAGTAACAGAATGATTATTATCAGCATTTGTTTGTATCAACCAAGGCCAATATATGCCTTGATGTACTTGGAGAGGGGATGCCAATGAAGCCTTGGATCCCCAACTGTGGTACATCACCTGTGTACCCTTGGGCCAAGCCATCCTAGGTGCCGGTGCCATGGAAAAAAGATTCTCTTTATGGATCTGAATGGTGGATGATGCCACAACACTTCATGGTTTTTTCCGTTGTGCTCTGATAATATCTGATAAACCAAGTCTACATGGATGAGTTGCACATCTTAATTGCTCAAGATTCACCGCCTCTGGACTCTGGGCACCTCACTCTTTGTTGTCTTTTGGAGCGCGCAGCAACTGACCAAGAACACAGAGGAGCAACAAACATCAAAGGTCTTTTCCGAGATTTTGCTGAACAAAAAACAACACATCAATCAGAGTACCACAGAAGAAAAAGGAGTGCCTTGCACTGCTAAATTCAGCCTGGCTACTCTCAGTGAGCCAGTATCTTTCTCTCTTTCTCTATATTCGCAGGGAGAAATCCCTTTCTTCCTCCATGTTACGCGAATAAATAAAGGCAAACCTCTGCTGGCCTCAAGTTTTTTTTCAGTGGACGCACCACCTCAAAATTGAAAGACTGAAATTCTGAAAAGGCCCAAAGTCCAGTGGAATTGTAAACACTGTGAACTGGTGGGTTGGCATCATAAAAGATAGCTTTATCTTCCATGAGAGGTCACATGACAACTTGCGACAACTTGCAAATTCTGCCAAACAAAACAATATAGTGAAGATGCAGTAAAACCGTTCCATAATTATTGTATAGTGTATCGTTACATATATAAAATTATATATATATACGTATATATACATGGTCCCGGGTCTCGTGTTCACGGCCCCCCCCCTCACCCCATAAGATATGGGGAATTACTCCCCACCCACCACCACCGCCACCCACCCCGCCCACCCCCCACCACATCCACAGGATATAAACATACATATAGATACTGTATACATTTGCACATACACATACTGCATACGTATACATATGTATATATATATATATCTCACATAATATGTATGCCTTTGTGATCCTCCATTGCCCAAGACAATACACAACGCTCTCAGCTGAGTCCAGTCGGCCGATTTCCAGTTCAGCAACACCGCCGCGCACTGACAAGACCCGAGCCTTGGTTCATGGCAACTCAAAAAATGGAGCACGACTTGGGTGACTTGGCAATTCGGATGGTTTAACTTATCTAAACTTTGAGATGTTTTTGGAAACTGCCAATTTGTAGAGTTCTGGACAAGTGATAGATGCCATTTTTTTCCATCAAAATTGCCAACCTGGCAAAACAACACATTTGCTGCAATCAAAATCAAAAACAAATTCACCCAGTTCCCCTTGATATAGCTGCCGAAAAATACTTCAGCCGCTGCTTTCGAAGCGGCTTGAAGGTCATGCTCCGGAACATGGCACCAAAAACCTGCGTCTGTTGGAAGCTGTGCCAAGGGTCACAAAAACATCGCAGATAAAATTCCAGATGTTTCCCACGGCTTTTCCCAATGTTATTCTGGGGTCCATCTATATTCAGTATGTATATATATATAATGTATATATATATAATGTATATATATATATGTATAATGTATATATATATATATATGTATAATGTATATATATATACATACAAATATGTATATATATATATAATGTATATTTTTTGGCTGGGGCACAAAGAAGCGAAATCCGCTGCGGCCATAGCATGTCTCAATTCGATGGGTGCTTTGACCCTAAATCACAAAAGCACTCCACTTGCAAAGTCGGGGCCATATGCACTGCCAAATTCTGTGCAAATAAGTGGCGAGCATAGCTCCCGAAATTGTGAGGAGACCCGGGCCTCGTCGGTATCGTCCGGGGCAAGTTGGCTAATAGCCTGGAGAATACCTCTTGCCAGAGCTAAGCAGAGCCCTGGCGGGTACTCTTTTAATTTGGCGGTGGCCCAGTGGCCCGCCTCATCACGGCCAATGGACATGCCTTTGGGGAGGTCCTTGGTGATCATGCCCTCATGGAGATCCTCGTAGAAGTTCGGCGCATTGAGAATCGCAAAGGTCGTGGGTTTTGCGGATTGCGTGCGCTCCCCAAAGCCCTTGTGCCAATGTGATCTGCGTAAAGTCTGGCAGTTGTAGCAAGAGCTGCATGATCGGTGTCCTCCAAATCGAGGCTGCCTCTTCTTCCGGCGGGGTTGCAGGGTGTTCCAGAACCGCAACTCCTCCGGCGCAGGAAAGTGCAGCCATGGCAATGAGCTGAAATCCCATCAGGAGGTTGCCGATCTTGATTTGGGCCAATTCATGCCAATTCTCTCAGGGAGAGTGAACTCATGCCCCAGATCTCCTGCAGTGTTCTGATAACTCTCGGTCCCTGACGCCGATTGGCGGCAAGAGACTTGAAGGGCTTGCCTCGCGCCCTCGACCACGTTTCGCAAGGAGGGCCTCCAATCAAGGCGACAATGTGCCGGTCAAAGATCGCTCTAATCCAAAATTGGCGCGTCTCTTCATTGGCCAAGTCGCCCCACTTGTCGTCGATGACGATGTCGACGGAGAGGACGTAGATCTACATGCCTCCATGTAGGTGTTGCAGCGAGTCCACATAGAATTGAAAATCCCCTCGCCTTCGTCTGCCAGCAAACAAATGTAGTATGTATCTTTCCCGGCCGAGTGGTCTGGGCACAAGAGGCCTAGGCTCCTCCATAGGCCTCTCCAACTCGGCAACGCAGAATTGTTCCAATTGCGCAATGGGGCGATGCCATACCGAATGGTGTGTCGTGGAAGACTGACAAAGAAACGTCCAAGCTGAGGGCTCTTGCAACGCCTGCAGCAGACGTCTCACTTCTCCACCAGGAACTCTAAGCACTTGCGCATCCTCATCACTGAACATTTCCAGAAATTGAGAAAGGCTTGTCTAGAAGGTTGCCCAAGAAACAGCATGGCGCTTGGCAACATCTCGAACTGCTTTCTCACACGCCTCCATCGAATCGAGCTCCAAAAGGTCCATGTAGAGCTCTTCGATAATGTCCAGGTCATAGTCCACGTCTGCGCCCAAGGGGCCCGCTTCAACCATGGGACCTTGTGCTTGAAGAGGGGGAAGAAGTCCATCATGCACGGCATTGAGCTCGCCCTCGATGGTGGAGCCTGTGCCAGGTGCAGGTGTCCACCTGAGTCTCCTGCCTTGCAGCGTATGCCGACATCTGGCAGAAGAGATCAAATGCGCTTTGAGTTTCGAGAAGGTGTGGTACTCTTTCAGGCACACTCCACAGCGCGTTTGGGCAAAGAGTTGTCTGACTGGATTCACCTTGCCATGGACTTTGAAAAGATGAGCGCCACATCCTCCTTTGCTGGCAAATTGGCGTTCACATTGCATACAAGCATGGACTTGTATGGAGGCTCTAAGTTCTGCTTGCGGTGGTTCACCATGAAGTCGCCCTGCATCATGTAAGATCTGGAGGACCTCTCGGTGGAACTGTGTCACAATGCGAGTGTTGTGCCTCTGACCAGCATCGTGATCTCCAGCGCGTCTGATCAAGCGCTTCCAATAATTGGGGTGGTACTGCGTGAGGTACTCCCATTGTTGGAGGTCTTGTTGTGGATTGGGGAGGGTCGAGGTGTTCATCAGTTGCCTGTGCATCCAGAGCAAGTCATCTCTGATCAGTTGAATCCAGTCAAGGTCTGAATTCAGCAGGCCCCAGCAAGCTGTGTCCTTGCACTTGTAGAGAAGTCCTAGATGGCGAAGGCGACAAAGGCGAAGAAGGGTGGTTGGGTCAGGTAGTCCAGTCAGCACAAGGATCTCGTCATCGCTGCGCGGAGCCCGACCTTGATGTGGTAGAAGTCGACCATAGAGCCGCAGAAGAGCGCTGTGTAGGTAATGTCTGTCACGTTGGTCCCGAAGTGTCCACGATTCTGCTCCGTAGAGCAGTTTGCTGAGAATCAAAGTCCTGAAGAGTTCCCTCCGCCGGATCAGAGTCAGTCCTTTGTTCTGAAAGAGGAGGCGTCGATGTTTCGTGAACGCTGCATGGGGCTATTCCAAGCCGACGACGCATCTCTTTGCGTAGATCACCTCGATGATGTAGGGTGCAACCCAAATGGGCATACGAGCTCACAATGTTCAAAAACCGTGGGCCAGCCTCCGTGACGATAGGAAAGGTCCCAGGAGAATTCGGACCAAAGTGCTTCTTCTTGGCCTTGCTGGCCCCTTGTCCTTGGAAGATAAGCAGGAGCTCTGTCTTGCCTTTCGCAAGGTTTGGCGACATTGCAAATTCATCACACATGCTGAGAAGCTCGCTGCCAATACGGCCCGCTGCAAGTTCCAGATTGGCAACCGTGGAGGCAGAGAATGTAATACATGTGTCATCCATCCAGGTTGGGCCAAGGTAGGGCTTACAAAGCTTCTCCTGCGGTCTCTGGATGCTTTCAAAGTCGTCAACCTGCAACCCCCATTCTTCTGGGACGACATCCAGGATGCCAGCTTGTTGCAGAGTCTGTTCCAGTCTTTGGAGCAATCGAGCCCAAAGAAACGAGAAGACAATGTCTGCGAAACAGTCGCCAGGCCTGGTGCCCAAGGTCGTCCTGCAGGAGTCTGATTGAAGACCCACATAAAAGTGAGTGTCTGTAGGGCGCGCAAAACTTGTAGTTGTGGTGAAAGGCCCGCTCTCTCGATCGCAGAAGGTTCATCCAGGTGAGAATGCAAATCCTGCGAGCGCCCGGGGCCTAATTGAAGGCGTGCCCCTATGGCAGCGATTGCATGATCATCAGGAGGTCCGCCGAGGGCTAACTGTCTGACGACTCTGTAAAATGCTTCAGAGAGGTCGAGAAAGAGCAGTCCAGTGCAAAGCCCACGGCGCGATCTGGATCTCATGAAGGCTCTCGCTTGATGTACTCCAAGAGAGACCGGAACCCCTCTTTTGCCTCCAATCTGCTGGGACTGCAAGTAGTGCTCGAAGGTGTCAGCCGTGTGCAAACGTATGCATCGATGCAGTGACTTCCCCACGTGTGATGAGATCAATACACTACGATATGCAGAGCAGAGGTGTCGGGGTCCTTTCTGCTTCCAAATCGGTTGGAGTCTGCCTCCCTTGTGCAGCAGGCTTTCTTGTCCATGTGCATACAGTTTGAGTAGTTGGCTGTAGGTCTTCCGCGCAAACATGGCAGGATGTTTTGCGCACAAAGATGCATCAATACGATCTGGACCTGTGGCTTTGTGAGGATGTACATGTCGATAGGCCATCTCGAGCTCAACCAGGGATGGGATGTCATCAATGTCCAAATGAAGTGAGGTCGCTTGGAAGGACTTCAAATTGTCAATCCAGAGACTTCGCTGATGGGTGGCATCAATGCGCTGGCCACCCTCCATCTCCTGGAAAAAGCGAATCCAGGTTTCCAAGGCCTGCTGAGGAGTGCTGCAAATGTGGCCCTCGTAATCCTGGATCATTGGCAATGTCTGTTGCTTGATGGCTCACATATTTGTTGGACCCACAACTTTCTTGAGCTCATGCAGAATTGCCGATGCCGGTGCCTCTGGATGCAACTGGTCAAAGGCTTGTTGCAGATGTCTCGACTTGCCTTGCCTGAGTCCTTTTTTGAGACTCCGGGCAGAACGTTGAAAGTGCCCGAAGGTCTTGACATTGAGACACATGAGCCACCCATCATATTACCAAAATCGCAATGAAAGATTCGAAGAAGGCTGCTTCCAGGAACTCAGGCAAAAACGAAGGAGTTCTCTTCGTCGTCTTCGTGCAATCTCTCGTAGTCCACGTCGGGCCACCAATTTCTGAGTACGAAGATCCCAGATGTGCGAGTCAATGCCTGGTTTCTTTGGTTCTCGCTTCTTGATTGGACAAGTCCGAGCTAAACCTTGTAGAAGCTGATGGTTGAAATCATTCACTTGGTGCTCGATGTCAGTCCGCCATGCTGGAACCTGGTATCCGTGCAACACTTCAGAGACGTGATGTCGTTGCAGATGATGAAGGTCAATATTGGCTTTGGACTTCCATTCAGAGACAAATTCCTCTTTGAGTAAAGCCCTGTTGTGCCACTTCATGATGAATCCTGGAGTTTCAGTGCTCCAGTGGCGGCAAAGCCCTAAGCTGTCATACGAGAACGTCATGGACAGCCGGGCGAGGCAAAAGGCGGCTTGGAAGATGCCTTGGAGTCTGCTGAATCGCCGACCTCCATGGCTTGATCTCCTTGAAGAGAATGCGCCGTGCGCTGCCGCTTCGCCGCATTCTCCTCCACCACGATTGCATCTGCCTGCTCTTTCATCTGTTGCAGGGACGCAGACAGCGTAGCAAGGCCTTCGTTGATCTAGCAGACAGGTCCGTGGTCTCCTGTCCCTCCACAAAATCGTCGTCCTCGTCCTTGATCTCGATGGTGAGCTTGCCCGCAACAGCCTGAGATTCCGCTGCTTGGATCTTCGCCAGGGCAAAGTTCTCCTGAGCTTCCTGAATTCTGGCTTGAAGGACACGCTCCTGAGTCTGGAACAGGACTGTATAATCTTGCCACGTCTTGACCGCCTCCGTGAGGAAGTTCTTCCATGAAGCAATCAGGTTGATACGGGCTTGAATGGCCTCCTCCACTTCTGCTCTTGCAATTCCAAGCTGTTTGACAGCACTGTGTAGATCTTTCGTAGCCCGAGCTCCCTCCTTTTTTGACATCTTCTGCATCTGATGCCTCACGTCGGCTGGGAGCTCGGATTGTGGAGCTCGAGCCATTTCGATGAACTCCATCTGTTCGGAACTCATCGACGCCTGAGGAGGAGTGGGAGCCGAGAAAGTCGGAGCCACTGGTGCCATCATCTGCGCCATTTGGGGCGGGGGCTGATGTTGGGGTATCGGTTCAGGCATAGGCTGCATTGGAGGTTGCATCATCATTGGCTGGTTCATCCCCGCATAGCCAGGCCACGGCATGGGAGGTGGAGGCAAGGGCTGGCCTTTTCCAAACCCTGGAGCAGCAGGAAAGGGCATCATCGGAGCTCCTTTTCCATCTCCTTGGGCATTGTTCCGGGGTGTCTTTGCACCTTTCGGCTTTCTGCCCTTCTTGGGAGTGTGAGTGCGACTCTGTGAGCGCTCTCGAGTCCAGTTCTGTTGGCCTTCCCAGTTCTGGTTGTAGTTCCAGCCCTGCGCATAGGTCTCCTGTGACTTTTGTCCTCCTTGTTGATGTACATAGGTGCGATCCATTGCAACCTGCCACGGTTGTTGACAAACATGGCAGTGACTTGCTGAATGTTTCCTCAGCTGGCGGCAGCCTATACATCTCCATGGGGTGGTGTCGGCCATCGTTGCTGCAATTCGACAAAGGAAACCTGCGTCCTTCGAAGGATGGGATTGCAGAATCTGATAAATTTGATGTAGCCTCTGAGCAGAAAGAACAATGATGCCACGTCGATGCAGGTACCACTGTCTTCTGGCTGATGCGCGTTTCCGACGTAGAAACCTTCTCTGCGTTGACGAAGCCGTGCTCCCTGTGATCCAAGGTGAAGGAAAGGAAGAGCAACACCGCGAGGAAGATCCCAAAACGCATGAACAAATTGATCAGAGCGATGACAAATTGCACGATGAAGCGCAAAATGGTCAAAGACAATGATGTAGTAATACAAAGAAGATCCACCAACCGATTTAAGGCAGAGTATCGGGAACCGGTCCCTGAGAAAACCCAGAGGAAACGAAAGCTGCAATGCGGAGCACAGTCACGTAGAGCAGGATCGAGGTAGTGGAACTTTCTAAGCTAAGGTGATTCACCCTGCACAGTGGTGAAGAGCACAAGAAAGGCACCGCCGCTGCACCCCAAAGCAGCACGGGCCCGCGGATGGCTCAATGCGCACCCGCTAAGGTTTCACTACCAGAGCGCTGGGGGGTAGTGCTTCCAGCGACCCTGGTCAAAGCCAAAACCTTGTGCAATGTCAAGTAAACAGGGGTTCGGCAACTTGCTGATGGTAGAACTCGATCACTCGGAACATTGTTTCAGGAAAAACAACCTGGATACATCCTGGTTTCATGACATACCCTTCTTTGAACTTCGGTGGCTTCTGAGAATCACAGGCATCTCATGCACTTATGACTGGCTCAAAGGTGCGAAACCACTTCCAGCCCTTCCGGGTGAGCCAAAGTGATGTATAATGTGTATATATATATATACAAATATTATGTGTATATATATAATGTATATATATATATGTATAATATATATATATATATATACAAATATTATGTATATATATATATACAAATATCATATATATATGTATAATGTATATATATATATATATACAAATACTGTGTATATATATATAATGTATATATATATATAATGTATATATATATATATATGAATATTATGTATATATATATACACAAATATTGTGTATATATATAATATACTATTTCACCCCACATGCTCACAACATCGGACATCGAAGCCAACCTTCGCCAATCCGCTTCGTCTCCGCCTGGATTGACGAATGGCTGGAGCATGGATGAATTTAAACATGGCCATCTCATGGTGAACATGATGAGATAAACTGCTGAATCTTTGGCTTCCAGATAGACAAAGCCATTCTTGATATCATCGGAAGCTGACCCAACTTTAGAACATGATGAAACCATGGTTTATTTTAGCAACGTCCATGCCACGCTCAAATTGTGACCACCCACGCTGTAAACATGGCGGAAGGACCGGAGTCTCTGGTGCTGCAGCATCAGACTGGACGAAGAAAAAAGACAAGGCCATTTGTCTGGAGGCACAATGATGCTAAAATAATGAATGTGGACACTTTTATGGACACTTTATGACACTTGTCTACTTCATTCATTAAAACATGTAAAACGAGAAGATTGAGAGCTGCAGGTCGTGAACAGAAATGTTGAACTGAACAATTTCTATTCATACAGAAAGCACAAGAACATGCAAGAAAGCCAGATTGGTCAAGCTGGTTAGTGCAGGTCTGACAGACAAAACCACCGTACATACCCTCTATTAAACTGACGTAGTTATGGAAAACATACATATCATTTATAGATTTTTCACCAATTGGAACACTTTTATTTTTCTAGTTATGTTTACCAGAGGGCAAGCACAGTGAGGCAATTGACAAAATGCCGTGAAAACAGAAAAAAACCCCAAACCCCTATGGTCGATCATCATGTTCCCATATTTTCCCCATTACACTTGCCATATTCGGGATATCCACCATTTTCAACCCAAATGCGCTGATATTCGAACGAACTCAGGAGTGCGTGGTTGCAACCAATCAACAAATGCAAATCCCCGCTGTTGTGAAATAAGATGACTGGTTCTTGTCCGCAGGATATCCAGGATAACCCCACAATACCCAATAAGATGATCTTAACTATCTTCACCAAACATATCCAAACACATCCCTCACCAAATAACTAGTAACTAGCATCATATGTATTTCGCTGTCATAATGTTTGACACCTGAAACATCTGCTTGTCATTGGGGATCGGGGATCACAAAAAAAAGAGGCTTCGAGCTTCGAGGCTTTGAGCTACCGGGGGATGACATGGGACGACCATCCCCACATTGAAAACAGATCAAAGGTATTCAAAGGTCATGATTGGCTATGAGATGCTATGAGTATTACCCATATCTGCCATGAATTTTCGATGGGTAAATCTTGATGGCCATCTCATTGGAACAAACACAGATAAAGTTGCAGCAAGGGTAATAGTATTGTCTCCATATCCATAATATACATCCATATACTATATCCTCATTCATTGGAGTGGTTTGAGGGAAACAGGAAACAGGAACCCAAATGAATTTGCAGGAGAAGGCTGAAACAGACTGATGGCCTCCGTTCGAATGGCATCCTCATTCAGCTTTGCGGCCTGGATCAAGGCAGAACATGGAGAAGGAAAATGGGACCTGGGATGAAACATGATGGACCTTTTATGAAATTGGAATCCAACTTGGATTCTCAAAGTTGAATTGTGTATCTTTACTGGATTGCAAAACATCCCCCGTAACATGCCTGTTAAAATGGAACAACAATGAACAACATTGGATGTACATCTTGAAAATGATGGCGATGCTGGGAAAGGTATGCACCAAATATCGATCCCTTCAACATGGCACAAGTTTAGGAACATTATCCCCATCCCCATAGTATCTCTCTCCGTGATGTCCCCATAAAAAAACATGGTCATTTTGGGGTACACATCTCTGACAACCTCCGGCCTCGGTTCCATTGAAGTGTCTGGTCACGCGCTTCTCCATGACTTGCGCATGCCTCCCCGTGGTGGATGTAGGAAATTTCCACATCATTGGGACCATAGAATGGGAGTGCTTAATATTAGAAGGATGAGATTACACTGTATAATTCGTCAATTTCATTGAAAAAGTCAATGATTCTCTGTCACTCCTTGGCCGAACTACAGTAGTTGCTACTAAAGAAACATGACTCTTGAAAACCGAAAAACACACTTTTCCGAGTCGCACGACATTGCACGCGTCTCAGTCCGAAGCTCTGTGTCATGTGGCTGTCTGATCATTCGCGATGACATGCTTGAGTTTCAAGCATTGTCATTGACTGAAACTGCTGCTGGCAAATCACGGCTCCGAGAGCCTTTATGGAATGGCCTTGTCCAAAACAGGGGTATCCCACACATTTTGGTGGTTTCATAATGTTATATCATGTTATATCATAATTTTCTCCATCAAATACGTGATAAACTGGGTTTTTATATGTTTTTATCAGTACTTCCATTCCCAGAAACCATCATTTCGTGGGGGATCCAGCACCTTTTTGGGACCATCCACTGGAGGGTGCAGCACTTGAAACTTCACCGGAAAAAACAACGAGGATATAACTGGGCTGGTGGTTTCAACCCATCATTTTTAAGGCACATTGGCAAGTTACAATTCCCAAGAAAATCCAGGTAGGATATAGAGCATATGTCAAAATACATCAATTGTAGTTGTCATAAATCAATATATATATATACATATATATATACATATATATATATACATATATATATACATATATATATACATATTATATATATACATATATATTATAATCAATATATATATATATATATAAATTCACATGAAACATCATTGTAGTTGATTTGAAACCACCAACCATTCGCTGGCAATCGCACACCAATCCGCCGCACCGATCCCTCTCACTCTGACATCTCCCCGGGAAGGCGAGTCTGGAAACTGGCCGCGGGAACATGTTGAGCAAAAGTGGATCCAAACACTGAAAATCATGGAAAACATCCAGGGAAAAAAGGACAACATCAACGCATTTACATGCATTTACAATCCAACAACTGAGAGCTTCGTTTTATAATATTGGCTTTTCTTTCAACCACATGAACAATCATTAACATACAACAAAACCGTTCGATCCGTTCGTATCATGGCTTCGTGTTCCAATTTCTTTAGTCCTTCAGTCAGTCCCAAGCCAAGGCAGCTTCACGGATCCGTCTCGTAGTAATTCATGGGGATAATCCCAGCCGTATGGCGACCCAAGAGGTGGGGCAACTCGGACCTGAAACGGCGCCCGGAAAAGGAGGCAGCATAGTGAACTTGCCGTACCAGTATCATGTGTGTATATATATATATATATATCATATACACGTATATGGTGTATATATATATAGAGAGAGCTATATGCATGAATGTATTATATTATAATATATATATATATATATATATATATATATGTATACATATTATTTACATGATATTAGATTAGGTACAGTGTACAATATGGTATACATTGGTATACACTTCTTTGTGACTTTGTGATGTAACTTTCAGAATATCCAGCGGTCAACCTCTAAGGCACCAGCGGTCCATGTGGCGGCGGAGGTGGAGGTGGCGGCAGAGGCATGTTGCCTGACATCGGTGACTGCAAGATCAACCAATATGGGGATATAATGGGAATATAACCACCAGATATGTTATTATATCCCCATGAGGATATGTTTTGTTGAGGATATGTTTTGTTTGAACTGTTCTAAGTGTTTCAAATATGATCTGCAGAACTGTGCACCAAGACGCCCAAGTTTTCTGCATTCAACATCCCAGACAGGAGACTATCTCCAATCCTGAAATGTCTTGGCTCTGGACATGTCCAACAACAATGAAAAAACAAGCAGTCCAAGCTGCTGACTGACCTCTGACCGGGTCCCTTGGTTCGTTTCTACGATCCTTCGCCCAAAGACTGGATGATGGGTTACTTTGGGCCGTGTCCAAATAAACATTTAACATATGCTCTGGCTCTAATCCACTCCGGCAATTCCAGCACTGAGGTTTGTAAGTGCGCACTCTTGCAAGTTGCTTTGCATTTGAATGCACGACAACAATTTCAGCACTCAGGCTGCGCGAAGAATTGTGATTGGCCAAATCTGCTGCACAGAATGATCAAGTTTGGGTTCTGCCTTCTAGCAATAACTCTTTGATTGGATTGCTCTTCCAGCGAATGCGGGGCATCGGGAAAAAAGACACCTACACAGCCTACACACCTTGCAAACTTCGACCTGACTCAAAGAGATTCAAGGTGTAAGATCAACATGGATCATATAGAAAAATTAAGATGATTTTGGAATCACCTCTGAAAATCCTTTGATGAACTAGTTGGTTCATGTTGGTTATATATAATAATTATGTATAATCATATTAATTGTATGTGTATATATATAATTTTCATTAATTTTCATTATCTGTATCCCAGTGTATATCAGTATATACTTTCAAATGCTGGTTTAAGGGAAAATTTACAGGAAACCCCCATATTTAATGGGAAAATCTATGGTTTCCTGTAGATTTTCCCTTAAACCAATCCATTGAATAATGATATATCTCCTTCAATATCCCATTTGACCATGGCTCCCCTGCGGCCTGGCCGGTAGGCCTTCTTTCGCTTTGGCATTGGTATCTGGACCTCGCCAACCAAACCAGCCCGGTTTCTTTCAAGGGATTGAAGGGAACATTGACAAAGGACACTAAGGACACCTTGAGTTTATGATGGTTTATGGTTTCGACTCACATTATTGGGGGAAACTCAGTTTTTTTTTTCCCCGGATTATGATTCCTCAAAGAGTCAAAGAAATCCATGGTTTCTTGGAACAAACACTTCATTTAGATGCAGCCCACCTCATCCTGACCCGCGAAGGATATGGGAAGGCGGGTCCTGCACCATGGAAGCTGCTTGGATTTACGGGGGATCTCGTCATAGAAAGAAGGTACTGGAAACCGGTTAACCCCACAATAATCATGATATTAGTAGACCTCCAATTTGGAGGGTCTATACCAACCATTCCTGGTGAAATTAGGTCTATACATGTCTATAGTTTATTATTGGCTCTACCATGCTCTGCCACATTACATGTTTTCTGCAAGCTTCGAACAACTAAGCAGCTGCCATGATTCTCCTGTCTCCTAGCACCACCATATCTGGAGGCATCTGACCTCGCTTGACGTGAAACTTTGGATTTCACGAATCCATGTTTCTAACGTATGCGAGAATGGTGGATTCCACGCATTATACTTGTTGGATCTTGTTGGTTGATATAGATTCCCATAGTAGCTCTTGTGGATTATGATAATCCCCAATATATATTGGGTAGTCTAACCGCCGATGATCATCAACCAGCAGGGGTTTTGAACACTGCCCGCATGACTGACTTAGAATGTTGTGGCTGCACTTGGTTACAGTATTTTGTTTGCTGATGGTTTGACATCATTAGATATTCAATCGCTTTTCTTGCCTAAAGTCCGGCTTCTGATTTATCGATTTTGCTAGGCTACTAGCCTGCTTGTGTTTTTGCCTCTTTCGTATTCTGTTCATGCCTGCTCCTTCTTGATTGTCGCTAGCAATTCATCACGTGGCAAAGGAAAACACCCACACATTTGACACAGCAATATATAGACTAGATAGATGTGAATCACATTGTTGATGTTTTAATGGTGGGTATACCCTAGACGTACCGAACAATTTGTATCGATGCACCATGATGTCAATTTGTCTCATTTGCCACAAACCAAACATCATCGGCTGTGGCCTCCATGAAGCTGCGTGATGGTGGAGTCTTTCAGAGACTGGCACGGCAAATGATGGGCAAAAGCGGCCAGAATTCTCCATGGAACTTGGGGAAGAATCCCATGCACCTAAGATTTAAAACCTCAACTGGAGTATGCCAAATATGGGAAAATTCCATACTAAACCTTGAGTTCTGGGGGGTGCTTTTTATACATATATATATATAT
>Ga0126342_10003685_pt1 | contig 25560 bp, 30 predicted proteins | sample Cyp1metagenome_FD_92528 | JGI IMG/M metagenome (GOLD analysis project Ga0126342, IMG submission 92528) | Coral microbial communities from Lord Howe Island, Old Settlement Bay, Australia - Cyphastrea 1 metagenome | ecosystem: Host-associated > Invertebrates > Cnidaria > Coral ... | reverse complement strand
GTATATATATATATATATATTGTGTATATATATATATTGTATATATATATATTGTATAAATATATATATTGTATATATATATTGTATATATATATATATACAGTTTGTACATTACCATATCTAATATATATATAGTGTGTGTGTGTACGTATACACAATATGTATAGTGAGTATATGATATACTAGATATACACAATATAAAGATTCACCCAATTCTCAAAAAAGTGCTCGGATCCGTTTTCACCCAGCTCTGAAAGGATCTCTCACTTCAGCTCATATTCCACAGCTGACACATCGTTGCTGATGCACGGCTCCTGAGCTAGCTGACATGGTGCTACTTTGGAATTTGGGTGAAGGTATGGAAAATATTAATTTGTTAAGATTTATTAAGATACATTGCCTGGTGAGTGGTTTCAACGCCCCTGAAGAATATTAGTCATTCAGGATCATCATACCAAATGGTTGGAAATAAATATGTCTGCATTATTATAGTTTTTTACTAAGTGTTATAATATATGTATATATATAAGTACGTCTGAAACCACCAACCAGTTGACGTCTGCTGAAACCAGTCAGCATTTGGAAGTCAACAAACTTCACCAAAATGCACCCTAGGCACAATGTCTTCGTGCTCAGCTGCTTTCAGAACACCCCACTTGCTCACCTCAAAAGGGGCTAATGCTTCATTCTAAGTGCAGCTGAAAAAGTGGCGATGCTTTCTTGATGCGGAGCTAATAATGCAGCTAATAGAAGCTACAAACATCTACAAACATCTACAAACATCTACAAACATCTACAAACATCTACAAACACTGAAACTCAATTGCGATAATTGAGCTGAGCGAACCAGAAACCCTGCTTGACGCCAGATGCAGGACAACTTGACAACTCCCACATAGCTCGACTGCACCTCCAACCGCATATGGTTCGCCACCATTCGGATCTGTGCGTTCTGGATACGAAGGATTGCACCTCAGCGGTGGGCATGGTGACCTCTTGGTCACATTGTCAGGGCATCATGTTGTGGCACACCTTCGCTGGCATCTTGTTTCAACAGGTTTGAACGGGTTTGAACAGATTTGAACATTATGATATGGATATCGTAGATAATTATCGTAGAGACTTTCAAAATCTTAGACTTGCAGGTTCTGAGAGAGTCATGGACCTTGTCATGGACTTTGCGAAGATTGACTTGATGGTCTGGTCCCTTATTTGGCTTTGTCTGAAAGTGCTGGAAAGGAAGAAAACAAAAACCATGGTGTAAAAAACATTTAAAACCTCAGTTTCCCCACAGAATCACCATGAATCGCCACCTTTTTTCCAAACAAATCCACAATGTTCCCCATTAAAACTGCCATCACCTGGTGGGAAAAAAAAATGACCCGTTTTCCACATGGATCCACCATCCCCAAAATCACCATCTATGGCTGATATCACCATCACCATCAATTTTTTTTATGGCTGGTATAAACATTAATATAAACCATCCATCCACCCATATTCTGATGGTGATTAAACATGATTAAACCACACTTTGATGGTGATTAAACATGATTAAACCATATTTTGATGGTGATGAAACCATGGTATAACCCATCCATCCACGGCGGCACCTTCCACACAGAGCTTCAGCTGATCATCCCTCACCCGCAGCGTCACCAGGCCGGTGGCATCACCCAGAACGACGTCGTGCGGCACGTCCTGAATTTCGGCCAAGGCGGACTTCAGCAATGGTGGGTTTCATCGGATAATGATGGGATAATATGGTTCTTTCATGAAACACAATTGGAATTATATAAGGTATAGAATGGGATATATGACAATGGGATATATGGTTCTTTAATGGGATAATTTGGAGTATATTTCACGGAAAATAAATATATATATATATATATATTATTATATTATGTGAGATGTATTTAATATACTGGGATGTGTAATGGAATGTATAATAGGATCGGTCCCGGCCACAATTATAGAACAGAAGTTGAGGACTACGAAAGTACGGTTTACCGTACCCTGTTGTTCCATAATTCCTGTTTCCTCAGAACGTTGGAAAAAAACTTACTCTCAACTTACTCCTAACATTTTTTTGTCGTTCATTGTCGTTCTATAATTCTTGATGTGTTCCATAATTGTGTTTTCCCCAATATTTCTCACGTTTACCAATTCTGTTCTATAATTGCGTGTTCTATAATTAAATTTGCAACAATTCCGTTCTATAATTCTGGTTTCTATGTACATTCTTCCAGGGTCCCAGAAAGATACATAAAATTATGTAAATACATGTAAGTAACCTCCAAGACTCACACAATCTGCGTGTTGCCGGTGGTTTCAATGGGAATTGGAGGACCGAGGTATGTACTGTACCATATAAGGCCATATTCTCCGGGGTATGTGGATCCGGAGGATTACGTACTCCTAAATCCGTTCTATAATTGTGGCCGTTCCTGTAAATGGATATAATGGTTCTTTCATGAAACACAATTGGAATTATATAAGGTATAGAATGGGATATATGACAATGGGATATATGGTTCTTTAATGGGATAATGGAGTATATAATGGAATATATCATGGGAATTCATGGGATGTATAATGGGATTTATTAGTATGTTATAGTATGATGAAATCCTGTATCCGTTTGTTGCCCGGCCAGGTTGCAGTTGCTCTCAGTCGTTTTACTACTGTTCCGTGATTGTCACGTATGGATGAAAAATGCTGTCCGTCCAAAATCCACCTCGCAAGCTGTTTAAGCTTCGCACGGAGCTGACTTTGACCTGAGAACTGATAGAGTTTGTTGTTCGACCATACCTCGTAATGATACACCTTACGAGTTTCGGTATGGCTCAGACATGTCCCAAGGCAAGCGAACAGGAATCATCCTTGATCAAAACAGAGTGATCATGACATGGCTGTCATGCAGGTTCTACAGTGCACGGTTTCATATGTTTTTCCTTGCCAAAGACAATTCTAGCCGGCATCCTGAGCCGCCAAGGCACAACTTTCACATAGAGGTTGATACCCTGAACGGCCACACACGGTTTTCATTCCCAGTAACAGATGTGGTCTCAAGAGATTCGGTCAGTCAAAAAGTGCCCTACCTCTCTTTGCGAATCTCCAGGTCTCAGCAAGGTTTCTCCAGGCTTTGTCTGAAAATTAGGTATACATCTGTATACATTATACATACCCTATACATACCCTAAATCCACTGCTCAATCAACAGTTCCATCCATTTCCCCCATAGTTCCCCTATATTAAAATGGCCATATTGAGGGTGGAGTGCCCCATTTCTAGACACGGGCCTTCTGCTCTGGCGTGAGGCTTGCCACCGTGTGCCAGGTGGGTTTGGTCAGCTTCCGCCTGGGGTTGCCCCAGATGATGCACCTGGCGACTGCCCGGTGCCAAGTTCGGTTTTGGGGATGCCTCAAAATCCTCAAAATATCTTCAAAAACGACCAATTGCACCAAATTTACCCAAAATAAGGTAAGGCACCCCAAAATCCAATGGATCATCGGCACCCTCAATGGCTATTTGGGGGACCCGGCTCCCACCTGGCGGTCTTCATCTTCGCCCGTTGACCACTGTCTTCCAGCTTCCCAGAGCGACGATCGCGGCGGAAGACGACCACATTGTCACTGTCCTGCCAGAGGTTCGCTGTTAGTTTGGTGAAAATGAAACATGTCAAAAAAGACATCAGAAGATATCAGACGAATCTTCAAGAATTCAAAACGCACTTCTCAGAGCTTGCAATGCAATGCCCTCTCACATACGAAAGCCACATGTTGAAAACCTCACAGACTGTCTGTGCACAATGTCAGCAGTGTTGAGTCGAGTATCTTGGTTCGCCACCAAGATCCAATTTCCAGATGGATGGATGGTAAAATTCCGAGGATGCTCTCCTGAACCATCGATAAACAGCAAAGGGACATTCTGGCACATTTGGAGAATTCCCTCAGGTTGTAATCCTCTGGGACTTCGATTTCGACACCAAAGTCTCCATCTCTATCATTCTATATCCATCCCAACAGCAAAATCTCAGCCCTCAGCCATCCTCAGCCATCCTCAGCCATCCTCAGCAGCTCCTCCTGTGTAAGTGAAGCCTTCCAGTTTCAGCAAGCCATCTTTGGAGATGCTGAAACAGACCAGGCTGTCGTGGCCACGGTTCGAGCCGTACCTGGCAGATACGAATGGAATATCTATGAATGCTGTGTCTACCATATCATATAATAGAACTATTGAATGAATCCAAAGTATCTCTAAATATATATATATATATAGATATAGATATAGATATATAGATATATAGATATATAGATATTAGATATAGATATACCTGTAACATCCTATAACTACATTAATGGCATATCTATATTTATATATACATATACCGTATACCGACATAAATTGATACAGAGGAATATCATCAGAACTCTGCCATTGGTTCACCATGTCTGGCCGAGCTTCAGGAAGCGCCCATCTGGCGACACCTGGAGATCCGCCGTGGCATTGGTCTGCGACGGCCGGTTGGGGCCAGAGGCCGGATCGCCGTTGGCGTTCTTGGCGTTCTCATGGTCATGGTTGTTGTAACCTCAGGGAATGATTGATATGGGTTCCAAAGATATCCAAATATGTGAAATGGATGTTGAATGGATGTTAAAGGATGTTGCGACTGATTTTAAATGATTTTTAATGTATGTATATGTGTTAATGTATGTTAATGTATGTTAAATGTATGTTAACATACGTTATATAATGGATGTTTTGGGGTTCAAAATGATTCAAAATACTTTAAAAGGCGGGGCTTTCCCAACAAATCGCAACACTATGGAAATCCATAAATGAGTTTGTCTGGAAATTGTGTTTTTTTCCACATCATATCACATCATATCACACACTGGATTGGGCATTTTCATGAGGAAATAATGATGGACCATTGGGAGTTTGGGTTTTGCCAACATGTTCAGACCCATATCATGACTGCAAAGGAGGCAACTGGTACTGAGGTCAAGGCCTTCTGGTAGAGTTGACACTGTCTGCAAGATTGGGCCAAGGATGGTATCGTCCTGCACGGGAGGCAGGCAGATTTCGAGTTTCTGCTCCTGGATGGGAATGGATGGGACAAATCATGACAAATCCAAATGGAACCACTTCAGTGGCACAGTGCGGGCAGTGCGGAAATGCCGGGCCTTCCCAAAGGCATAGACATTGATGGTGCAATCCAGCTCGTTGATGCCATACCTCAGCAATGAACGCAGCCCAGAAGCCAGCTATGGTGGAGTCAGTGCGACCAAGCAGCACAAATTCTCCCTTGGGATGGAAACCTCAAGAGGTTGGCAGTCGAAGATGTCGAATTTTCAAGCTTCCCATGAGAGTTTAAGGCTTTGGCCTCCAAGTGTCTCCAGCTGAGATGTTTGGAGGTTACTATTGCCGGCAGGACGGTCGTTGTGTCTTGTCATCTGGATGTGCGATCAGATCGCCACAGCTACGAGTTTCTACACCATCTCATCACAGGTGTTGTTATGTTTTGTTGCCATCATCTTCCACTCAAGAACTCCGACACATGCACAGCCAAGTGCGACCCAGCGACACATGTGTCTTGGCCCTGCTTTCTCAGCTGTCTGCAGAACTTGTTCTTCAACCAACTGTCCGCCAATCACATCAAGGCGATACACCTCAAACGCATCTCAAGGCTCCAACGATTTTATCGCCAAACATCTGCAACTCGGATTTCCCATGACTTGTTCTCCTTCGATGATTGCCCTGTTGCATCTTGTTGCAAACTATATCTGGAGGAATACCAAGCTGCAGAAGAGGAATGAACAGGAAGGCAATATCACGACTCTGGAAGTTGTAGTATGCATATACGAATATATAGGGCATATGTCATCAACAAATCCACATTAAATTCATGGCCGGATGACATAAATCTTGTCGAGCCCAAGATCAGAGATCAGGCCGTACTTTCCGCTGGCATCAATGAAACACGAGTGCGGATGCGCCTGGACCAGACAAGTCCCTTCCCCCGTTCAACTCTGATCGAAATAGGCAAGAAATTAGGGAAGTAAATAGAAAAGAAAAAAGGAGACACACACAAAAAAAATGGGGAGAACTTACTCGGAGAGCTTCCATCTCTTCGCGGGTGCAAGAGAGCTTGGGTGCTTACAGATCTTGCACAACAAAGAGGATAACAGTGATCAACGCCAGAGACGGCAACCAATGTCAATTCTCACGAAGACAAGAGCCACTCACAATTCGCCTGGCTGTCACCTTTGTGCATGATTGAAGAGGCCTGATCGGCTGATCGTTGCAGGCAAGTTTAAGTCTTATAAAAATGAAAATCCGTGTTTTTGCTGCGTGCAAAACGAGACTCTTGAGCGTTGCTGTTTCGTTGTTGTGTCGTTTCCCTTCCCTTCAAACATCCTCTCCCCAAGACATGATTCGTATGGATTCTCGTGCCCTCCACTGACAACCTGCTGGTCCTAAACTCAACAGTGCTAATTTACGGTACTAACAACGTGCCTCTGAGAGACTTCCATCCGCTTTGATCTTCATAATGTTGATGCCACCACCATGGTAGGCAGGACTTACAACCTTCGGCGCTACAGTTCGCTACAGGCCAACGTTCCGGTCTGAACTTTGAACTCAGTGAGTCGTTCATGTCAAAAACACACAATCTGCAGTACTAGTCGCCCAATTTTCCATCATATTATCCCAAGTATATACATCAAACTAATTATGTCCATCACCAAGCACAGAAAATACACTGTCGCAACCTCAGTCCATTTGCATAAAGTGCTGTTGATCCGAAACCCCATCTTGCCGTCTCTCACCGTCGACATCTCACAGAATCTTCCAATCTCAGACCAGCGACCATACCGGAGGAACCCGAATAAGCCACAGCAACATGAGCCCCACCTCTGTCAGCCCGGGCTTTGTGAAATGGCTGGAAGACAGCACTGGGGGTTGATATGTTGGGCCCTGTTGGGCAATGAAAAGAACATGGTTTCATATGGTTTCCATATGGTTTCCATATGGTTTCCATATGGTTTCCATATGGTTTCCATAGCTTGCAAATAATTTGGACACCTCATCTTCAAGAAGTCCAAGTTGATGTTGGGCCGATCTGTGTCTACACAACTCAAACGTCTTAACAGCTTCCAACTGGGTGTGAAAATGGGTACCCCCCCATTCCACGGGATGAGGTACATCCATGTTCAACCAAACCCTTCGTATTGTTGGTGATGGATCCCCTGTATACATCTGTATACATCATCCTTATGGTTGGTTTTAGACACCCATGTCTAATCTGAATGGGGTAACAATCCCAAATCCATTCTTCCAAATTTACCATCATATTCCCCCATTAAAGTAAACTGTGGGTAAATCCCCAGTTTGTTCATGAGTCAAATCCTTACAGTAATTGTTGATGTTTACAGTAAATCTCTATAAAATATGGTTAAGTATGATTGATCAAATCCATGTTTTTGATGGTTCACTATGGTGAAACCGCATGAAATCCCCGTAAAGTGGCAGGTGTTTGTTGCCCCATGAGGGGAAGCAACCTCCCATGAATGGACATCCCTGCTGCCTGGCACATCACACTTCACCTTGGGTGTCAAGGTAATGGAGGCTACCCCAATAGCTGGATGATCTTAGGAAACACCCCCATAGTACTGTATATCTATAGTCCTATAATAAATGATTTAATATATTGATTGGGATCATTGTTTCATTAGTTATTATATATAGTTATATATATAGTATACATATATATATATATATTCATTCATTTTCATTCATATGTCCTGATCGTGTTGTACCTATGCTGCATTCTGGCCATACTGCAAGATGCTGTGGTTCACCAAGTGGCTGTGTTAAGCGGTGATAGTTTGCCATCGGCATCTACGGAAAAAGCCTCAGAGCTGTCACGGGATGCTGAATGGGATACGTTTGACAGATTGGCTGGATGAGGGTACAGAAAATGGATGAAAATGGTAGAACATGTGTACTTACCCAGCCAAGATCAAAGGATCAGGCACATATTCCTCAGACACAATGAACTCTTGCATCAAAGGATATCAAAGGTTATTTCAAGATCGATTGTTGTGCCGCGTCAACCGTGCAGAAACTTGTGAAACATGCTGCGCCATCGCTTTTGCCTCGAAATTGGCGTAGTATATCGGAAGGCCCAAACATGAAAGAAACAAAGAATTAGAAGCAGTGCGACCATAGGAGAAGTCGTGTGCAATCAATTTTGCTGCACATATAATACCCTCTGGTAATTTAACGTATGGAAAATGGCCATAGAAATAGTGGATTTTCCCATTAAAAATTGTGATTTTCCCATTAAAAATTGTGATTTTCCCATTAAAAATGGTGATTTTCCCATTATAAATGGTGATTTTCCATAGCAAACTGTTAGTTTACCAGAGGGTACATATAGGTGCACAGATGTACACAACATCTTCGCTTGGCTCCCAGGCTGCAGCACCCTCCGTGGCCACCGAGTACAGGAACCGTCCATCGAATCCCAGGGCCAGAAAGCTGCCTTCGTCAGTCGGCCCCAGTTGGCCCTTGGAAAAACACCGTGGAAGGTCATGAGTGCTGGGGATTTCAGTGATTTAAGCAACCCAAAAATCATGATCTAATGAATCTAATGGGGATTTACACGTAATGATTTTTATAGGGATTTATTATGAATTGTCCATCCATATTTGGAATGGAGAACCCAGATGACGATTCGTCATGTGTGGTTCTGTATGGGATTGAGACCGTAAATATCCACACCATCTTGCTTAGGCTTAGACTGCTGGTTCACATTTGCATGTGTCAGAAAGGGTCTTCCACCTGCCTCCTAAAGGAACGTCCACGGAATCTGTCAACATCCTCCCTGTTGCCTGGTCCATCCTTCTCATGCAAATCACCAATTTCAGAAAGCTCACCAGTCCTTGGTTCAGCATGCCAGACAAATCAGTCAAGCAAACAAGATCAAACAAGAAAGTTGCATGTAATGCAAGGGGTCACTTGAGCTCGGAAATACTTGAAATATCTTGATAATTCTTGATATATCTTGATCAGGATTCATTCGAACATATTCGAGCCAATTCCCAAGTACACGGGCCAGATTTTCGTGTCTCGTCTCCGATCTACATGCATTGGCTGCTTCAAAGGCAGCATCATCAGCGTCTCAACGAGGCCAAAAAAAAACTGCGTCGCCCGGTGAAATGAAACTCCACAGGCGATAGGACCGATATGGACCGATTGGCCGATAGGATACTTCCGTTCTGAATCAACCAACTAAATCCAACTAACGCATATTTTCAAATATTTCCAGACTTTTCCAGGTTACGCAGCAGCTCAGACAGTAGCTGTGACCCTCAGGGTCAGCTGGAATTCCAAGAGATGTGTTGGCTTTGGGGAGTACCGGAAGTCGGAGTTTGCTGCGGCTGTTCTTTCCAAAATCAACACATAATGATGACCCAAGACTTCCTGAATTTGCCCCACTTTGCTCATGTGCCAACACAAAAGGGCCCTTCTCTCTGTGCTGTGCATCCAAGCTTGGCCCGAATTGGACTTGGAGGCAACAAAGAACTGGTGAACAATTGAGAGCTTCTGGAATTGGAACCCCTTTTGATCAAAGTAAGGACATACCACACTGACAATCATACGTATACATATCATACATATCATACATCACTGATAAAAATCATGATTTATGTTGAAGAAAACACCAGATGGAAAAATGATGAAAGCTCTCCCGGACCGGTCCAAATCTGCCTGATTTGTTCGCGGCTTTGCAGAATCAAAGCGCTGCGACAATTTCCGAGGTTGTCACCTCCCATCCTCGCGCTGATGACGAGACACGGGGAAGTCTTTGGGCAAACTGGTGAAGAAAAGTGTGTGGAATTGAAAAACAGGGGAAAATTATGGTTAATGTATGTTAATGTACTTTAATGTATGTTAATGTTAAAGTTTGCAGGAAGTGGAGGAGCAGGCCACCTGCCTCATCTCTGTCCCTTATGCTTTACACTGGAAATTGACATCCTTGTGAAGTTGCGGAACTTTCGAGATGTGTGACGATTCTTGATGGGCAAAATCACGGATCACTGGGATCATGGGCAAGAAATCCTTGTCCTTTTGAAAAATGTCGTTTTGCAGCCACGCTGGTGTCCACTTTCCGATTCTCAATGGACAGGTTTCCTCCAAAATAGCTCCCAGTGACACTGGCTGTACTGGAGACTTTGTTCATCTCTTTCCAGTGAATACCAGTAGGAATCAGTAGGACACTTGACTTGCTGCCTTACCTTTTTTTGACAACAAATTAGAACACAGAATCGTGACACAGAATCCCGCAGTCACAGCCAATCCGCTAAATCGCTGCAGCAACACATGTCAGATCCAAGTTTGCTGTTGGAGCTCCAATCATGCCGAGTCCAGCGCCTCTCGATGTCTGCCCACATGCGCCAACAGAAAGTGTTCTCATTTCCTCAAGAAGCAGATGCACTGGCTCACAGTTGATCAACTCTGTACTGAGTCACTACATGTCACTACTGAACACCTCAGAAATCGCCGTGGTCACCGAGCAGCAAAGGCATTCCCGTGATGGAATATTTGGTGTGCTGTTGTTGGTCCATCTGGTTGTCAGGCATCGGCATCCCTGATCAATCTCCCAGGCAATGGGATGGTGATCATTTGATATCTGCTGAATGGAAGTTCATCAAAAAAATTGTATCGTAGGTTTTGACCTATAACTATTGCATCATGTTGAGATGACATCTCCTCTCTTCCAAAATAGGCGATACACCAGCTTCTGGGTATTTTTCATGGGGAAATGAGAGACAATTATTCTTTTGAGGGGACCCTAATTTAAGACAAACTAATTGCATGGATTCCCACCAGTTCATTGAAACATCAATTCGGCTGGCCTGTGTTCGAATATTGCCTGCCACTGGCGCTGTTCCAAATGTTGCTGCCGCTCTTGCCAAACTTGTTGCCGCTGCTACTGTTGGCCCCCCACTTGTTGCTCGTGGTGCTGTTTGCACCCCACTTGCCGCTTGCACTGTTTTCGGACCACTTGCCGCTCCTAGCTGATCGGAAGAATTTCAGTTTGTTCAGCCCTACACATCGAAGACAACGTGAGACGTTCTCAAAGAATTCATGTGTCATTGCTTTGCTTCCAAACATGACGTCATGGCAGGAAAGTTGCAATAAAAGGATATAAAAGTTGCGTCCTTTTGCTTGGTGGCGCCGCCTTCGCATTTGCCTGTTCATCTCCGTACCTGGCCCGGCGCCCAGCGACCTCTCCACAGCATCAGGGTCACAGTCCGTGGACATCCGTGGACCAAAAAAGAACCACCCAGAGGGTCACAACGGCATTCCAGTGATGGAGTATTTCACACCACCTTTGATGGGTGAATCTGGCAGCTGCATGCCTCAGGACAGCGACACATGGACGCAGTGGACGCATGACGACGCTCAAGGGATGTCCATCAAACCAAGCCGCCAGTGACCGAATAGTGAAACCGTCCACTCTCAGTCTTGTAACCTCAGCAACCCCGGTCAAGATTGCAAACTCATTACCCCCAAAATTGACGCCAAAAAGAACTTAAACCCCAGGGAATTGATATGTTAAAAAAATATTCCAATGATTCTAGTGCATAAATCCATGGCGTTTACCATATGTATCCTAATAGATCACGTGTCATGTTTTCAATATTCAATACTCATAGTCAAAATATGTCAAAATATGTCAATTAAATTCAATTAATATGATAATATATGTCAATTAATATGATATAATATGATAATATATGTCAAAATATGTCATTTTGTGTGTCGAAAAATGTGATGTTCCCCATCCATGGCCAGAAACCCTTGGATCCTTTGGATCCTTGGCGAGAGGATGATCGTCCATCCTGGCGAAAATTTTGATGCCGCGAAGCGATGGATTTTTGGAGGCTTTTGAGATGTAAAATGATATACCTTCTGGTGAACTAACATAGCAATGGAAAATCACCATTTTTGATAGGTAAACCATCTATAAATGGGCCATTTTCCATTGCTATGTTAAATTACCAGAGGGTAAACTGTCATTTGAAGATATGTGAACCATCACCAAAGTTATATGGTTTGAATATAATATGTAATGACATGTAATGAATATCGAAGAAACATTTATAGTGTGTTGATAGTACATGATTTTTTCTATAACATCTCTGCAAAATATGTTTAAACAAAACCGTACAATTTGGGGAAAAAAGAACGTATGTGGTTGTAAGCTTGTGACTATGACAGAGATCATCGTAGCTGGAGGGTTAAGATCTGCGCTGTCACACGATGTCCATCCATTGTGCATCCCACTTGGCAAGCGATTGATATATACCTCAACGTAGGTTATCAATGGTTATCAGTTATCTGTTTAAACCCACTTAGCAAATGGGATGCACCCCAAGTAAGGACAATACAATTCAGAATCCCCTTCAGCCCGGCAAGCCTCTTTGCTTGTGGGCAGAATCAACTGCGGCTCATCAGCAAGCTTCGCTTGGCTTTTCTTGGCACCTGAGACCAGAATCTCCAGTTCGGGGCCACAAGGTGTGAACAGAAGCTCATTTTTGTTGCTCGTCTTGGTCGAATTTCTCTAGTTTCACATTGCTGATGTGGCGGCAAAACATGGAAGTTGTAACCTGGTATGGAAGCCACTTGTACATGAAAGCCACATGCCTGCCTGACAACCAGCCGAAGCAGCCATCAAAGCAGCTCATTCTGCCGACAACCAAAACAGCTGGGGCAGTTATTGCTAGCTGAGGCAGCTTGAGCCAGACTGCGCCAGCGTCCAAATGGCCGTTTCAGTGGGGAAAGATGATGAACCAGTGGAACTGGGGCGAATTGATGGTAATTTACCATATTTAGCCTAGTTTTAGACAAAACCATATGGATCATATATGGATCATATATGGATCATATAGATTTCATATGGAGCAACTTCCCTGCACCACTGTGACGCTTCATCTGCCGCTCTAGGCTCTTTGTGTCAAAGTCAAAAGCCTGGATGGATGTTTTGCCGGCAACGAACACCGGCGCCATGGCAAACGACTGCGAGAAAAAATTAGAGAAAGTTCAATGGAGATCTGATCCAAGTCTATACATATATATATACACTGTAATTATATGTAAATATGTATATGTATAATATATATATATATATATATATATGTATGTATAGATGCATTCTGCTGCAGTATGTTTTTTGTCTCTAATCTTTAATGTTCATTGTTCATATACCAATACATCAGTGTGTTTGTATGTGTAGTATACATATATATATATATACACCATATGTCATACCTAGATTCCAGTCCTTCACTGAAAATCATCTCGTGTTTTGATGACGTGTCAAGTTTGACCAGCTCCATGTCGATCATGCACTGCGAAGTGGTCTCTAAGTGAACCAACGGACACTGAGGTTACAAGTCTTGGAAGTCCCAAATACCTGTGCTTGCAACAAATAACCACTCTATTGGGCACACACTATGACACACCCATCACCCATTCTGCTGACACGCTCTTAAGCTCTGCCTGCAAAGCAGCCGTTCGGGCTGCCAGAAGCTTTTCCTGATCCAATTCTACCCTGCCCCTGGGCCCCACAAACTGATCCCCAACAAATAACAGCAATGTCTGAGTCTTAGCTGTGAAACATTCATCATTCTTGCTGAATCCAAATGTGTCAGGCTGGTGAGGTATCCTCTCTGTGAAAGATGCTATGGAAATCAGAACATCTGATTGACAGCGCAATACAGTGTGTTCCAGATGCTGGATTCAATCATGAGGCCATTGCATTTGCTCAAAGCTATACTTACTTCTTTTCGCGATACAAACAGAAGCTACACATTCAGGCTTTTCATGTAGAGATGGTTCTTTAATTCACCTGAATAACATAAGGTATCACAGTATAGGTATAGTCTGTATAGTGTATGATATTGTATAATGATGTATAATCACCTGAATTAATTCACCGGAATAGTGTATACTCCCATCATCTCCCATCCCATCCCCGGCGACTGGTGGATCCTGCATCAGCTTTCTTTGTGCCTCCGTCGGGCCTGCTATGGTCATGCGCCGTGCGCTGCCATGGTTGTGAATAGACATCCCCATGAAAATGGATTGATGATGGTTCTGCCATGAATCATCTATAAACAGGGAAGTAATATGAAGTAATGTTGATAGTTCGAGCACGGATTGATATGATTGATGACTATCCTTCCATAATATGAGCGTGATATTATCATTAATATACCATAATGATATATGGGTATCTTCCATAATAATATGGTAATATACCATATATATCATCCATCTTTTGATCATGGCACCCATGCCATCCCCGGCGAAACTCGCCTACCAAAGCTTCCACAAAATCTAAGCGCTGCTGAAGCTCGGCCTTCACGACCAATGACTCCCCAGCGTCGGAGTTTCCCCCTCCAACCTATAGATGTCTATAGATGTCCATAGATGTCCATAGATGTCTAGGGATGTCTAATTATATAGAGATGTCCAAAGATGTCTAAAGGATGAACTCCGGCCAGCCTTCTCTTTCTCCAGCTGCTTCACGCGAAAATATAAATCTTTTGAGAGGTACTCCTTCATGGAATTTCAGAATTTCATGGACAGGTGTTTCAAAAAACAGGGGCAACCCTAAACCAGCGGTTTCCCGATATAGAATGGCATATTCTGCATGATTCTGGGGTAAATTGGGTGTCCCATTTTGGGAAATCCCTTTTGTTTCGAGCTGAAATAGCAGACTCTGACAATGGGTCCTCCTTGTCCTCATGCTGTGATTCAGTCTCTGCACCTCAAAACGGTTGCCGCATCCGAACATGAAAACTGATGAAAGCAGGGGGCCTTCCTCTGCTTCTGCTTCCATGAAACAAGTCCAAATATGATGTCGAGTCGTCGAGGTCCAAACTCTCATTCGCAGCTGCAGCCTGAGTGAGACTTTCTATGACTTTCTAAAAGCATATATAATAAAGATGTTATAAGATGTTTGTGATGTTGTCCTTCTGTTTGTTAAGATGGACTGTCCTTCCATGATGGTTTTTCAGAAATGGAATAGAAATGGACTTCCTTTCAAGGCCAAACTTCAGTGCATTGGCCTCCATCTCCGTCATATCTGCCTCACTTCCATAGTGTTACAGCGACCTCGTGTGGAGTTTGGTCAAGGAAACATCAGGAGACATCAGGAGACATCAGTTTCAACTGGCGCAAAGCATGCCACCAAACCTTGATGTCATGGTGGCGCCGAGGATAGGATGGGACAGCTGCTGTGATCTGCTGGAAATGCTGTGATCTGTTGAGCCTTTCTGTCGGATTGGCCACTGGAACACACTCGAACATACTGGAACTGCTGGGAGCATTGGATCGGTTGATTTTCCGGACTGCACTGCAACACCATCCGTGCAACAAAACCCCAAGCTTGATCCGACGTGTCCAGGGAAAATCGACAATCACATTCATAGCCAAGCTATCAAGACCAACCAATCAAATCTCTCGCCATTATTTGCTAATGATGTGACTCAACTACTCCTCTATGTGGTCATTTCATGATTTTCATGTCACTATGTTTTGGTCCTGTCCACGACGCCATTGGGTCGCTGAAATCAAGGTGGAAAACTGGAAAGGTCAGCTGCCCTTGACAAGCGACGTCCGCTTTTGAAAGCCGTTCGTTTGGAATTACACCAAAATTGCTTGGCATCTATCCCTAAATTGATGGATGAGTGCGTTTTAAAATAGGTGAACGCTTCCAACAGAAACTCAACCTTTGAAGATTGATCCACAGTGTCCCCACAACGCTTCAGCTGAACTCCTCACTGACAATCCTCGTTTTTTTGGGGCAAGACCCTCGTTCGAGCACATGTTTTGTGTCGATAACTTGTGTCATTTATCGAATTTTCACATGTTTTCACATGTTTTCTATAAACATCAGTTGCCTTCCTGAAGAAACCAATGAGCAATGAGCAATGGCTTGGATTTTCCATGACTTAGCGAGTGTTGAACACGGATTTCCGTGATTGGGGAACACATGGGAACACAATATGAAAGGGGAAAACGATGGAAAACGGATTTCTATGATATCTATGATGGTGGGACATGGTCTTCTGTGATCACATCCAAGCATCTGCCGACACCCTTTTCCCTCACATTCGCATGTTTTTGATGTGGTTGATGCTCACGTGCGCCTGGAACAAACATAGCCAGCAAATGCTCAAAAGCTACTTTTCGAGACCAAACTTCTCAGCGTACTGGATGAAAACATCAAAGCTGTACAACTCAAGACGAGCTCCAGATTGCCCGATGAGCAGAACAGAGTGTGGATTCCAGCTATCCTCAAGAGAATAGGCATAATTTGGCAAACTTCAGACAGAAAACCAACGCTGGTGCGGAGCGTGCTACAGTGGAGCTCATGCGCCATTTTCTTGTTGAGCCACTCCGAGTTCTTCAGGACCTTCAAATAGATATGCACTCGTTCCTCCTCTTCTATGACCTGCATGAAGAAAATAGGTCCAAAATGATGTGTGGATCATTCCAAGCCGGAAGGGACTTGGATTGGAGTTGGACTGGAGATGATTGGCCCCACTTCATGAACCAAATCATAGAACCCTGGCAAGCAATGGCAAATATCAGGATGAAGATGATAAATGCATATAAATGCGGCATGAAGCACTTGACCCCAACTTTGGTACTTGGACACTGCTGCAAGGAAGCCAATGAAATAGGCATCTTCTTTCAGAGTATTTTTGGTGATATCCTGGAGGATGTACTCCGAAAAGTCATTCTCTTCAGTTGGTTCCAGGAGGCCAGCTTCTATTTGACGTTTTATTAAAGCCCTAACGTCTGGACCGTACGGTGGTTTGAAAACCTTGCGGGGCACTTGCCAAGACAGACCGCAACATCCTTCTGGGTCAACAAATGTGTCTGATTCTTCAGCATCAGATTCCAACTGTTCATCAGGACCCAATTCAGCAGGTTCATTGTATCTGGGCGGCACAACCTTCAAATACAAACAATAGAGTTCATTATAGAGTTCCCAAATATCCTCAAGAGCGCGCTGGTGGCTATCAATAGCAATTCACAAGCATTCAACACCAATCTAATAGCAGCACACAAGCGCACCGAAGTCCCATTTTGGGATGTGACTGGAAATGCAAGCAATCATATTGAACATACTTGCAACATCCAATGTGCAGAAGAAGTGCTGTCGTACAAAACTGCAGCAATTTCTGTGGGTTCCCATCCTCTTTGCGCCATCTTGCACCATTTTGGCACAAACTGTCGCCGTTTGATCTTTGTGACTACCCCTGTTCCTGCATAGTTGGAAAAAGTGCTTGAAGACACACGTTTGCCCGTCCAGCACTAAAACCATGTTTTTCCAGAGCAGCACAAAAGATCACATGCATGGACAAGATCGAGAGAATGCGGATGTAGCCTTGGCCACATGCGCCTTTGCAACATGCGCTCAGTCTGAGAGCGAGCTCAATCGGGTTTAATCTTTGTGGGGGACATGATGTGCGAAGATGAGAAGGACAGCAGGATAAACCATGCCGAAAATCTGAGTCAGCCTGAACACTTCTGCGCTTGACCATGCTCAACTGACAGACAAAATTGTGCAACAACCTTGGCTTCTCCACAAACTAATCCACAAACTAAACAAACTCAAAGCCTGAAAGCTTTGAAATAGTCTCAAAGCCTTTGTGACTTTGTGTTGTCTCTCGTCATGATCTCGCGCTTGACATGCTGATTCCGATGAGTTCACTAGCCAAATGATTGGCGATTCCAAGCAACTCCTGGATCATCCTTCAGCCTTCACGTCTTCAGAGTGTGGAGATCCAAGGCTTGAAATATGCTTCGTTGACTGCAGCAAGCTGAGACTTCTGGCTCCCATGAAGCTCTGGCAACGGCTGCCTCAAAGAATGTCAATGATCTTTACTTGGTATGTTCTATATTTCTCGCCCATTCTCGCCCAATCTTGACTCCTTGGTTGACATGGTTTGAACATGCTTGAACATGTTTGAATGTTTGAACAGCAATGTTTGACAGTGCGATTGGACAAGTTTTGAAGCATAGCGAGGCACACCCGGGGATCAAACCATGTGTGCGTTATTGGATATCGATTGTTTCATGGCTGAAGACCTCCTCTTGCACACTGCAGTTTCCCCTGTGCGTCAAATCGGTGCCAAAGGCCTCGTGCCTTTGGCCGCGGCACCGCCCAGTGATCACAGGCATTGGCGTGGCATCATATTCAATGATCATCAATGATCTATCGGAATCCATCGCAGTGCCTGCTGTGCAGATAAGGCGCGCAAAGGACAAGGCCAGACGCGGCTTGGTCATTTGCACGCCTAATCTGTACTGCAGGCACTGCGATAGACACATTCCGACAAAGCTTGTCGAGGGCACCACGGCTCATTGAGATCAGCTTCCAACTGATTCCACCATCTCGAAAGTATCTGGCAATGAGGAGGAAAACACTAAATCTTATATAGTCTGAGTATATTATGCACCGTTTCATTCCTACCTCTTCAACTACAAGGAACCAGCCAGCCCAAGTCCATGGAGTTTATCACATCAAGCAGACAAAAAATCCTGTGCCATCCTATGTGTGGGAGGCAATCACAAGACGAGATTCACTGTGCCCCTGCAAGACGAACAAGCAAGTACTGGAAGCACGGAATTGGCTTAGCCAGAGCCACAGATCAAATTTGTGAAGGACTTTGACCAACAATACAAAGACCATATTTGTCCTATGTCCCCTATGTGTCCTGGGAGGGTGTGCAGTATTTCAAACCTGTCCAGGCAATGAATCACCACACACATTTTTTTAAGATATTAATTAAATTTGTTGTTTGAGTCTATAAGGTTCACTCAAGCTTCTTAGCTCCGGCTACAGGTTAGTGTTGTTTGTGGCATGTTCAAACGCCTCTGCTCTGCATGCTTTGAGCTCGAAGTTTTGCGGGACCGGCATGGCTCGGAAGGGGTGGGTTGCAGGTGATACTCATGTCATGACAGCCTGACTGCGCCTACGCAACGTTACGTATTGAAGAAGCAAACTACCAAATTGATCCAAATTGTCCTTGATGTGTCGCGAGTTGAACCTTGCGGGCTGCGGTTGTCAGTCAACTACTGCTAGATGGCGTCCTTTCCCATGCCTGACACGGCTTACAAACCACACATATCGAAGGTCTTTGAAGAAATGGCCGAAAGGCCGAAAGACACCTTCTTTTCCTAGAATTCTACAGGTTCGAGACCATTGCATTGCATCTAGGCTTCTATGAGTTGTCAGTGATGGACAAGGACATTTCTGAAGCCTTGTTGCCGTTCTTTGAAGTTTAGGAAGAGACCCATGGTTGAAACATGTTGAAATGGTCTGCAGCCAAAGGCCCGATCTTCACCCACATGGGTTTGTCCAAGAGTGGGATTCCCCTAAACCAAAGGCTTTATCATCTTCTCAAATGACCATACGGACCATATGTATATCTATTGGGCTTTTTGTTAATGGTTTAAACATGTTGAAACCCACAACTGCACAACTGTCCGAGAGTTTTTGTTACGCTCGGAGGTGCCAGCGGCGCCAGTGCGAACACGGCGCACGCGCGTTACGTCGATTGAGTCCCTCACGATCAGCTCACTGTACCCACAATGAACAGGCCATCATGCCATTCTCTGCAAGACACACCAGAACTCAATATATTCCAATCCCTCTGCACAGCGCGTATCAAACGGTGCGTTTGTTACGCTAGATGATCGCAGATAAATGTGAGAACATGTGATAACCAGTAGGAGATGATAGGAAATGTATATAATAGGTGCAATGCATCAAGTCGCTGAGGCAAACAGGGGCAATCTTCAGTGCAGGCCGCTGCATGCTGAGCTGAAAAAAGAGGCTGCGCAGCTTGATCCAGCCACGATTTGGACGTCAGCAAGAGAAGATTTCTATAATGGTGATCCCCAAAACGATGGAAATATATGGAAACGTAATGTATCATAATGATTGACAACTTATCACTATTTTAGTGGATTTGTTCGTGTCTATCTTTTTGGAGATTACTATAATCATACTTCATCGACCTCTCACAGGTCAATTGCATGAACGTCTGCACACCATGTCACGGGTTTGACTTGTTTGACATCTAAATCGTATCTGGACCATTTGAAGTCGCTATCTGCTGGTGCTCTATCTTTGGACATGTTCGCTTTCGCCACCTCTGGGGATCTTCACCGCGGCCACACGCGGAACGCAACACGTTTGGTCTCAGTTTCTCATCCGGCCATACATCGAGGCACACCACATCGACAAAACCTGAGCTCCCCAGTGCCAGCAGTTGATCATGTTCGCCGTGTATTAAAATGCCATTTTGGGATGTACTATCTGCATCTATCTTCTGTAGTACCATGTAGTACCGGTTTTCCCTTAAAAATAAGGATTAAAAAAAAAAAAAACGAAGCCAGATGTGACGATGTCTGAGTCACAAACCCTGCCCCTCTTGGCCGATCACTCCTGGCGAAGGCTACTGTAGGTTCCTTTGACTGTTTGACAATCTGCTGTAATGTGGGAAACCATGGGAAACCCAAGAATAAGCCAACCACTTGGGGATGGTTTATAATGTTTATAACACCCTTTTATGCTGTAATCTTCGATCTATTTCTATCTCCCCTGTCAAAAAGATCATTCGTACTCTCCTGTCGGGCATGCGGTTGAAGTCAGATGACGACTGTCCACCGGTCCTGCAATGGCCAAACCACAAATTGCTGTCGAGCGTTGGCAAACAAAACAATGCCTCAAGGCCTCCAAGCTCTGATCGCCTCGATGAAAATGGCTGGCTGTGACCTCTGCTCGAAGACCCATGGACCCGCGATCCCAGGGACTCCTCGACTCGGGGATATCACAAATGCCTTCCTCAACCTTGTCGCAGGACAGCAACCATTGGGTTCCAGCTGACCAAGGTGCTAAGCTAAGGATTGTAACAACTGCAAGCATGAAAGTCTACGTTAAGGCCCTTGTGATTTCTGGCTGGTCGTTGTATTCAGCTGACAGAGGCAGCAAGCAGCCTCCAGTACTTCCAGAAGCATTCATCAGCCAGAGAAACCAAAGAATGAAAGAACACGCAAAGGTAGAAAAGAATGATTGGAATGGTTGGAGATCATAAAGCAGCTTTCTTTTGCAACTCCTGAAAAGGTGGTTAAAATGCTCCATTAACAGCAGTTCTACAGCACCTTGTTGAGGATGCGCTGCGCTAGAGTATGAAAGACGTCCTTGCAGCCGTCTGCAGGATGCTCGTGCCTGAACAGTCCCGATAATCTGAATAAAGCAACAATAAACCACCCATATTTTGATGGTTTATACCTCCCATTTATGGCAAATTTGGGGATGGTTTAGTCACGTTTAATCCTCTTCTCCGAATGCACCAGTGGCAAATCTGTCCTGAACATTCTCACCAGTGAGGGCACTGGTCTCGAGAAACAAGATGTCCTGGCCCAAGAGGAGCCCAGCCATGCCATGGTCCATGGTTTTGCCAATGTTTGTTTCAGTATGTTTCAGTGTTCCACCGTCTCGAAAACGTTTCTGAAGGCTAGATCGTGTTGGTGCCCAAAATGAAGCCCTGCAAGGGTGACACCATATCTATTGCTCCTTCTCCTGCGCAAATCTACTTGCTTCTAGAAAGGACACCTGGCCGCGCCGCGCCGCGCAACGGAAGGAACTTGAAAACACACATGTTGTCTTCCGCAATGGAAAACGTGACAAAGCAACATTGTTGTTGTTTTGTTTGAACACATCATTTGTTGATATCATGCATCGGATTTGGTACTGCATCGCATACCACGTTTGCCAAAAAGCGAACAAAACCATGTCATGTAGGTTTTGTGAACTGCATCTCATCAGGTCTCGCAGAACATTCATAACATGGATATACTCTCTAAATGTGTCTAAAACCAAATTAGAAGTGTACGTGTGAAATATCGGGAAAACAAAATAACTCAAACAAGGACGTCTTGCCTTTCTGGGTTCAATATGGTTCAACATCATCTTTTATCATCTTTTATCCAGTAGCAAACAGTCTTGAAAGCCGGGTATAGGATGGATAGGTAACCATTGGGCCTGGCGCTCCTCCTTCAAGTCACGCTTGTTGCCGACCTTGGCACTGATAGACTGGAGAATCACCGCAGAACCTTGGGAGAACCTGAAATCGCCTGAAATCATGTGCCAAACTGGAGCACCAAGTGCCAAACACACATTGTTTTTTTCCTGATTTGTAGCGCCTTGGCCACTGCCAGCTGCCCAAAACCTCAAAACCTAAAAGAGGTAGAGGCTTGGGGCGTTGCAGCGTTGTGTCCAGCGACTTTCGGGTTTTGAGAAATCTTGGCCTGGAATCTGCAAATCATGGTGCAATGGTCCCATAGAAAACACAACGAAGTCGCTGGCCTCAGCTTCGCTGACACCTTGGTCTATCTTGGCTATGGATACTATTGTACAATCTTCTATATCTGACTGTGCCACTTCGTGCACGATCAGAAACTGGAATACCAGCTGCTCAGCGTCAACATGGGAGGAAACCTGTCAAGCGGGCCCAAATCTGGAGTGAACAAGAGGAAGCCGCAGGCCACAGATCAGAATCAAACAAAAACATAGTTTTGTTTCAAGAAGAAATACATTAGTTTATGATGTCCCGTGATAGTCCATGATAATATATCCCTATCATCAACCATCGATCACCATCTAACCACCATCTAACCGACCTTGCTTAAACAATTGCAAATATACACGGTATACCTATAGTATACATAGAGGGAGGGCGAGATTTCTCCTTTCTGTCTGATCTTCCAGATGTATACAGTATATCCGTATCTGATTAGCCTCACCATTTACTTCACCATGTTTTTTGTATAATATCCTACATGTAGAATATGTGTGTCATCATTCTATATACCCTGCATAAGTCTATATATATATATACATATATATATATATATATATATAGTTACCACATATATATATATATATACATATATATTATTATATATATATATATATTATTTATATATATATATAAATATGATTATCCCCATCCACCACCCCTGGCCCCTGGCCCCTGGCCCCTGGCCATCCCCTGGCCATCCCTAGGTCCACCTGCCAACTTCACCAGCCACGCAGTGCAGCTGCTCACCGCCAGTGGCATCGGCGCCCCATGGCTCGACCAGGTGTCCTCCACATGGAGGCCGTGCACCTCGGGGGGCGCTCGAAAATGGTGAGAAATGCTGGAAACATATATCTTATATATATACATATATATATATGAAATAATATATATATATATTAATATGAAATATGGATGTTGATGTTGAATGATATGTGGATGTTTAATGATGTTTCATGATAATCATGATATTTTGATCTATCTTGATATAGAATGGGCAGCTTCAATTGGCAAAAGTTGATGCCTCGTGTGAGAATATGAATGAGAAGCAATGATCAGAGCTAACTGCTTTCGCAAGCACAAACTCGTTGTACTTCACATCCTCTCTGCCGGCAGCAGCAATTTCGCAAACTACCTGGATCCTGAGGAATCGCAGGAATGAAAGGAGAAGCGTTGAAAAAGTCTAACTGATTTTGCCATGGACCTGACCTTCTGGATCCTTCTGGATGCTGGTCGTGTTTAAATGGACTGTTGTCTAGCAAGAAAAAAGACAACTTCATACAACTTCAGACAACTTCATTATCTTTTGCCACCAAGCTTCTGAGTAGGAGTGAGTACAGGTAGGCCCATGTCGTGAATGGCGTCATTGACCTCACGAACCTTACAGTGAACTCGCGTCAGTCTATCGTGATGGTCCTCACTAGAAGCTGGGATGATCAGCCAACTTTGCCTTTCGTTAATGGTCTCTCTGAAGTCTTTCTATCTTCTTATCATGTCTTATCCATTCTGCTTTTGCTCACCAACTGTTTGCGCAAAGCCTTGCAGCTTGCACGTGCCCAAAGCATCCAGGTCCGGAACTTGTGATTGCAGCATAGAAAAAACATGGCAGGATCCGTTTTTCATATGTTTCAAAGATTTTTACAGAAATTGTCAAAATGTTTTCCTCTGTGGCGGCCACTGGTCTCCTTCGCTGTCCTTCGCTGGCCGCTTCGGGCGACCCACTGAGGACAGGACGCAGTCATGAAAGGCATCCCAGTCCACCTGGTCATGGCCGCGGAGTGTGGGGATGGGCCACCTATGAAATTAACATATTATGACTGGGGGAACGTGCAGCTATACCAGCTATTTTAGGGTACCTTTTTTTGGGGTCCCAGGGTTTTGACTCATAGCCATATTGATAAGCAATTGATGCACATCACAATCTTATGTATCGAATTCAAAGAATTCCAAGAGTCCTCTCCTCAACAACCTGGTGAAATCGCCATGTTTGATAAGGAAATACTGGGAAAAGGAAAAGATATCACAAAGCTCCAGTTCATTAAGATACAGTAGATATGGAAAAGCCACGGTTGGAAGAACACGATCTACACATGGAGGGTGTTTCATATCAGTCTAATTATGTTAATGAGATTGACTGGGTATATTTGTGGGGGATGGTTCAATATATTCCAGTGTCATCATTACCAGGCTAGCCCCGCTCGCCTTGTTGGTGGCATCAGGGTCCTTTGCCCCGAGCGCGGACAGCAGCGTGGGTCTACAAACCCAGACGCGCTTCAAGACCTCGGCAGGACTCATAGTCACGGGCGTGTCATGTCTGCAACCGAATGTTAAGATATCAATGCTATGATAGAGCCATGATATCACTAAGACAACACACATAGTTACCCTTCTATCCAGTAGTGTCATATATCATATATCATATATTATCACATATCACATATCACATATACCATATATCATATCACACATATCATATCACATATTTCACATAACCCATAATCATGTCATGTATCAAATCAAAATATACTGTATCATCTATCATATGTCATATATCATATATCATATGTATCATATATCATATGTATCATATATCATATATCATATCAAAATACCAAAATCATATAAGTATCACATCAAGATCTCCATTCCTGTTGGTGCGGCCCTTCTCACGCCTCGCGAATCATCGAGCGTTGCAACTCCAGGGTCACATGCCTGGCCGCAAACGGAGCAAAACCTCTACCAAATCATCCGAAAATCATCCACATCATCACCCAAATATATATATATATATATGCTGCGGCCTGTTTTTGAAGTTATTTAGACGCATTGAACGTGGGGAGGCGTACGGCCATCTGAACGAGGGTACGGCGGGGGTGCGAACGTGCGAACGGGGGGCGAACGGGGGGGCGAACGTGGGGGCGAACGTGGGCGAATGTACGCACGTACATACGCCGTACGTGCACGCACACAAACACACACATGCACACACGTACGCACATACGTACGCACAGACGTACGCACGTACGTTCGCACGTATGCACGTACGTAGGTACCATGTTCAGACCCATGTTCAAGCCCATGTTCAGACCCATGT
>Ga0126342_10003684_pt1 | contig 25561 bp, 27 predicted proteins | sample Cyp1metagenome_FD_92528 | JGI IMG/M metagenome (GOLD analysis project Ga0126342, IMG submission 92528) | Coral microbial communities from Lord Howe Island, Old Settlement Bay, Australia - Cyphastrea 1 metagenome | ecosystem: Host-associated > Invertebrates > Cnidaria > Coral ... | reverse complement strand
GGCCCCACGAACTTTCATCAGCCCTCCCCCAAGCTGCGCGAAGGGAGGACTGTCTTCCTCTAAGGTGCTTGTCCTTGAAGCTGTGAAACATGTCCCAGAACCATCCACTAAATCTCCTGCCTGGATCCAACCTGAATTAAGGCCATTTGGGGATGATTTCCCATATTTTTTTTCAACATACACTGTGATCCCATCATCGGCGCGGCTCCTATTTGCGGTCCACATCCCGGGAACGAAGTGAACGAAGTTGACGCCCAACCTGGGAGGTCCAGTGCTTCGGATCCACATGGCTTTTTTGAAGGGTACCACCATATGGATCTGCGGGTTCAAGCTGCCAAAATAGAAATATGAGGGGAAAAAGAGAGCATCTGAAAAGGGAATCTGATGGCGCACTGAAAAAAATCAAAATCCGTCAGTGTCTTATTACTTCAATGAGCATTTACCGTCTAATAGACATCTAATAGACTAATGAGCCCAGCATAGCCCAGCATAGCCATTTTCATGGCAGGAGAAAACACATCTGTCAGTTTTGCCTGCTCCTTTGTGCCCTTATGGACTCGCAACGCGGCAACTTTTCGATGGGGGAAACTGTGCGGAAAGGTTTGGACCGTACCAAACAGTCTAATAAAAAATGGAAAAGACTAGAAAATGTTTACTGTATCCTTTGTAGTTGCAGTTATGGCCCGAAATGCCAGTGATAAGTACTAAGAAAACCACATTTATAGAATGCATTTATAATCCCCAAAAACATAACCAGTTATCACTAATAAATTGCCAATTTCAAAATTGTGGTGAATTGTGAATATCTCAGACAAACCATGGACAGCATTCCATGCATCAATGGGCCAATGTTTTTGTGGAAAGGTACCCCATTCGCAGTCATGCCATCATACCCATCAATTTGGTTTACAAATAAAATTTCAATATATGACAATATGATATATGTATATATATATATAGATATGTATATATACACATAAAAAAACAAACATTTAAAACACATATATATATATATATATTGTATATATATATATATATTATATTGTATATATAATTATATTATATTTTATTATATTATATTAAATTATATTATATTAATTTATATTATATTATAATATATTATATTATATTATATTAAATTATATTATATTAAATTATATTATATTATAATATATTATATTATATTATATTACATTACATTATATATATTATATGTATACACTGTATATTACTGTATATATATAAATGTACATATATTTAATTATATATATATTTATATATATATATATATATCGATTCTATACACCATCTCACGAAAGTTACCTAGGTTTATGACTCATGAACCCAGCTATGGAAAAATACAATCTGGGCACCCCAAAATAGGTAATCTTAATAATCCCCAGCTATCTAACTCGGCTGTAAATGCCCTTCGGAAAGGTGTCGGTGCAGGCCTGGAACAGGGAAAATCCTGGGCACCACACGCAAAAAACATCGAAATCACCCACGGCCATGCCTGGCCCAATGGGGTTTTCATTGCCATGTCTGGTTGTTTATGGCTCTACAGGAAGCCGGTAGCCATGGAATGTCTAAATTTGATGTTTTGAAACATGCAATCTTTGGGTTCAATAATTTTGATCCGCAGTACCAATGTGGTTTGTTGTTTTCCTGCTACGCGTTTTACATTTGATGGAATATGTGTGGCAGGCCCATCCAAATGAAGAAAAAAAATAGACGAAGCAGAACCTAACAGGGGGTTGCAGTGCAATCGAATGTATTCGGTCGATTCGGGAACAAAAAACCCATCAAACATGAACATATGATAAAATTGAGTTTTGTCCCGCATTCATGTGGAACCAACACAAAACGTATCCGAATGACAATGGCGGGTGAGCTGGGAACATACGCATATATATATATAAATACATAACATTTTTTTTTTACAAAATGGCGTCATGTTTGATACAAAACGACAAGACTTGGTTAATCAATCTATTCGTTTTTGTTTCATGATTGTTGATGGTTTCTGGTTCACCGGAATGTCAATGTTGGTTGTGTACATTGCTGTGGCCCATGTAAAATTTGAACACATACACCTGGCAATGCCACCAGAGGAGAACAGGGCAGATGTCATTTGCCATTGATTTCACCACAGGGTAAGATATCAGTGCATTTGTCGGCGTCAGTACCTTTGTGAGGAAAATATGCAGGGTCAATGGAGGGTTTTCCCAGGAAATGTGGACATAGTTTCGAAAACAATGGTTTTGGTTCATTGAATAATTTCAGAACTTCAATGGTCTTGCTTAAATTTCAGGACTTCAAAATTGAATGAACCAACAAAAACGTCAAACAAAACATAAAAACGATGTCCCCATGCCTGTCTTCTTTCGACACGCTGCCGCATTTCAAATGCTAAAAGGGGTTGCTGTCGCCAATCTTGAGCCGCTGGCAACGTCGCATGAAACACTGCAATGGAAAACCCTCTGCATGAACACTGGCCCATGCTCAAGCTTTCTGAACACAATCTATGTTGAAAAACATCATTGGCTTCGCCAGAGGCGCAGAGGAGAGGTGGCAACAACCGCGACAACAATGGCAAATCGACAAGAGCAAATCAACACATTCATGAAACAAACATGCGCATAAGAAATGTTCTGATCCCAACGTTCAGCCAGAAACTCTGTCAAACGCCAACTTTGCGTGCGATACTGTGCACAATCCTCCATCAACTGCGGCCACGCGCAAGGTCCGCCACGCTTTCCCGGCCTGGGCATCCATCAGGCAAAGGTCGGCGTCCACAATGTCTGACGGTTCGCAGCCTGCCTCCTAGCAAAGATTCGTGTTGTTTTGAGCGAGCATTGTTCGTTCCCAAGGCCATACTTGGCTCTTCCACTTATATAAAATAGGTGGATACTTGGCCATTAAGGTTGGGTTCTGTCAAGGTGTGTTCCAGTTTGTGGAGGTTCTTGCTGCTTGTTGCCAACAAACATTGCCCCAACTGCGTCTCCAAAGGTCTGGCTATAGGGTTACAAACATCTGTCAAAAGGCTTCGCGGCATCCAAGGTTGCCAAATCTTCGATTTCAACAAGAAGATGTGAATGACATGGCAAGCCATCGCATGAAGTATGAAAATGGGATTGAGCCCTACTCAATGAAGACAATTTGTGCGCTTAATGTCCCACTTCATTCAGCAACGTGCGGCAGCCGGGATGCCATGACTGCAGACCAGACTCACATGTGCAGAAGTGTAGACCGTTTTGAGGCAGATTTGGTTTATCCCAATCGCTCAATTCATGATAAACACGGGACACCCTGGATGTTGGCATTCCCGATCTTAGGCACCAATCCCACCAAAAAAAAGGTTTTGCTGGCTAGGTTGCTGCATCCCCAGTGATTGCAAAAGGTTACATACTGAAGTGCCCGTCCAAGATTGATCCACGAAGAAGGAAAATGATGGATACAGTTGGTACCCTCCAGTACGCTAACATGGACTATTACTTAGGGTTGCGGGCCCCATTTCGTAAATGGGTTAGTTCACCCCCAGTTCGAACAATGAATTAATCCCGACTTACGGGATGAAATATGGCTTATGTAAATAAATATATATATATGGATTATAAACCACTAAGTGGGGCCCGCACATCCAAGTAGAAACCATTCCATACATGGTGATTTCTATGGGGCTATAAGTGACCATAAATGGCCTTACTGACTTATGACTGGTAAAAGCTAACATAGAAAATCCAGTATTGGTGGAGCAGTTTCAGAGGAAATGCCATCAACCTATGGACTTAGTGGTGAACTGAAATTTCTGAAAGCAGTTGACCCCAACATCGCCCCAACGACATGTACACCTTGTGTTGTTTCATATGTATATACTCATTATATATTCTATGGATCCAAGCGCTATCTGAGAAGGTACTTAACCCCCTGAATCAAAACCCCAGCACTTCTTAAGAAGGTACTTGGACCAATAGGGATATATATACACACTTATAACAACAACAATAATAGTAATAATAAAACTGATAATAATGATCATAATAATGACTGAACATTGTAATAATAATAATAATACTAATAATATTATACTACTACTACTACTACTGCTACTACAACAACAACAACTACTACTACTACTACCACCACCAGTACTACTACCACTACTACTACCACTACTACTACCACTACTACTACCACTACTACCACTACTACCACTACTACCACTACCAACACTACTACTACTCCTCCTACTACTACTACTGCTACTACTACTGCTACTGCTACTACGACTACGACTACGACTACGATTTACGATTAGGACTACGACGACTACTACTACTACTACTACTAGTACTAGTACTAGTACTAGTTCTACTACTACTAGTACTACTACTAGTACTGCTACTACTACTACTACTACTACTCCTACTCCTACTCCTACTCCTACTCCTACTCCTACTCCTACCACCACTACTACTAATAATAATAAAAATAATAATGACAATGATAATGATAATAATAATAACCACAAAAATAAAATATAAAGTAATAATAACATATATGACAATGGCCATACATATAATATATGGGAACTGTCTTATTAATACATGTGCTAGCTGAATACTTGGATGCGCTCTTTCGGCACCCACAAAAGAATACAGATTCCCCAGCTCTGGTGTATTTCCCACTAGAAAAGTACCAAAACCATCTTAAATAAACCCAGAAAAAATGTTGAACTACCCTCTGGTCATTTCACAGTGTGCTACGGAAATCCCCCTGTCACAAGGCTTTCGCCCGAGGTTCCAGTCGTCACCAGTCGGTAAAGCTACTCATGATGATTGGGGGGCATAGGGGGGATTATCATGGGGGTTCAACCAACAAAAATGGTAGTATAATGGGAATAGAATGGCATTCTACTGTTATATATATAATATAACATATATATATATATATATATGTTTATACATATAATATAATATATTAGTGGAATATTTGGAATATCGTGGGATTATATGGATACGAACGGGTTATTTACTCCTTGGATGAACATGCCACGTGATGCAAGTGGTTAAACTGACTCCAGTGGTCGTATGTCTCCATTCAGTGGCTATGTTCAGCAGTTATGAGCTGTGGGATGACCCTCCAAGTATCCTCTGGTAATTGAACATGGCAATGGACAATCCATTATACATGGATGATGATGATGATGATGATGATGAGTATATAATGCGGAATGAGCAATGAGTAATGAGTAATGGATAATGGGTAATGAGTAATGAGTAATGAACACTGGCTATGGGAGATCCCCATCAACAATGGAGGTTCAGAGGTTAGTAGCTGGGAAATCATGGAAAATAATTCGTTCATTTTCCAGCCATTGCAATGTTTTGTATGTTCCCCCCGTCTGGCCTTGTGTTTTTAAGTTCTTACTAGTTCCCAACTTGCCTAAGATAGATATTCATAAATGACATTGCAGTACCATGTTGGTGGCTTAGGAGCGGATTTTTCATGTGGTTTGAATCTGATGATCAACGCATCTTGGGGTCCCACAGGCCTAGCATCTCATCTCTAAGTCCTCAAGAATCCCATCGACCATAGATTGCACCGCTTGTGGAAAGGTCGTGAAAGGTCAACCCCCCGTAATAATGACCGACCAAAATATATGTATATATATATAAATACATAATGTGGATTAATGTGGTAACTCCGTTGAAAAAAAAACAGTTTTGGATGGTCTATAGCACCCATAAATATATTAAAAATAGTGAATCCGAATTTGGAGATGGTTTATCCGATCACATCGGCACCTCGTAAGGCCGCTACGGGATTCGTCATGAAGTTTTCACGATCTTCTACTTAGATGGGCCATGGAGTTAGCTAAGTAGTTAGTAAATGGATTATAATTGGGATATTGGGGGTTATATCCCCAGTTACTAACCAGTTAGCTAATCCCATGGCCCATCTAAGTACTTCAACTAACATAGCTATGGAAAATGACTTAGTTTGATGATTTACCTATGAATGTTAGTAATTTTCAAGAACAAACTCTTAGTTTCCCAGAGGGTAACTCAGTCGGAAAGGACTGGACATGCGACAACAGAGACTTGGTGTGTCCGAAAGCATGGTATCCCATTCCTTTCGATAGACATGACGCGAAAATCCTTGGCCATCATTATTCATAAATTGTGGTATACTTGATCTTACTTGATCTCTGCACAAACCCTTGTGGATTGTCAGACTCTTGCATCAATGCTCCAGGTTCGCAAGCAGGAACAGCACCGCTTGTATATATATTATGGACTGTCTAGCTTTTCTTCAACTTCACATGTTGACATTTTCACGCTGCGATTCTATGATAATAATCCCCTATCCAACTGGTTTCAATCCACAATCCAACTGTTGAAAAAACATGTGATTTCCTCCAATATCATAACATTCCCCTACTATGAAACACCCAGAAATAATGTATTTTTCCCGGGAATTTACAGTACACATATTTGATCATATTTGGGACTTAAAAAATAGGGGCTGCTTCATTCTTTCCACGGGAGAAACATCCCCAGCGTTTTTCCAAAGGCCCCGGAGACAAATTCAGAGCGTTTTGTGTCGGTCGAACCTTCGCAATGAGTTTCAGCAAGGCCATGTGATGTCGCGACAAGATGCCTGGCTACGAGGTTAAGGGTGAAGCAAAAAAGAGGACACCACGCAACGTGGTTTGAGCAGTAAAAATGGATGAATTTCAGCAACAACAAGTGAGATGTTACTGATGTTAGCATATGTTATTAACATAAATTCAATATGAAGAGATTTAACAAACAAGAATGGAGGATCGACGAAAACATTTGGGTTAAACCAACAAAGAATCTAATCATTCTAAACAGCAATAATCAGAATAACCAACAAAACATTGTGAAAAGTAAGTTGAACAAATTACCAGGCACCAACTCTCATAGCTGTCGCCCACACAGCAATTTACAACCTAGAGCAAAGTCGGGATACAACCTGGTTCCGGCAGAATCTTCCCAGCGGCGGAAGATTTTATCGGGGAACCCAGTGGATTTGATGAAGTGAAGTGAAGTGAACAAGTGCAACATGGGGATCTACCATGATAGTAAACAGTGATGGTAATGACTAACATAGCTATTGAAAATGGCCCAGTCGAAATGGTGGATTTTCCCATAAAAATGGTGATTGTCCATAGCTATGTTAAATTACCAGAGGGTACCATGATGGTATCTGGTGGTCTCATACTGTGATCATGATTGCAAGCCGCTTTTTTTTCACGACACCAACATGAACAAAACTGGGGATATCATCCAAAAAAACAACCCAGAGTTGTGTCTATCCCATTGAGACATTCCATGATATTCCTACCATTAAGATTGTCATTAACGGCCCAAGGTCTGAGATAGCTGTCCGGGGGTGAAGCCGGCACCTTCCTCCTTCTCCACCTTCTCTCCCTGGCGACGTTCGAAAGCGGCGAGCCCAGATCTGAAGAGAAATGCACCATTTAAAACACGTAGAAAAGATGAAGTTCGAAGATTATGAAGGGGTTTTATGGTAAATCCATCTAACCCAAACTACATTGAACATAGTCTATCTCTGGAACCCATGCAGCTACCATTGAATTCTACGACCAAAAAACATGGGGATCCCATCCCTGGAAGATCACCTCGGTCTCATCGAAACCGCTGGAACAAAGCACTGGCTGCAGATGGGACTCGGTGTTCACCTGAAAGGCCTGCGGGCGATCTGCAGTGGTGGCCCGAGCGTGATATACCCGGCCTGGTAAACATACAAAAAGCTATTGAACATGGCTATAGACATAGTGAGTTTTCCCATTAAACAAATGTGATTTTCCATAGTTATGTTAGTTTACCAGAGGGTATAAGTTGTAAGTCAGTGAAATTAATCATCTTAAGTTATGGAATGAGAATCCCATTTATAACATCTTTGAACAGCATTTTACAACCATTTAGAACTGGTAAAGGGCTTCAAATGTGGGGAGTTATATACAAGACTATGATATAAGCAACACACGTGGGGATGAAACGAAGCATTTTACAGGGATACGATGGGATGTATGATTCAGTGTGATTTTGGATTTTCCGATGGGATTATAAATCCTCCCAACTATATAAAGACATATATAGACCCTATAGCAAATAGGGGCTTGGAAGACTACTTTCCTCATAAACATGGCTATGCAGCTACGCCCTATGATGTGGTAAATGCTGTCAAGGCTCTGATACTAGGGGGTATGCCCAGCAAAAATGCTCAGGGAATCCTAGGGAATCCTAGGGACTTGTGGTGGTATATCTCTATATAGTCAATTAACATCAATTAACTATTCCCCAAATATGACGATTTATCGATTTATCCGGGTATAGAACCACACAATGTTGTGTTGAAATGGAGGTGCAATGGGGTTATACCCAGCAACATGTAGATAAAACCACCAACAAAAAGGTTGTGGTAGGTATATTAAGACATATTAAGACTGTATGTAAGATTATGTAAGACTATGTAAGATTATGTAAGTGACATGGTTACATTACGTTTCGTGCCGCAAATTTCAATTGTCCCTGATTGGATCAATTGCCTACACATTTACTTGCTGGGTATCTAAGATTAGCCACATGATGGTTGCAATGTGAGGCCAACCAAAATAGCTATTTTTCAGCTGCTGTGCACAGTGGTAAGAACATAAGTAGGCCAAGGGATGGCTAAAGGGGATGCTCAATATCCTCCTTGATATATCACTCAAGTTGGATGAATATAACCAACCTGGTTGGTGGTTTTTAACATGTTTTAACCATCTTGAAAAATATGAGTCCATGGGAAGGATTACCCATATATGAAATGGAAAATAAAATTCATGTTCCAAACCACCAACCAGCAACTCAACATTTGTTTTCTTCCACTTTGTACTGCTATGTTCTCTTCCGAAATTGCTGGATGAGTTTCAGATGGGCAATCTAACATGGCAAACCGAAGCCATGTTACGCATTGAAACAGAACACAAAAAATGGGATGTATCAGACTGGGTATTTGTTAAAATACAGACTGGGTATTTGGATATACTGTACAGATAGTTATTGGGATGTATCATTGGATTATCTAATTTAAGATGTTATTTTATCATATGGTCCCCTGAAAATTGTTGGCTAATTGCTGGCATGGTTTGCTATTGGGTTCACCACATTAGGTTGTTCAGGTTTCAACCATGAATTTGTTGGGTCTGGAGTCTTGAACACAAGTATGTTTCAAATCATCAATGAGGTGCTGATGTTGTGACCAGTTTTCTGTGCAGTTCAACCTTTGGATCAATGATTCCATGTATGGAAAACACTGCTTCAAAGAACCATTCAAAGCGGGGTCCCCAAAGGATAGCTAAGTTGGTGAAGATAACTCCAATAACTATGGTTTGTGATACTTATGACTATAGTTATAGTATTCATGGGGGTTCATAAACCAACAAACATAACTCGGGGGCCCCACACTGTTGGAATTAGGTCCCCACATTGCTACCAACTACCCCCACTGCCACAAGCACACACGCATTCCACTGCCAGCAGTTTTGCAGCCGAATTAGAATTGGCCAAAGCAGTCAAAGTCGTTTCAGCGATCTAGTTGGGATGAGGAAGTTCTTAAGTGCCTCAAAAATATGCCGAAAACACTCGTGCAGATCTGAAATTAGACATTATTGTTCTCTGGGATATCGAACTACACCCCTTTCTGAGAGTCACCAGCAGAATTGCAGCCATTTTTCTAGAGGGCAACAGAATATCAGGCTTCTGAATAAATCAATGTTTTCCTGGCCTTGTGGGTTCTCTAACACATTTTTTTGAAGTGTTGTGCCCAAAAGTATCTTGATTGGCTATATCCCCGCCACTGTTATATCTCCAAATATAGCTCTTAGAAACTTGGATCATGGTGTCCCGGTGTCCTGCAAAGTAGTCTATTTCAAGGGATACACTACCACAATCAAACGTGGCAATTGAACATCCCCTACAAATAGAGGTTTGATTACAATAAAATCCTCCATTTGAGGTTTGAAGGTAATGGGTTTATAGATTAATCCTACAAAATCCTCCATTTATAGATTTAAACATATGGGACAATAAATCTATAAATGGAGGATTTTCCGGTGCCATATTTGATTACCAAACGGACAAACACAACGCCATTTTGAACTACACACATCGGTTTGTGTAGCTCGGAAACTCCGAACTTTAGATGTTTTTTTGACCTGAATCATACTCCCATTTCTGGTTGGCTATCGCATTGTATTCCTGTTACTGTTGGTGAAATCCATTGGTTCGGAAATCCATTCGTGTGCCTATCCCCAACTCCAACGGATTAGAAATGGAGGCTGAATTCTCCATGTTCATTCACACAATGATATCGCTGGCGGAAAAACGTGAATATCCCCATTAAACCACAAATTTTGTGTTGAAACATGTTATGCCAAAAAAAGGCCACCCCTAATATCTACAGAATCTATTCTATTCCCAATACATTGCCAGTATATAGTTGTTGGTTAAATTCCGTATCATTCCAATGTTTCCCCAATTAGATCCAATTAGTTATTATGGCACATGCCCATCTAGGTCATCCCAAAAATCCGCTGTTTGGCTATAAATCATTTTCTTGGTAAAATATCATGAAAACACACCATTGTTGTTAACAAAAATGCCAATGGTCATCCCACCTTGATACCTTGTATATGTCAATTTGTTTCCAGTGCATTCGCATTATGTATATATATATACATATCTGGTTGGTGGTTTTAACCATCTTGAAAAGTATTAGTCAATGGGAGGGATTATCCAATATATTATGGAAAAATGTTTGAAACCACCAACCAGATATATATATATATATAATATATATATATATATTGTTTCCCCATGATTGTAGACCCATTTGTAGATCGTTTTTCTAAGGGGAACAAGGGGTAAAAACCACATCTACTCTGGGGTAATTATCAAATCATGGCAAGTCTGGACAAGACATGACTTCCTCAGCAGGGCCTCACTGCGCAGCTTCGTGGGGGCCCGCATTATATTCTGAATACCTGCAGCATCGATGTGCCGCGTTTAGCACTAAGGCCGTGTCTCGTTCACCGGATAAAAGAGGATGTTGAATGATTTCCAATGTGTATCAATATGTCTTAAAGAATATCTAAGGATCATGTCAGATGTTTTCGTTTCAATATCCCAAAAACTTCTATTGATTCTTGCGTGGAAGGCTCTGTGAGATGTGCATAGTACTGAACAATAGTAAACTGGTTGGTGGTTTCAACCCCTCTGAAAAATATTAGTCAGTTGGGATTATTCGTCCCAATATATGGAAAGTCAAAACAATCCATGGTTCTAAAACCACCAATCAGTAAACAATCACCAATATCCCCAATGATTTTCCATTTTGATGGGATTAAAACCATCAAAAATATGGTTTCAGTTCTGCACGATTCTATGAGTTTCCCGAAAATTGTCATAGAGCTTGAATGGAGATTTCAAACATGTTTAGTCAAGGAGAAACCTCCCATTTTTTGATGGTTCAATATCAGGGATGGTCTGGTTTACATGAAAGAATTTGATTTTCCATTGACTTGGGGATGAACATCTAGCTATAGCACCAACTGTTTTTTGTTTGATGAATGTTTTGTCAAGGAGTACCATCACGTTCTGACATGGTCAATTTTTGATAGTCCACAAACAACCTGTCAGTTTTTGCTGGTTATGGTATGTTAAACGGTATCTTCCATTAACAAAAAACGAATCAATGGATCAGTTTCTAACGAGCCATCCAGCCACTGGATGCATCAAAAACTCCAGCAACTCACCTTAGTGCCGCAGCACTGTGCGCACTGTGCACCATGCAATCCAATGGAACTGCTGTCCACTGGTGAACCCAGTCGTGGATGGTTTGACGGTTTGACGGTTTTGACAAAAATGGTAGAAACACATAGAAACAAAGTTAAACCCCAGTAAATACCAGTTATAAGTCAGTTAAATACCATGATATTATACCATTTATGGAAGTAGAACTTCATTTCCAAGAATCTATAACTGGTAAAGGGCTTTAACTGCACAACATGAGCTATGACCAAAATATCCTTACACCCCATCCAAATGAAAATTCTAACGTGGGCTAAAAAAATAGCAATTCAACCAGTTGTTCGAATCCACTATTGTATGCGACCAACAGAGGTACCCTCTGGTAAACAAAGAGTTTGCTATTGAAAATGGCCATAGAAATAGTTGATTTACCCAGCTATAAAATGGTGATTTTCCATATAAATCACCATTTTCCCATGGTTTTCCCATGCTTTTCACATGGTTTACCAGAGGGTTGTTGACAGTCCGGCCCGTGGGGCCCCATTGGGCCCGTGGTTTTTCACAGTCAACCATTGGGGATGTCTGGAAACGGCGGATCCTAAAGTCATCCAACCTTAGGATGGTTTATATGGAGAAAGCTCTGGTTTCAAGGTACCACAATTTTAAGAAACACTCAGTTGAGTACAAATCGGACACCTTGGCCACGAAAGAGAAGGTTTCTCTAGAACTAAGCATCAACTGTTGTCCATCATTGTCCAGTTTTGTGTTTATTAAAAATCTAGATGTGTGTCAATTAAATTCAATTGGTGGTTGTTGTGTTACTACACATCTTAGTTGGTTACACAATGACACGGCAATATCATACATTCACATCTACTAAACATTACTAAACACTATCACTACATCTTAACCTTAGTTGGTTATACAACTACATGATGTACACATACACTTAAAGTCACTAAACGCTATATATATATATATATGTGTATATGTATAATTATGTATATGTGTATCACGATATTGTGCAATCATGCTGGTTGTATAACCGTTAAACGGTTTCAACCAACCACCAGGTCGCTATTGGACGCAGGTTGAAATGGACCTGCGCTGGCTTCAAAGCGTGGATTGAATCCAAGGGGCGACGGAGACCCCTCTGAAATTGCAACAAACACATTTAATGGGAATTTTGTTGTTTGTTCTTGATTTTTCTGGGTAAATTATGGTAATAATTGGTAAATTATAACATTTCACAAACCTCAAAGGTTCGGCCATTTGGGGATGATTCCCTATAGACTAACCGTTTTTTTGATATGTTTTTTTGATTTCGTTGTTTTGGATTTGGTGGGATTAAAACAAACTACAGTACGAAACCTTAGAAACAACACAAGACAACAGAACTTCAAAGAGTTGAATGGAAAATGTTAGTCAAATTGGAAAACAAACGAATTTAAATTGTAGATGTGGCTCCTGGATATCCAAAGGTCCCTATGGCACATCTGCGGAATGATATATCGATTTAAAATATCATGAATAACTACGATCTTAATATGATTCATATGATTTTATATGGTGGTTTCCTAAGATGGGGGGACCTCCAAATCATAATTTAAACATATCAAAAGGATTTTACATTATAAACCATCCAATTTGAGGATCCCCTATGTTGGGAAACCCTCGTATGTGTGTACATTGAACCTGGACTTACCCATCAACACTGGAATACCACACTGCGCCAATTTTTTCATTGTTCTACATCTTTTTGGGTGCATGGAAGCTCTAGGACCAGCAGATAAAGTCATATGCGCAGCATCAAATACTTCGACACAACTGCTTTCGTCACAGGACATCCCCAGGATATCCCAAGATACAGGCACAGTGATTGTGAAGACAAAACCTCAACAAGAACTGAAGCCTCTAGCTGGATCTGGACAAACCGTCAGTACCTCTTGCTCTCTCAGTTGTTGTTCCCCACCTGCCAGGTGAGGGTCTGCAGATTTTATCAGAGTTGCTTTCTCCTCCTCATCGTTCTCCTCGTTTTTCCTCAACTGCCACCTCCAGATCTCAGTGGGCATTGCGGGGCCTCAACCGCTGGTGCCAGATCTCAGTGGGCACGGCCGGGCCAGATGCCAGGGAGAATGTCAGATAGATGCCAGATAGAATGCCAGAAAGTATGTCAGAATAGATGCCAGATAGAATGTCAGATAGATGCCAGATAGAATGCCAGAAAGTATGTCAGAGAGAATGCCAGAAGGAATACCAGAATGTATGTCAGAATAGTTGCCAGATAGAATGCCAGAAAGTATGTCAGAATAGATGCCAGATAGAATGTTAGATAGATTGTCAAAGTATATGCGAGAAGAAATGTCAGATAGAATGTCAGAATAAATATACTACATATACAAATTAATATACTTCCAGATGGTATATCAGAAACTATGCCAGAATAGTGTTTCAGGGTGGGGATCACTCGAAGAAGGTATCTTTTTCTCAATTTGGAATCTGATGTTGTGTTCTATCCATCTACAATCGGGATAGCTGCCTGGATCCCCTGTCTCCCCTGAAAAACCCACGTCTTCGAGTGTTCGGGAGTCAACCACGAGGATCTCCAAAGACGATCCATTGAGCTGGAGTATCTCCGTGACACAGGTCCATCAGGTCCACTTTACCATTTCTAGTTCGATAAACAAATCATAGCTGCCAACCCAGCGCCTGTCCATTTTTCATCGCATCCAGGGCTCAACTTTCCTTTTGAAGTGAGCAAAGGGATGAAACACGCCGGGGCAATCGTGAAATCTTCGCTGCAGCTTGGGCTGCCAAACCGCAAGCATTGGAGAATAAACAGTTTTACTAGTCACAGGGATACCAAAGGACTTACAACCTTTGTCAATCTTAAGATTCAAAACCACCAAATTTATTTTTCGGATATTTTCATCATGTTGCGCATGCTGTTTAGGACATGAAAGCATCAGTCACAAAAGAAATGACATTGGTGACACAACCCGGGGGAGGACACACCTGCTACTGGCAACATGTCCATGACTGTTTGATCCTTGTTGTTGGTTCCCTGGTTCCCGGCACGGGAAGATATGACATGATATTAACACAATTCGAAACAATGTGATACTTAGATGGGCCATGGGATTAGCTAATTGGTTAGTAACTGGGGATATAAACCCCTATATCCTAATTATAATCCATCTACTAAGTAGTTAACTAACTCCATGGCCCATCTAAGTATGGTCACATGAAATGATGTCAAATGCATCCTATAGCGCACTTTTTTTTTTAAAAAAAAGCAACAAATCTCTTGATCTTGGTGCAGAAAAAAGTATGACTCCCAAGGGCCATAAAAGTTATAAAAGTTCAACCAATACCAAACATCTATTAGTCACCATCTATGGTAGTATGACTTATTATAAATAGTTTTTCATCTATGGGTATGACTCGGCCATATCGTGCGGCGACATTGTCAAAACAATCCGTCGGGGGAACGAGCCAGGTTAAATCGATGGAGGACGTGAAGAAAAAATCATCAAACCAATATTCATTGGATTGGTTTTGTTGGGAAAATCTTAACCGGAAACCCATGGGTTTTTACCATCAAATTTGATGGGCGTTCCGGTTCCAATTTTCCCATCATCCAATTCTATGAAATATGGTTGCAATATAGCTATGGGTCAAAACCAATAGTACCCATGTAGTTCACACCAGGTTTTAGCTGGCAAATGGGTGTTCATCCATCCGATAAATGGTATTTACATATAATTAGGTATTGATCCATAGCCATAAAATGATTTGTTGATTCATACCAACATATGAGGAATATGCATTATGGGCTGTTTGAATGACGATAGGTTCAATGTCAATGAACGCAATAGTGAGTACTTATCATAATGCATCATATTTGCACATTCGATGACTGTATTTCTGTAGTATCGACGTCATGCCATTTGTTTCATGATTGTAATTGCTGATGTTTCTTTAAATCGGTTGATTTCTATAACCATATTGGCGACACAAGTGTTTCGACTGAAAAGCAACCAATCTGGCTTAATTGGAGCCAAGAAATCTGGAACATGTTCCACCGGAAGTTCCACTTGAAATTTTGGATAAACAAATCTACATTTTTGGTTCAAGCACCAAGCAGCTTTATTGATGTGTATTTCCAAAGAATTTGGAGTAATTATTGCTGGTCACCCTGGAAAAAATTGGCTATGTATATCCCTGATAATCACGGTGAGATCCAAATTCAATGCCAATGGTTTTGTATCATTAAAAGTGTTTCTTAATTCTAGGTATTTACAACAGGTTTCTCTGTTCTTTTCAGTTCCTTACAAGGTAGGACCCCTGAAAAAAAAATAAAAAAATATAAACCCCATGAATCAATTGTGTATATATATAATCTACAATAAATCTATTATCTACAATAAATCATAGTTCATCTAGTTCCTTAGGGATACAGTTCGAGTTCAACCGTTCAACGCAACTCACGAAGCCCCACCGCACATTCCTTTCGTTTTAAATCGAGCTGCGAGCGGTGTGATCTTTATCAGAGTAGTGGCCACGGTGCTATGCTTTTGAAAAAAAAAACTGGAGTCATGAACTAAACGAAATCAATCTTAGTGATTAGGTGGTGAATAAATGTTCTATCACTTGTTGGTTTGTTGATCAACAAACAATCATTTAGCTGTTATCAGCTGAACCAGGAAAGTTTCCATCCAGAAATGGTTGTTTACTGGGACAAAACATGGGGAAAGTATGGAGGTTAGTGGGGATATAATGGGATAGACTGAATAACTGGTAATCAAAGATGGCAATGAGAAATCCCGTATAAATGGAGGTTTGGAATATCATCCAGCTAAATGAGGAATGTCCATTGCTATGTTTATTTGCCAAAGGTACTGTCATGGCAATCACTTGTTGATTTGTTGGGTAATACAGTAGCTAATAATTTGTTTTGAACACGGAGATCGTGGGTTTAACCATCCACGTCACAAAAAGTGTGGTAGCAAAAAATGGTGATTTTACGTACATAATATCTAATGAAACCTACCAAAGGAGTGGCGGCCTTACGTACATAAAATTCGGATTTACTGTAACCAAACATGGAACTTTGGAACTGCGCAGAAAAAAACAGATGTGATGGTTTCATTGGCTAGACTTTCTGAAAGAAAATCACCCATGTATAGTTTTTTTTCACGCATATGTGTTTAGTATAATATCAACCCAGAACTAATAAACCGTGTTTTATTAATTCGGGTACCCCTGAAATAGTGATCATCTGCCTAATCTACTAAAATGGTACCCCCCCGATTTCCGCAGCGAGGTTTCGCGGTGATAAATTGTGATCATACTGCTGGTTTGTTGCAGAGTGTGTGGCGGACAATATCCATATATATATATATTCAAAATTCCCAAATACCTGTATCAAATCAGTAATTTTAATACAAGATGAACCAGACCATAATATAATTCACATAGAATAATCTATGCAGAGATATTACAGTTCGGATGTAAGCCCTACAATCGTTAGGATATCTCGGAAGGTAATGTAGAGAACCATGCAAAACCATAATGCACAGAATATGATGATTTTTTCAGTGTTCCATACTCAATCTTAGGTAGTCCACAAAACAATCTTTTGCTGGTTATGATCATGTTCCATGTACAACATGAAAGTAAAGGGTTTAACTACTACTATCCAAGGTTGGGGATGGTTCTTCATATGTTAGATGATGTTGGTAGTGTTCACCAAATAAAAAAAGAGTACTTGCCGAGGTGAACAGGATGAAACCGATGGACGTTTGTGATGTAGAGATCCACCCTGGATTATCCAGGCGGTCCAAAAATGGGATCATCATTTCCCAAGAAGACAGCAACAAACCAACAAATGTGTATGTGTGAATATGTAAGTATGTAACTATGTAAGCATGTAACTATGTAAAAATGAAAGGGGGTAAGTAAGTATGTATGTATGTAAGTAAGAAAGTAAGTAAGTAAGTATGCAAGTAAGTATGCATGCATGCATGCATGCATGCATGTATGTATATGTGTAAATATGCACATATGTCTACATGTATATACGTGTATTTGTGTATATGTATATTTGTATATGTATGATAGGTATTAAACGTAGTGTGCATGTATATATATATATATATTCATATAGTGCATCAAGAAGTGCTTATCTGTTTTTTCTATATTTTCATCTGCCTGTCTATCTCTATCTTTCCGTCCATTGTTCGATCCAATATGGAAAAAATATAAACCCTGCCCCATATATCATCGTATTTCAGCTGGGTCCATGTTCAATCCTGAACCATCCTAAACCTAGGACTGGAATATGTTGTTCTATTCGCTTTAAGTATTCCCTAAAGATATGGGACGTATTCAACCCAGGAATCATTCTTGTTGAGTCTCTCCTGGCACCACGCACCAACCCTGTCACACCAAAACTAGAAATCGAAAAAATGTCATTTCGGCTGGACCATCGGCGCGGTTGTTGTGAGCGAACTAGGAATGTCAAAACGTCTCACAAAATGATGGTGGTTTGATGGTTATCATCAAACATGTGGGTTCGACCATCAAGTATGCCGGTCTAACCATCAAAAATGTCAGTTTAACCACTGAACACAGGGGGGTTGACAGTCAAACATAGGGGTGCAACCATCATGAAATTGATAATTGGGGCTTAACCGCCAGAAATTGGGGGTTGACCATCAAACATATCGGTTCAAACATCAAACATGGGGACTTAATCGTCATAGGGATTTAATCATAAACAACAGGGTCTACCGTTAAACACGAGGACTTAACTTATATAACCATTCGAAATGAAGGTGATTGTATGTTTTTTGAGTTGTCTAACCAGCCTTATTCAACACGGCGGAAACGTTTCAATTCTTGATGTTGTTTGCAGGAATGTACCCAAAATGATGGTTCAAACCCAACGTAACGAACGATTCGATGGATTTATGCAAATATCTAAGCGGTGGATCTATGGCAGTAGTCAGATGGGTGAAACTCAAATAAACTCTCCAACTCACAACTTGGGGAGCCCTTCCTACTCGGGGGTGGAGTTGGGGTTATTAATGGATATACGCATGGTAATATCCCCAGAAAGTTGGGATATAACCCCTATAATTTGTCTATGGTTACATATTTTCTTCTCACTGAAACGGTACCTCCCAAGTGCATTGCTGGGAGGATCAGCCCATGGCTCAAAAGTGGTTAAAACATGTTAAAAACCCTTGTTTGCGCGGCCCCATTCAGTGCGATTATCCCATCTATAACCGGGTTATTCACGTGGTTATTAACCAGTTAGTGCGTGGGTTGATTTCCAAGTCTGGCTTCTTGTTTTTCTCAGACATTCTCACAGCCACCGGCCGGGTTTGTAGCGTGAGCACATTGCCTGGCACATTGTTTTGCCGGAACTTGGGATCCATGTAGATGTTGCTGTAAAAACCCCATAAATTCGTTCGATATACCTACCACAAACCACAGTGATAGTGTGTGAATATATATTGTATATATATATATAGCCCTCAGGCCGCCTGGTTCGCCATTGCTGTAAACGCTTATGTTGTGCTTTTGGGGGGATTCTGTATGAGGGAACTTTAAGGTCTATGTGTCGAAGGGAACGTGGGGCTGGAAAAAAAGACGTACTGATTTATTTGTGGGAAAACCGCCAAGTAACTTGAACATAATAAAACATGTTTCTGATTTTGGGATTTTAAATCATTATATGTTTTCCTGCAACGCTTTTAAAATAGCTTAAAAAAAACGCTTCTATTATTGTTTTTGAAAAGTTTTGGGTATCGTTTAATATTGGCAAAGGGGACAACCTTACTCAAAAGCAGTGTTTGCCGGAAAGACAAAATCAATGAAAATTGCATTTTTGAAGCTTCATATCTGGCAAGTTGAGGCTGAGGTCCCGGATTTGTTTTTATATATTGTTTGTTTTTTTTAACTTACTGTTATTGTTTCAAATTATTTTAATTCTTCCTGAATCTCTATTAATATATGTTTATGTGTATATATATATATATATATCTTTCTATCTATATACACCTATGAATAAAAACAATAAACACATATGTATATATATATATAAATATAATATATTCAAAAACAGAGAATTTTAACAAGGAATTGATCAAGAAGGACTTCTGGACATGGCAAGAAAATGTGCCGACCGTGGAGCCAACTTGCAGGGAATATAACTGATCACCTAGCCTTAATAAGGGGAAATGAAAATCATATTTGGGGCGGCTACAACTTAACTTGATTGTTGTTCTGCTTTTTTTTCTGGTATGAGTTGTGGTCACTGTTAGTGTCACGAAGCAGGGTCCAAACTGTAACTATGCTCCAAGATAATTTGAACAGATATGGTTCGATTCACAGCAGATTTTGTTCATTCAAGGGTGTTCAACTGATGTTGATATGGGATTAGAAATCCCACCTTGAATATAAGCCATCGCCGGGGGCCTATCAATCCCAGCTCAACACTAGGAAGAAACGCTAAATGTCTAGGCTTTCAACGAAAGGACATGGTAACTTACCTTTTAGGATCACAACATCGCATGACAAAGCATTTGCCAGTACCTCCTGGTAATCTAGCAACCACAATTCACTTTGTTTTCTTCGTTCGCGGCAGTTTGCAAGTTATGGTACCATTGTACACAAATAAAGCAACGCTTGATCACATACTAACACTGGATTCACGCTCCCAGTCGTGATTTAAATCTTTAGGTTCTACTCATTGGTCCTCACCATTTGTATGTCTACTAAGAATTCAAGATTTTTCCAAACTTGGATGCCCACTGGTAATCAAACATCTCAAGGGAAAATCACCCATGGACGATTTTCCCATTCAATTGCTCATTGATAGATTGTTTCCGAGCCATGTTTGAGGACACCGGTTTCGGTACTCACCTTGTGGATGATCCCAATTGGCAACTGCCTCAGAATGGTGTATTATCCTATGATCAAGATATATAGATATATATATATATGACACAAATATCCTGTGTAAACATTGCTATTAGTAAGCACCAACTATAGTATATTAGATATTAGTGTCATATATATATATATATATGTATATTATATTATTAATTCTATGTAATTTATGAAGATTGGGATAACACCCACTTAGGGAACCTCCGACTCAGGGCTACGAACCACTTAGGGATCCGTCCGGGCCCTGTCCGCGACGCGGACACAGGGCCTGTCACAGTTCTGCCTTGTGTTTTCGGTCGGAGGGCCGCGCATCGGCCTGTGGACCCACACAGGATGTGTACCACATATGGTGTTTAATGCTTAATTGTGGTTTAATCGTGTTTAACCTCCAAACAGGAATAGACCATCGGAATAAATAGTGGTTTAATGTTGTTTGATGGGTCTATTTAATGGAGTAAGTAAAAATAGACAGGGATATGATATGGATATCAAATGGGATATGATAAAATCCAACATCCCCAAACATCTGACTGTATTCAATATATATATACAAACAATATGTAGATGTTGGTTTATGAACGCCATTAACTAGATCAATATAATAACCGCAAACCATGGTGAGAATGTGTATATATAGATACCTAGACCATCCGTTTCTACCAATAAAAAATGTGTTTTACTCACAAAAGAACTTAGTACTTTAACCACTTTTTGGGTGGTATTTGGAAGGTCTATATAGGTCCTTCTGATCATCAATCCCAAAATGGAAATCCCTACAGTACAAATGAACATGTGTATATATAAATATAATATATATAATATATATATATATAATATATAATATATATATATACATAATATATGTACATCCCTGTGAAAATGGGGTGATGACAATCCCCGAAGAACTGGGCAAGCAAGTTTTGACGCACATTTTGGCACTTGAAAATCTTCTAAAAATTGGGTTTAATCGAAAATCACTGAACTAAATGTAGGATTTTCCATGGTTGATTACCGGAAGGTAATGCAATCCATTGGTTTTGAAAAAACTTTAGAAAAAAGGCTTTACTTCGAGTGATCCCCACCCTGATACACAATTCAGACATAGTTTCTGACATACTATCTGAAAGTACATGTGGCATATATACCCGGAGGTCGGCTAGTGCCCACTGAGATCTCAATTTCGCGGTTGAGGTCCGGCAGTGCCCACTGAGATCTGGAGCTCGCCGTCGCTGTTGGGAGGAAGGAAGGAAGGAAGGAAGGAAGGAAGGAAGGAAGGAAGGAAGGAAGGAAGGAAGGAGGAAGTAACTCATGATAAAATTTAGAGACCCTCACCTGGCAGGTGGGGAACAAGTTTTTGTTTTTGTTGTTTTGATTCTTTCTTTTTGTTGTTGGGGACCAGGAACCAATTCCTTGTGCTACCAGTTCTAGGCAGGGCGATCCACAAGTCGTGAACACCTCAACGAGGGGTGCCTCAGAAGGAAGTGAACATTGTTCCAAATATGCAAGGTCATTCCTATACTGAATCTTGATAATTCCCAATGCAAATTGGGTAGTGGTTAAAAAACAATAAAAACATCAACCAACCATCATTTATCACATATATTCCCATATGTTTGATACTTAAACTCCCATAAATCCCATATAATCATCAACCAATAATTAGTTATCAATGTTATCCCCATACTGTTGAGGGTCAAAAATCTTATAAATCCCCTCTAAAAGATTGTTAAATCCCGCAAAAACTCATCATCAACCAATCATCAAACATTGTTGATGCTGTTGACCATGGAGTAGAATGTCACGGGGAGCAACGATCAGGCCGTAGGCCGCCATGAACACATTGATGTTCATTGGGGCCTGGTGCCATAGTTCTTCGACAAGTCTTGCAGAGATTTCAATCCGGCTCCCTTGGTAATTGCGGAGCAAGCCAATGTCGTCAGAGAAACCCAAGACAACAAGCCTTTGGCGTTGACTTTCTTGGGGTCACCATGGGTCACCCCCATCTGTCCCTTGACGGTGAAATCTACAACAACGCCATCAAACCACGGGAACCGGACCTGAGGAGAGGTAGGTTGAGGCAGGAGTGTCGGCCTTGGGGACAGGCCACGTGACCCATTAAAAGTGGGGCTGTCAAATCTGGCGTGAAAGCAGGAAAACATGGTGACACATGGTGGTTTCATCGTTTAACCGTGAAAAATGGTGGTTTAACCGTGACAAATTGTGATTTTCATGGGGGTTAATGATGGTTTCATGAATTAAATGGAGGATTACCCTCTGGTTATGTAACAATTGGCCATGGACACTCACAATTTTTGGAAAACGGTAAATCATCATAAATCAGTCAACAAAATTGGACGTGGCTGAGACGTGGCTTCCATGGCTATGGTCAATAATCAAAGGGTACTGGCGGTTTCATGGCGGATGAATGTTGGTGTCATGGCGGAAATGGGAATTGAATACTGGTTGGTGGTTTCAACCCCTCTGTAAAATATTAGTCAATGGAAAGGATTTTCCCATATATTATGGAAAATAAAAAATGTTCCAAACCACCAACCAGAATAGGAATTTCGTGGATTTTTCGACGCGCCATGGCTGGGATGATGGGGGTGTCATCCCAAAATGTCCCACAAAATTTGTGTTCCTTGTAGGTGTATAAATCATGATAAATCCCTATGGATTGATGATTGATGACCATTCCCCATAGCTTTAGGCTTTAGAATTCAACAGTTGACTATGGCACACATGGGGTATCTTGGAGGGCATACTTGGTGGTGCGGTTGGACACCCCACACCCAGGAATTGCATGGAATTGCGTGGTTGATGTTCGATTCATTTCAAGTATACTGTACACTAAAGACATACAGTTTTCCCAAACACGGATCCAGATATAATGGAGGCTATACTCAAGATGGAATCTTTTGGATGTGGGTAGAGTGCCGATTGTTTGTTGATTTCACTTGAATGCATCATGTTAATTCAATTTATGCATGGTAATTAATGGTATGTGTGTTTCATGTGGTACAGCAAACCCAATGATAAACCATGATTTTGGAATGACTATTTACCACCAATTATTTTTCTTGGAGAGGGTTTTGCTATTGGGTTTGCAACATGATTCTTCTTATGATCAAACTCTACACCAGCAGCCGCAAGGTCGCGTTGTTTTTCTGCGCGCCGCCGTCACCCCCGGAAGCTGCGCGACCATGGCACGGCGCCTCGCAATCAAATGGGGATCCTTAGGTGAAATCAACCATTGCGTCAGGAGAACTGGCTTCACTAACATACAAATGGAAGACATACCCTCTGGTGCTATGGAAAATCACCATTTGTTCATGGGTAAATCATGGCAAATCATGGCAAGTCATTGTACATCATCTATAAACGGGCCGATTTCCATAGCTATGTTAGTCATAACCAGAGGGCACATGTTTGAAAAACAAACCAGCGATCTGCATCAGCCAAAGTCGGGATTGAACCAAACCGTACCCCAAACCGTACCTGGAACCACTGGAACCACGCATCGTACCACCGTACCAGCTACTGTAGTTTTGAATCGTACCAAGTTTTTGACGCTTCTATTACAAGTTTTTTTGTGCTCACAAACCATGGGGTTATGAAGCAACAGAAACTGGAAACTTCACCACTCAGTATGGAGATTGAACCAAGGAAGCAGATAAAAGACAGGGTTATCAGCCAACCGCAAAAATAAATTCACCAAGACAACACGTGGATTCAGCCAACCGAAATCAATGGTGCCTCAGTCGCAAACTTCTTTCAGTTCCAACAGAAATGCGGACATGCCTTGAGATACAGTAGTACAATCAAGTATGTAACATACAATCCACATTTGTTGATAGAGTTGGTTGTAGATGTTGATGATGCAGCTAGTAGATAGATACAACCAGCTTAGCTGTATATCCACCACCAACATCATCAACATCGCCAACGGCATGCTGCCATGTCCAAACTTCTGGAGGTTTAAATTCACCAGCATGGTCGCATATCAAGCTCCGAGTCCGCTAGTATAACTTGGTTGATGTTACTTCACCCCACTAACTATAGATATACCATGATATACCTACGGTAAAGCTATATATAAGGTGGTTGATACTCAGTCGCCCCACTATAGAATACTAAAGATTCTATATAGATCTACTTTCCATAAACTTCCATGAGTCATAGAGAATTCACCCAGCGATCATAACCTTCGGCGCCGGCCTTCAAACGGCTCTCTATGGGCCGTCGCCATCCAGGGTCAGAGGTAACTTCCAATCGATGTCCTCCTTTCCAAACCTCGGACGCGAGGATGGTGCCGTTGCTGCCCTGTTACTGACTGACTTAGCTAATTTATACGTGTATACTTACAGTACTTACATACCTTCCATATATATATTTAATCCCCCTTGCAATTCGGGTCCTGACTCTGGCCCCTGAATCTTTAAGGGACCACTGGTAGCCTCTTAAAGAATGCGAACCAGGGCAAATTTCAGCCTTAAAGAATCAAACCCCAATGAACCAAGATTGCACACAGTAGCCAGGTATGTCCCTTTAAAGGATTGGAGACCCAAGTTGCACACGAAGGGGTGCCCCTTTAAAGAATTGGATGCCCAAGTTGCAGTCGAATGGACGATGGCGCAGTCAAGCATCATCAATAAGATGCGCATGCAATCATATGAGAACATATAGACTTATTTATTTGTGTCCATATTAGGATTATTAGAATTTATTAGGCATCTTTAGGTGAATTTTGAAAG
>Ga0126342_10003683_pt1 | contig 25566 bp, 26 predicted proteins | sample Cyp1metagenome_FD_92528 | JGI IMG/M metagenome (GOLD analysis project Ga0126342, IMG submission 92528) | Coral microbial communities from Lord Howe Island, Old Settlement Bay, Australia - Cyphastrea 1 metagenome | ecosystem: Host-associated > Invertebrates > Cnidaria > Coral ... | reverse complement strand
TTTGTGCATCATTTCACGCTGCACAAGACACCGTATCATGCAGTCATGCTCTGGATAAAATCATCTTAGACTGCGCAAAAACGTTTTTGGTGTATCATCTTAGGGGCGCAGCATTTTGACACCGCTCCTCTCCCACTACACTACCTTTCGTCCGCCTCCGCCTGCTCTCAAGTTCTATGCACTTCTGATTGTCACCTCTCTTCGTCCTATAAAGTCTGCAAGGCAAACTGAGCATAAACTCTTGCTTGAACAAACAAACTTATCAAACTTGAGATCTTGTTTGTTCATTCAATTGTTCAATTGTCAGGATCGTCGAGATGCATACCTGGGAAATTCCATCGCCTTCGTGACTTCCAAAGGCACTGCCGTGGTGAAACGATCGCAGTTACGGCATGCTACTACTGTAAAAAAGCTAAGAGATGTTGCGAGTAGATCTTGATTGCAGAAGCTATCTCTCTGAAGGTGTTCTCATAGTGGTTTTATTAACATTTATGTGGCTTCATTGACTCTATTCCAATCATGGAAGGTTCCTGAAAGGCCTGAAAGGAGTGACTCCAGTCCTTGAACAATGACCCAATCATCCCAATCTGCAAAAAGAGCTCAGGCAAAATCTGGGAATTCAGAGGAATGCAGGCGGGAGAAAAGGGAATGGTCAAAGAAGTTACTTGTTGAGTCACATATCGAAACCAAGGGGTTTGAGATGCTTTGAGCACCATCTGAACAACTGATAAAGTGTGTGCAAGAATCATGATAGCTAATTGAATTATATTGAATTCACAGATTCCATTGGTTTGATGTGTTTGATGTGCCATTGTCGGAAAGCGTTTTTTGCAGCTTCCCATTTGCGGCTGAAACTTGTCTCAACACAGCTTTGGCAAAATAGCATAGCTTGTGCGAAGTGTTACTATTGTCCAGTCACCAACAGAATTGTCCACGGGGACATCACATTACTTGTTTCAGTCGCTCAACAAATCTCAACAAGATTGGGGTAAGGCATCACGATCCCGTCGGTTTGCTGGAAGCCTCAGTGGAAGATGGGCATGGGCTGACATGGACTGACGTGTTTCGTCTGGGTGTCGGTTTCCAGATGTTGCCACAAAGTTGACCTTGGACAGTCCTGCAATACATGACAGAAGCACGTTGCAATGCTTTGATGAGCTGGTCAGAGGCGCCAGGTCTAGGGCAAAAGGCTTAGTAATTGATACCTTTTTTGACTGTTCCTATATTAATATATATGAATGGATATGTATGGTTGAATATTTGTGGAATATTTGTGGATGCTTTCTGGTGGAACCTGTTTACTCCTCTTGTCGATGGCACTGTTTCACTGTTTCACAGGTGGCACCTCCGGATCGACAGATTTGTGGTCTGAAGCTCATCGGAAATCAGTCCATGGAAACCATATGGAAGCCATATGGAAGCCATATGGAAGCCATATGGACATGTTTCACAAATATGGACAGCAACTGAGGTTTGGGCTTCAACGGGAGTCACTTGTCAGTGGCTGGGATCTCAGAGTGCCTTCCTTCGCCACAGATAAAACGATTCGAAAGCTGGGAGGCAGGCTTTCGGGATTTTCGGGATGGCGACAGAATATGGAAATTATGAATGGAGCAGTCCTGGAACAAGAACGGCAAACTGGCTACAGGTGACCACCTGCCCATTGCAGCCTGATGGAGCCTTGCATGGAGGCCTGCAAGACCATGTCTTGGAAAGCTGAAACACGTGGCACCGTGGCGCTCCCCAGTCATCCCTTGTCCTTGTCATCCCAAGACATTTCCAGCTGAATGACGCTTTAGCCTTGTGATCCTTGTGCAACCCTCAAACTATCCTCAAACTAGCAGTAACTATCAGTAACTATCAGTAACTAGCATGCCCAAACATAGATATGCTCACAATATGTTCACCATTGTTTGGGATGGGCCTTCTGTCCACTTTCAAAACCATTGCACTCAGTCAGCCCACATTTTGAGTTTCGGCTATTTTGACAATCGCCAATCATTTCTCCAGATTTATGCCATTCATTCCCATACTCCAAATGACACCCTTTGTATTGCAATCAAAACAGAGTTTTGAGCCTTAATTAGACATCATTTGAAATGAATTTGCAGATCCTTTTTCCCAATGCCAGTGCGCGTCTTTTAGCGTTTCCAACATTTAATGATTTCAACGGACCAACTCAATTCGGCTGTACGGTCAGCAACGAAGACGGCTTGCAAGAGTTATGTCCAGCAGGTGGCCACGCTGTGGACACATGACACGGTATGCTGTGGCGTATGTTGAAGTGTGCCGTCTCTGCTGACAGTCGTCCAATACAAGCCCCTCATCGGACCCGTTTCAAGACGCTTTCCACAGCTGTAGACAGTTGGAATGGCCGACTCATGATCATTATGTTTTGCATCCTGAAACATTCAACTTTGGCCAAGAATTCTAGACAAGGATGAGATTTGTTCATAGGTATGATTCCTATACTTCAGGAACTTCAGGTATTGATTCTATTCATTCCTGTTGTTTTTTTCGAACATTTGGAGCTGCAAAGATGACCTGGTCAGAGAAGCTGCCGAAGGACAGAATTTGACTCCGCAGCTCTCACCGGGAAACAGTTCAAACACATCTGTGGAACGCCAGTTCGAGATGCGCTAAAACGCTGTAGTTAGAAATGCTGCTGACAACGCAATATTGTCAATGCAATATCTGAGACATGACAGTCATATCTGTTGACTTTGAAGACTTCGGATTGCCGGAACAGAGTCAACAATAGTACCAAGATCTCAAAGTAATGGAATGCCCCAGTGGCCTTGTCAATCAATTGGACATTTCAGCTGGTCTTTGCAGCTGTTTCGCCGTGTTTAGCCACTTAGAACAGTCGCCATTGCAAAAGGGGCGGCATGGCCTAAGACTCAGACAGGGTGGCCTTTTTAAACATTTTACCTTTTTTTCTCTTTGAAGTTTCTCCTTGATTGAATGATTTGATCCTTGCGCATCATGTGTTTCTGTTGTCCCATTCCCTTTCCGAAAGCATCTCCTCTCTTTCCTCCCTTTGTTTCGCTCTGCTGTTTCTCCCGTTGGGATCTTTTCCCGGGAAGCACCTGCAAGACATTCGGTGCTGCACAGGTACCTGCAGTAGGAGGGTCTGGAAGCTCAGCCGGATTTGAGCTCTGCTGAAAGGGATGTGACACCGATTTTACAGATGGACGACATTACGACATGAGCAAACATCTACAACCATCTACAACACAATACTCACAGCAAACACCGCGCTTGTCTCTCAGGCCCTATGTGTGGGCGTTTGTGATCTTCTCCTCCGTGTACAACTCAGTTGCCACAAAAGCTGCCAACATGCATTGGCTGTAAGTAGACGACTGCAGATTTTTTTCTGTTTTGAGTGGCAGGTGACGTTATGTCCGGTATGTGGATGTATTTGGATCACTTGTGGATGCAGCATGATGCAGCACATGGCATGAGAGTGCAATGCAGTGCAAGAGAGTGCAAGGTGATTCACTTCTTTGAACAATATTTGGAGTATCGACAGCTCCAGAAGCCTCTCAGATCAAAATTCGTCGCTGCAAACATGTATGAAGATCTGAGATCATGTATGCTGGCACTGCCAATTTTCCAAGTGCTAAGTCATTCAAGTTGCGCCAGGGTGGACCCGCCCTAGGAGTCACCACATGTAGTGGAGTCGTTGTTGCAATTTTCCGAGTACCCAAGAGCCAAGGAATAGAGAATCTGCTGTGCCGGAGGAATTTCAAGGCCGCAGTCAAAGAGTGCTTGTGTAGAATCTAAACATTTGGCTGACTTCTGGTCAAGTTCACCTGCTGGTATCAGAACAAACCCAATGTGCATGTTTGGGATCCTGAAGTGCTCACTTTTGAAGTTCTGAAGATTTCACAGAACAGACTTTCAAATACTTTCAATCTTTTCCTTAGACGTAATTAGATTGAAATCTCGAATTGCATGAAATTGATGACGTTGAAGTTTGGAAACACACAGTGTTAAAGAAAACATAAGAAAACTCATGGCCCCATGCCCCATGGCCCATCGACATCGAGCCAGGCATCGTAGATGAAGCCAAGTTCCTGGAATCTCAGGCCTGACAGGACCTGAAAGTCTCAACAGAGAAGTCGACTGCAAGTGTTGCTTTCTACAGGATACGGTTTTTAGCGATTGTGAACTATGATCATATTACAACTTATAACAATGACATGATATAACCTGTCCCCACAGTTGCATAATATAGGTACTCTTACTGTACATATTTTTTATGCAGAGCTGCATGTGCTAATGCGTCCGACTACATTCGCAAATGTCTGCGAAATAGGACTATCTTATCTGAAGATATTGGGAGTGTAAGTGAGGTGAATTACTTTGCTATACAGCGGATACAGGTCTTCACTTGTGATGTTCACAGGTGCCCAGACAGGAAGCCGTTCAATTTGCACTCTGTATCCCTGAGGCGTACCAGAAGGACAAGCGACTCTTTGGGTTTGTCAAAGATTGGGTGAGTTTCATTTTTGACAAGGTGCAGTTGGTGCAGGAATCCCTGGCGCGTGGGCACATTTGGGCACTTGGGAGGGCTCCAACAGTTTCTTTACGTTCTAGACTTCCCATAATGTCTTCCAGTGCGACCTCAAGGCACTCCATCGAAGATTGAGCGCTGTCGTCACTTACCAGGTGCAACTGTTTCTCATCACACCTTGGCTTTGGCATTATGCAGCCCCAGACTCAGCTCTGGTACAAATCTGCACTGCTGAATGACTACACCAATGTGTTCATATGTGTTCTAGTGACATCTACTTCTGCATTTTTGCAGTGGAATACTGTACAATATACGAAGTGTATGCAGATTGTGTTGGCGTTTTTGGCCTAAACTTGATGGCATGATATGGCATGTTTGCATTGAGGTCAGCGTTTTTGGAGAGGAGGCACGCACATCATGACAACTGAACTGAGTACTGAGTGGCAATGTTTATCATAATATACTTATAGCCATCTTATAGCGAGCATTGCTTGGGACAAGCCTTTTTCTCATCCTTTTTTAGGTGACTCATTGTGAGCCATTCCTTTTGTTGTGACTTCAGCAGCAACCAAAGTGATTGAATGATTGCCTCCCAACCCTCGCAGTATGGCTATAAGTGCATGGGTGTTCCAGGGTTCCATGAGTGTGCCATGAGTGTGTCATGAGTGTGTCATGAGTGTGTCATGAGGCAGAGTACAGCTGCACCCTCTTTTTCCTCTTCCTCCTGCAGTGGGTGCTCTCCCAAGAAGAACTCGTTCGACTAGTTATGTCAGTTCTGTCATAGTCACTTGTCATTTCAGAGATTCACCATCCAGCCTGACGGCAGCCGCTGATTGCATGCCACATCATGCCACGCTTCATGGGATATGATGGAATATGATGGAATCATTGATACCAAATGATGCCAATGCCTGATAATGCCTGCAGGTGGAAAAGCCAATTAGCATTCCGTTCTCACTCTATTCCAATTTTGTGGTGGAGGACACTCGATGATCTCGAATCTCGATGATCTCGATGATCTCGATGTCACACGACTCGGCGAGACCATTCGATTCACTCCAGGAGAAGCACGGCTTCAACAAGATGACAGCAGCTCGTCAGCTTGGAATCGTCGAATCGTCAGCATTTTGCGGAGCTGATTTCAGCGGAAATCACTGATTGGACTTTGGTACCATTCTTCGATTCAGAATTCCAACAGCTCACGCCTTCCTTGTTTGGCTGAAGTGCGAAGCCTTGGAAGCCTTCAATCATAAACATCGCAATTTCAGGGCCTATTTCACAGCTTTGAGCGGTTGCGACCCCAAGCATCCCTTGCCCATGTCCGTCACGGCCAGTGACGAGACGGTCATGGCATGTCATGGCTGTATGTTCAGGTAAAGCTGTTCGTCACAGATCTCATTAAGAGCGAGATTTTGTTGGATCCTCAGGATGTACACAGACCAACTCTGTGACGTCATGAGAGAAATGTTTAGTAAGCATGCTCGCAAGTGCTTGGCAGGATCTGACTTCAGGGTAGCACACTTCCACAGATCTTTGTGAAATATATTGAAACATTTGAAACTAATCACAGTCGTTGCAATGACCTTGATCAACGGTCTAATGATTGACTCCAATTGAAACAGGCCATCAAGGTATGACAAGAGTGCCCAGCACTGTGGCATTCCCAGGACGTATGTCTTCGGTGGTTTGCTGGTGTCAGGGGCCAAAGATAAAGATGGAGCGAGAGATGGGAGCGGCACCATTTGAGACCTGGCAGTCGCAGATCTAGAATTTGTTGCACTTTGTCGCAATTTGTTGCAAATTGTGGCAAGGTGCAACTAGGGGTGCAAACAGGGGTGGTTGTCGGTGCTTGAAGTTGCAACGGTTGTTTCTGCGTCCAGGCCAATGTTGATTTGGATTGTGCGCTACTTTGGGGCAGGCTGTGACACTGTCAGTGTGGAATCTAGCACACCGCTTCACAAATGGACCCAGATATAGAGAAATTGGCTAGCTATTTGACTGACCGCACTGACCGCCGTTGGCGTTTCTTGCAGCGGCAATAGGAGACATCATCCAGAACGACAAAAATGTTTGTGTTTATTATGGGTTTTGGATATGTACCTTCCCACTTTCACGACTCGTTCATCGTTTTTCTGATTCTTTAACTCAAAAGGGTATCCATGTTGCACTGCGTGTGGTGTTGTCAATCAACATGGTCACTAACTTATTAAGAAGATCTTGCAACGAGATCAACAAGTTTGACACCCCATTTCCACACCGCAATACTGTTGCCGTACATCAATCATGATTGAAATGATCGAACACTTCTCAAGCTTTTCCTTCAGTTTTAAAATGCCCCACATTGCAATCTACCTGCAGGTTTCTACTTGTACCTCTGGGGATTTGTTCAGTGTTTGATGCCGGACACTCAGGGAGCTGCTGTAACTTGGCGACGTGGGCCAATGCTTCACTTCTACTACAGGTACTTTGTTTTCACCGACACTAAACTGTGAGTCACCCTATCCTATACAGGTCTACGCGGATGTGTACATGGCATGCCAACGACGCGGATAATGTCGATAAATGTCGCCCGATGCAGGTTCTTTTTCTCGCGACCCATCAATAAGAACCAAATGCAGGTTTGCAGAATCGCGCATGCACAAAAGTGATGCAACAATATGAAACAATGAAACAATGAAACAATATGAAACAAGGTGATCAATGATCAGTGATGAAACATGTAATTATCCCTGGTTTTCCATTGACCGAGGATGGCTTTTATGTGGATCTATCCGAATCTCATCCAGCCCCTCTTCAACGAGTTCAAGACGCTGCAGGTGGATGCTGTGGGATGCCATGGGCAACCCATCAGTGCCATCACTGTGCCGTTGATGTTTCGGTTGATTTGTCGCTTTGATATATGGCTTTCATATGGGTTTTCACACGGGTTTGGCCGTGCCACCTCGGTCTCAGGATTTGGAGCTCAAAGAAAAGATCGAGGCTTTGGCTGCAGAGGCCGGATCATGCCGGATCCTTGTGTCGCCGTCGCCGATGAAGGGCATAGCCGGCATAGCCATTATATCTGCAAGTGGTGCAAGGGCGAGGAATGTCCAAGGACTGGTGCCTAGCCTCAATTCGATGGAGAAAGATTATCGCCAACGTCTTATTCTTTGCTTAGTCGTGCTCCCCTTTTGGGTCTCCATAGGCATGGTGGTATTAACAGATACTAATGGTATGCTTCCTGGAACCAACAATTTTCGGTAATTACAACATGTGCCACGTGTAAATTTCCCGAAACGGTGTCTCTTTCTCTCCTGACCAGGTGAGCTTTCCGTTGACGAAACTCTTTCAGATCGACGGGTCCAAGAGATCTGGGTATCTTGACACGGCAGGATGGTTGGAATTGCTGTCCAGCCTCCAACAAGTAAACTTAACCAAATTTTAAATGATCAACGTTTCCAACTGTGGAATTCTGAGGATGTCTGGGGAAGAAGGGCATAACATGTGAAAGTCTTGTCATACCCACAGCCAGCTTTTGTCAACAGATGTCCAGCATTGTTTGCACTCGAGGCACAGCAACGCATACTTCTTTGGCTTTTGGAAGTGCGCTGGGTAGACTGCGGTAGACTAGTCGAATGTTGTTTCAGACAAGGTGTACTGAGCTGTACCCTGTCCAAACATGTCCAAACACTTTGTCATGACATCAAGCCATCAAGCCTTTGTTGAGCTTCAGTGGGCTCGAGAACTGTGACTGTCGACCTGTCATTTTCTCAGTTTAGACAGTAATTATCGACAGTTTAACGACATCGTTGTCGTTGTGGTTGACTACCATGATGTTGTCATCGTGCCTTCATCCTCGAAGTTTAGGGATGGCCAACTTGCATTCTTTTCCCAGGTACAAGAGAATCGTGCTCTACGACACATTGTCCAAGCCTGAGCCAGATGCGCTGTCAAAAGTGTGCCAATAGATTAGGTTCTGAAGGTTCGCCAAGCTCGCTTGAAGTGGTGGAAAATATGTAGATTGAAAGTTGGAAACTTGAACAAACGCAATTGCACAATTTGCCCTTGATGGGTCAATTCGACACACCCACGAAGACATAAGCGTATTCCGACCATGTGTAGCTGACAGGCTGCACTTGAAGCACGATGACATCCTAGCCATCCTTTGTCATGAATTAGGCCACACTTTGCATCCCACTGCAGTCGCATCATGTCACATCATGTCACATCAGTTGAATCCTGCAGTCGACTGGATACTTTTTATATCTTTTTATGCAATGTTTGAGAGATGTAAGAGCAACATACCGCACCAAGTTGTTGCAAGCTGTGCACTGCAGGCACTTATCAAGATGCATTGCATTCAATTGCATTCAGAACAGCATTCTTACGGAGCACTTCCAAGAGGATGATAAAATACAATAAAATCATATAAAATCTGTCGTGGACACTTTCCATATCTTTCCATGGAAGGTCATTGGAAATTTGGCCACACACTGATGAATCTGGTGATTGCCTCTGTTTCCAACTCAGCGACTCAGTGTCCAACACCACCTCCGTCACGTTGCGAAATGGCCCTGGCCTCACATCGGATCCAAATGGTCCAAGGCTCACACCTTCGTTCTTTTCTGGTTGTTCGACCTGGTGATGTACTCAGAGGCGGATCTCTATCGGATCTGAATATGATATGTATGGTTTTAATGAGATTCTAACGAAAAACATGAATCGAAGATAATCGGAGTTTAACTTCTGAAATCAAAGGTCAATACTGAGGGAATCTTAAGATATCTTAAGCACTGTGATGCACTGTGTGACTTCCGATGACACAGCCTGACCATGGGACATTCGACAGGTGTCCAGCCAGATGGTGAAGCAGTTTGGTTATGGTGAGACAAATGCTGTCATGGTCAGGAGCACAGAACTGGTCATTCCGTGGCTGCCACATGCTGCCATGCAACAGCTGCTGTCAGCTGATGGTTTCAACATGTTTCAACTGGCTGTGCACTCCAACTTTAGCCATCTTTAAACCTGCTGTTTGAGGTTTCCTTGATGCTGTTCATGCTGTTTTGCCGGCGGATTGCGGCATGCTGGGGGGGAATGACAAAGCATCAAAGCGTCGTCAACCTTTATCGCCAAGTGGTGCCAATCTCCAAGTTGAACCCTTTGGGCCCAAAAAAGAACATGAAATCAGAAGTTGTTCGCAGTCAAGAGAACGAGTAAAGCATGTAAATGACTTTGGATATTTTTCCTGAATCCATTCCCAACCTGCTGGGGGTCGTGTAAGTAATGAACAATTCAGAGTTAAAATCAACTCGATTCTCTTCGTTTGCAATTCTTCCCCACATTCAGCCAGGTTGGTGAGTCCAACCGAGCAGTTGCTTAGTCTGTTGATGACCATGTTGCTTGGCTGATGGAACGAGGTGTCAAACAAACCGAATCACTTGGAAAGGTGAGGGCACACGTTGGTTCAACTTTGAGTCTTTGGACTTTCTGTTCAGGTGCCTTCCTTTTGGATCCTTTTGGTAGATGTTTTTCATGGTTGCGTGAAGCATGTGAAGCAAGGCTTAGCCGCCGGAACGAATTCCAAGTATGCAAGCTCAGGGGTCGTTTTGATCTTGGGATGTCTTGTTGCTTATATTTCACTTATGTTTGCTGTTGAAAGTTGAAAGATTTTCCAGAGCTGTCGCACTGCTTGTTGACTCGCAGTTGAAAGAGTCTTCCTGTAAATTCCAACCATTCCGAGACCATTCCGAGACGTAAATGTTGACAGATGTTGGCAGATGTTGACAGATGTTGAAAGTGTTTATCATCTATCATGAGGCAGATAGCTTCGCGGCGAAGATGGGAAAATCCGATGGTTTGCAGTCAGCGCCCTCAACGTGGGTTGTTCGGGGTATCTTGTAATGTAACGCCTCTGCTCCTACCGTTGGAAAGTGTGAAATTGCTGCAACACATGGCACGAGTGGCACGAGCTACTCCATACTGAGGAGTGGTTTATTTCAGATACACGAAGAGAACAAGGCCAAACTGATGTCAGTCCATTGTTGAGGATGGCACTATGCACCAATGTTCTACTATGTTCTACTAGAACAGAAGTTTCTTTCAGACAATAGTTTCACAAGAAGGACCACGGAGAGCCACGCATCTACTAGTGATTCAAGTGGGAAGTACTAGTACCAAGATTATGACATATTATGACTATCTTATCTATGAATGAAGTTCCCTTTTTTGCCTGTTGCGATTTGATCAACGGGTTGCTTTCTGATTTGACACCCTCAGGGCGATCTGAACCCAGATCCGCTGTATTCCTGGTACCACTTCTCGCATCCCCCATTGGTGTTGTTCTCAGCACTGGAATGCCGTGACGATGTGCTGATTCTGTTCTATTCTGAAAAAAATATTATGTTGCTGTTCGATTGCTGTTCGTTTTTGCATACTGTGCAGCTGCATCATTCTGCATCATTCTGCATCATTCTGCATCAAGTCAATTCCTTGCGCATCTTGTGTTGATTGTGTTGACATGTTGACACATGTGGCATTTGGAGGTCGAGCGGCTTCGTGCCCTGAAGGCCATCGAAGCGGAATCGGCAAAGAAGGTCTCGTAGGGAAATGGACCCGATGGACCCGATGGACCAAAAGATGCTGCCCCAAGTGGTGTCAGAATCTGTCACAAACTTTGCCGCGGCCCAAAAAATCGTTGCAGTCGTTGGACCATGTTGGACCATGTTGGACCGAGCCCCAAGGACCACGCCCTGCACGCCCTGCACGCTGCTCTGTTGATCTTTGCTTCTCAGTGTCACACTGTCACTGCACGCAGATATCACGGACATGTGAGGCATGACAGAGCTTCAATTCCCGATCTGCAAACCCTTGGCTGTTGTGTCTGTTGTCTGGCTCAGATCTACATGAGTCACAGGTAATGGTCATCAACTCACATAGTCACTATTAAAATTTATATATGTTTATCATGTTTTAATCAATCTTTACTATGGTGCAGCAATTAAAAATCGATTCAGTTCCTCAAGGTCACGGGCGAAAATTATTTTGGAAATAGCACAAACTTAAGGACAACCGAGATCAACCGAGTTAAATTTGAAGAAAAAAATCTGCGGTTGGATTGACCGCAGATCCCAAAGTTCATCACATGTCCTTTGCATGGCGCCACTGCAGTTTCGTGCCTCTTCATGGGGTCCTTCGCTCAACTTCACGGTGTCATGGTGTCATGGTGTCATCATGCTCAATTCGGCTGTGACACCAAGGGATTCCAAGGGTCTTTTCTGGACAGCAATGCGTTGAAAGCATGGAAACTCTTGCAAGTGTTTAGTAGAGCATGTCATGTCCAAATATTGCCATTTCTACTGTGTTATTTGATTTCATTTGTAATTTGGACATATTTCGACATTGTGTGAGATTCAGTGAGGCCTGAGAAACAGGAGTTGAAGGCACGTGGCATCATGGTTTGCGAAGTATGCAAGCGCCCCTCCTGTTTGCAACATCTATGGTATTCTCAGAGATACGTTTGTCATTTTCCTGGCAACATTGGCCATGGCCATCCATGGCCGGTGCCTTGAGATCCTTAAGTTGTTCAAGCCTTTCTAAACCTGGCAATAGCAATTAAGAATAATTAAGATGTTTAACTGGTTGGTGGTTTGGAACATGAATTTTATTTTTCCATATATTGGGAATGTCATCATCCCAACTGACGAACTCATATTTTTCAGAGGGGTAAGTTAACCACCAACCAGTTAATATGGCAAGATATGGGGGTGGAGCCGGATGGAGCATCCGTTGTAGGCGTCATCCCTTCTCCAGGCCCAGGAGGTCCCTGAAGCCAGCCCTCGTCGCAGCGAGGAAGGCGAAGTCAAAATCGAGGGGAGTTGGGAAATGTAGTGAGATGTGAGACGAGATGTGAGGGATAGTGTGGATTTCTGTGTAAATGTCTGACACATCATGATTGTCAGATATTGTCAGATATTGTCAGTGTCAGTATATTCCTTCAATTTCCAACAGGTGCGGTAGAGCCCGCTGTGATGTCCGGAGAGTCCAGTGCCCAGAATCTGCAGGCACCAGATCTGATTTTGACTGGTTCACCACGGATTGAGATAAACATATGTAATTAAACATATGATATGATATAATGAAATATAATATTATATATATAATATATATATACACATTGTTTTATACATAGCTGCACCTGATAAACCCAGGGATGCGCAAGAAGAGCCTGCTGCTGGCCTTGAGCCTAGATAGCTGACCTGCACAATTTTGCACCAACGGAATTCGTGGTTTCTTTTCAGCCAACGTCACACGTTTGGAATTGGGATCAGAATATGTTCCAAATAGGAACCTTTCACACTGCATGCCGGCAGTTGTACTGGGGCATCTGAATTTCTATGCAATTTGCCTCACAGTTACCTTGTTTCCAGAAAAGTACCTCAAAATAACAGATGCTATGACTGGTATGAGTTTAGAAAGTTTAGATTGCCTGGAGTATCCTGGACGCAAAGGTAGTCCTGTCAAGGAAAGCGTAGCTGGCGTAGCTGTCGTAGCTGACCCAGTTTGAACCTGAGTCACCTCTGACCTCGGCAAGCGGCTTGGTCAGGGTGAGCCCTTCACTGGGGACGAACGGATTTTGCCAAGCTCAAATCACAAGAGATGCATCCCTGGGACTTTTTTGTTGAGATCCTATGGGAATCATGAATTGATATGAATTGTTTCATGTTGCTTTAGCTTTTCATAAAATGTTTGATCTGGTTGATCTGTTTGATCTGCAGGCAGAGCCCAGTCTCCAAAGTGAGGCAGCAGGCCCCGGTCCAAAATGGTCCAAATGCAACGCATCCTTGGCTCCTTCGCTTCTCAACGTGGATCCAACGTGGATCCATGTAGGCCCTGCTGCTGAAGCTGCTGAAGCTGCTGAAGCCAAAGGCGACGCTGAGAAGCTGGGAGACCCGATGCAGAGTGACTGAGCTTTCTGACATATGACGAATCCGCAAACGGCTGTGACTAATCCGCACTTCCGACGAATTCAGAGTGATGGGTTTGTGATTGCTTGAGGCTGCAGGACCAGGACGTTGGCAATTTTGGCATATTTTGGCAAGCCAACATTCTGCCGACAATGTTCCCACCGTTGAACAAACAGTCAGCTTGTTGTGTCATGCCTTAGGCCTGCAACGGATGAGAAGGGCCAATGCCTAAGACTGTTTGTTTTGGTTTGAAATCTGTGCGAACAGAGGTCTAAAGCGTTCCAAAGCATTCCAAAGCGGTATTGCTACATATTGCTACAGTTCCTTCCACTAAAATTGGCTGTTGCTTCAAGCTTTGGCAGCGTTGAAAGGTGCTGAAGCTCTTTCACCGGTACAAAACGGTGCAAAGAGGACTGCCATTATCAGCTATGGTGTGGGTATGTGTGGGGGGCATTCATGAAAAGTTCAGTGGATAAAACGTGACCTTTTTGGAATCCGTGCTTTGGAATTTTCGCAGTGCAGTTGGTCCCAACATGTTCCACACAACGACTTGAGGAGTCCGACCAGGAGTCCGAGCGGGAGTCCAGCCAGTGGTCCAAAGGGCCATAGCCCCAACACCCTTTGCACTGGTCCGGGATCCCCGCACCTGTGGAGTTTTGCAATTTTTAGACAAAGACTGTAAACTTTATAGACAATTGTTGGATATTGTTGGTACGTTTTGGCACGCCGCGTTTTTGTTGTATCATGTATCATGTAGAAGCTTGGACTGAGGACAGGCAGAAACTCCCAGCCTTCAATTCGTCATGGCCCTGGTGACCGTGGCTTCGGCATTGGGAAATGCCATCGGTCAGCTGTGAAATCCCAAAAGCATTTTGCCAGTCATTGATGCGAAGCAAATGTTTTGGGTGCTATAAGAAGTACAGTTTATGTAGAGTTTATGATCATTATGATCGATGTATGTGTGTAGTCTATGTTTTTTTCCAGCCATCCTTTGGATCCGCGTGTGGGAAATATGCCTGAACATGTTTGAGGGTATGCCTAAAATGATGGGCCATATCATTGCACAGTACACCAGTACACGTAATATTGACATGTGCATGGACATATGGACATGCTCTCCACCCTAAAAAGTATGGGAAATGATCAATATAATATATATATATATATATCATATATTATATTCAACATATTTCAACATCTTTCAACATCGAACCATCGAAGGTTCTGCGAGTTAAACGTTTCGAGGCCACCCCAGCTCCTCCTGCAGCCCAACATGACTCTCCGGTGAGTCCTCTTCGCAACTCTCCTGTCAGTTGGGCTTCCTGGAGGTTTCTGGACGTTTCCTGGTGAGTCACGAACCACGAAGCTATGGCATCGCGATTCCGACATACTTGGGTAGAATTTCGGAATCCTGAAGTGGTTCTTATAGTTTCTGCTTTGAGTTTCTTTGGTCAATCGTGAGGTATCACTAAACAATACTAAACACCAGGTATCACCAGGTCAACATATCAATGCGGGGGCCAGCTTTGATTCCATTGACCCAGGCCAGCAACTGGAGGCACTTCTGAACGCACGGGGTGGAGGGATCATGTAGCACAGATTGGACCCTGGCAGATCAGAGGTTGAATCAAACTTGGAAATTTGATAAATGGATTGAGTTCATTGAGGTTTTTTACGTTACTTGATCACTTGATAGTTGGTAATCATGGAGACGCATCCACGACGCATCCAATTCAGAATTTCTGCTACCAAAATAAATCATTGGGACGGAAGCAGACTGTGTGTTTCGATTCCTGGAAAGAAAGTCAACAGAAAGGTGGCGAAGGACAAGAATTTGATGAGAAAATACCCGAAAGATCAGAATCCAAAGTTGAAAAGTCGAAAGGTTGATACAGATGATACAGTTGATACCTTTGCATTACCGTGCACATGGAAAGCGTTGTAGAGTGTTGTTATATATATATATATTATATTAATTTATATTATATATATATATTTATAGGGTATGTGCATGATGCTGGATGCATATTGGTGTATTTGATGCCGCAGTGCCAGGCCTCCCCAAAGGCCGCAGAGTTGGCCAGTTTCGCGCCACCCATCACGGAGAAACAGCAACTGCCGCTTTTGCCCAGTTGGAATGCCCAGTGTGGGCGTGGAGTGTTGAGAGAGTTGAGTGTCGAAATGAAAAAACATGGGATAATTATATGAATTTTATGGATCAATTCTGCATAATTCATGATAATTCTACTTTGGGGATGAAGAGTTTCGCATAGTTCGACTTTAAAAAGTGTGAAAGCTTCGCATCTAGTACTGTTTCCAAGGTTCACCACCGCTTGCGGCAAGCTCGGGTCTTAACGTGCTGGTTTCCCGGATTGCCGCACATGGACTTCAGGAGATGGCAAACATTGTACCTGAAAGAGGCTGTTTGTCCATTTCCCACCAGCGCCGCATGATTTGCCCACCGCAACGCAACTTTGGCTTCAGATATCTTCAGATCATTGTTGACATTTCAGGATAGATTTTTGCAAACCAATTCAGTCAGTGTTTGCTCTTTCCCCACACGGTATTTCTCACATTAGACAGCGACAGCACATTGTAAAGCACCATGATGCCGGAGTCTCAGACGATTGCACAGCACAAGACGATTTCGAGGAAAGCTCGGTCTTGGACCGGAAAACAACGAGAAGTGGGAAGAACATGGAAGAACGATAGAAATTGTGATCCATCTAGAGCTTTCGACAAAATTACGAACTCTTTCGTTTCCTGAAAAAAGAATCAAGCTACCTTCTCGATCTTCCTTCAGTCAGGAGTTGCGTGAGAATACTCGCGGCACTAGGGCTATTTCCTTCAGCTTCCAAATACAGTATGCATCCGTATGCAATCATCAAATATCATCAAGAATTCTGCACTTTTTCGTGGCTCACCGGCTCGCCAGTGTTTTCGTAGAGATTCCAACAGGTCTCCTGAAAGTCCAGAAGGTGAAGATGGAGAGTTTGGCGGATTGGAATACGGTGAAGGCTTGGTAAGGAAATTGTAAGGAAAATGTCGGAGCTGTAGGATTTGCTGTTGTGCCATGTTGTGCTATGTTGCGGCATGCTCTTGGTTTATGATTTGGAGTAGTTTGAGGTGTGCTTCAGTCATTTTGGCAATGTTACACGGGAACAGCAGTGTCTCCTCACTAGACAGCTGGTGCACATTATTGCATATTCTAGGTACAGTACCCTTTCAAGAAACATTTTATGCCCGCATCTTTTAAGTGGGTGATTCTGCTTTGACGGTTTTTCCCGTTTGATCCCTTCGTTTTGGAGGTGCACACATTGAACATTACGTCATATTTAATATACATATTAATATAATACTCATATAATATACATACAATATACATATTGTATATAATATATACATATAATATGCATATAATAGGAATTTTGTGTTTGCCGGATTTTGGTCATGTCCAGGTGGTGTTCCGGGCGACCGTGGGGTTGGAGCAGAACATGAAGATGATGAAGGCTGGCGACGTGGCAGAAATCACAAAGAGACTATGTTCGAATTCGAAGATCAAGATCTTTTTATGATAGAATTAACATGATTAATGATATATAATGATATATAATGATATATATATACACACGATAACTGATTTATTATGACAATTATGGGAGCTTTCAAGATCCCTACTGAGTAACTCCTACTATATATAATGCGTTTCCGACCTGGGAACCTGCCACAAATTAGGAGAGGACGAGCCAAAGCAGCTCGACCTGGATGACACGGAAGCGCTCAGACAGCATGCTGCTGGATATGGAGGAGGTGCCGGTGATGGTAACATTCGGCGACTTCGTGACTTCTCAGAACTCTTTCAGACTGTTCTACCAGATTCTTTCACTCAAACGCCCAAGTGGATCAACATGGATTAACTCTGGAGGGAAAGCATGAAGCAATTTTTGTGTGACACATTCCCGAGCTTCATGAAATTTCATGAAGCTACATGTCGTACCATGTTGGTACGTGCCTTTGGCACTTCGTGCTGAGAGGCACCCTTTGAATTTTGTTCTGGGATTTAGCTGAAAATTCCACCGCCGCAGGCGAACTTAATGATGACTTGAACCTGGCGAATGATCTGAGCAACAGCGATTTCGTGTCGCCATCTGATTCAAAGGACTGTGAATTGCCAGACTTGAAAATGGAAGTACGTCATGAATGTTCAGCTAGGTCAAGAGTGACAGATTCTGGCAGATAGTCAAAGCATGGTCAAAGCCATGTCCCAAAGTGGTGGTTTTCGCAGTCTCAGAGAGGCCACCAGACTGTGTTGCTGGCCAAATCCCGCAGGAGTTCACTGTGAAGTTACAGAAGCTGCCTGGAATGAGGTGCTCACGGGTTGGTTAGCCGTGCGGTGGAAAGTTCAGTCGCTGTTGGGCGAAGTAAAATGGAAGGAATATGAAGGAATGTGTACAGAATGCTGAATCCGTTCAGGCTTTACGAGACTTTGATTTCGATGATTTTCGATCTGATTTTGGGCAAAGGAATTGGCAGAAGTGATGGCAACGGTTACAGGTTGGGCGTGGAATGTGTCCAATTTGTGCGAAACCCAGCTGGGGGAAGGTTGACCCTTCGACATCCTTCGACTCTTCGACCCTTTCCTTTTTCCATACAGTTTCATCACTTTCCACAGATCAGAGACGTTTAGAACGCGTTCTATGTTTTAATTCAATGCTCAGAAATGCTCAGAAATGCTCAGAAAACCACAATGGTTTGTCACATGTCTTGTGAAAGACGGAAATCATAGTGGCCAGAACCATTGCTGAGAAGCTATTTGGAGGCATTGGATGTGGCATAGAATGAGCTAAACGAAGCCGTGCCTAGCAACGACACTCATAGTTTGTATATGTTTGACTTTATGTTCGAATATATGTCTAAGACAAAGACATGTTTAAATCAACAGGGTGTACAACAGGGAGATTTCTGATGATTTCTGCACAAGGCGGACGAATTGGTGGTGCAGGCCATCTCAGAAGGCCTGGGAATGGTCCATCCAGACGTTTGTCGATGTCGGAGCTGATCAGCTCCAAGCTGTCAGGTATGGTTGCAGAGGAATGGAACCAGAAGAATCCCTTTCTGGCGATCAAGGTGCAAGTTCAATCAAGTTCACATGTTCATCACATGTTCACATTGCATTCAAACTATATTCGAAGTACAAATGTGAACTACATGTTGAATCAACACATTGTAAGCCATCACATTGTAAAACTTATATCCACTGCTTATAACATGCTTACACTAGTTACATGTGAAGGGTTGGTGTCGTGGCCGTGGCATGACCTGCTCTGAAGCTTCAGGAGGGCGACGTGATTCGCCAGGTCAACAGCATTCGCGGCGACTCGACGAGTTACGGCAGTTACGGGCAGTGGTTCGGCAAACACATCACGTCCTGTAGCACATTGTAGCATAGCAATGCAGCTGTAGCACATAATTGTCACATCATTGTCATAATCATAATATATCATAATATATAATTATCACATACTGTAGCACTGTAGTAGCACTGTAGTAGCACTGTAGTAGCACTGTAGCGTGCTGTAGCACTGTCAACTGTGCACACCATGTACTTTGAAGAAACGACGGATTGAATGGTTTGTTTTACAACATATGTTTTTCATTGTTTTTCTTTGCATATATCCATTGAATAAATTTGAATATACATATCTGATGTGTGAGGGGTGATCATGGATACCGAGGTGATCCCATGAAGATGTTGAGCAAGCTGCGGCAGGGGAGCTCAACTACCACCAATGACACCCAATGACTTCATGAATCCGTGAAGCACATGCGGCTCCTTCGAAAGGTATATGTTTCGGTATGATGAATGATATTGAATGACATTGAAGGATTCAATCTGTTTCAAAGATGTTTCAAAGATGTTGCATGATGCGTGGCCATTTTAGGGGTTCTCAAATGTGGAATATCCCTGGTGATCTCAGGTCTGGATTGGTCTTAACCGTCAAGGCTGAGCACTGCTCCCGGCAAGTGCCCAGAGAGGCCAGGGCATTGCAGGTGACGTGAAGAGAAAAATGGGGATGGGTCAAAACCCTGGTACCTAGTGAACCCCAAAATAGCTGGTAAATGGATGTTCATCCCATTAAAAATGGTATTAATAGGTATTGATCCATACCCAAATAGGAAAAACATCCAGAATTGTCCAATCTTTGGAACTGGCATTGGCATCGCTTCAATGTGACATAGTTTTCCCCCATTTTTCCATCGCAAGTGACAGAAGGGGCCTCAACATGGACCGGCCCCGGGCCAAAGGAAGAGAACCATTTTCAGTCCTGAGCTCAGCGAGCACAACTGGGCTGTAGCAGGCCCATATGAAACTCCCCATCTCCGTGTGTAATTTGAAACGATTTCTGGAAGATGTTCAAACATGTTCAAACAACTGAAACGGCTTTCATCAAATTTCAATGAGCCTCTAAGGACGATAAAACGGACCGGTGGGGCTTTGCTGCGCTTCCATCAACGAATGGAAATGGAGGCAGTTATCAAAGACGTGAGGTTGTTTTATTTCTTAAAATCTAAGAAAACAAAATTTCTAATCCTAATCTATCAAGAAATCTATCAATATATCCATCAACTTTTTAGCAAAGTTTTCCCCCAAAAATGAGAGAATGTTGGAATATGTTGGAATGTTCCAGGCACAGATCATGGACCAGGCCTTTGCCATGGCTGCCATTTCAAGGAGAGAATTGCGTGGCGTCACACGTGGCGTAACACGTGTCGGACGCGTCGTGATGGCAATCAAAATGTTTCATGTTCTGTTTCAAAATGTCTCCGTTTCAAGAAACACATGTTTATATTGTCTATTTCGTATTTGGTTTCAAAGGTTTTGAAAAAAGGTTTTGTTCTTTTGGTTACAGCCATTACAGACTTTGAGCCACGCAGGAGACACGAACGGCAGGATCTGGATGCCAAGGTTTGGGAGGCAACGAAGGATGGCTCTGATCATTCTGATCATCTCGATGACTCGAAGGATGAGATCCCAACATATCCCAACTCAGTAACTCACCAAGTTTCAATTTGGGACATGGAATAATATGGAATCGTTGAACCATGTTGAAGCCATTTGTAGAAATTATTGGCTTATGATGGTTATGTTTGGTGCTTGGAGATGCTTGGAGACCTCCAGAATGTCAAATGTATGTGTGGCACATGCTCAACAGAGCTGCTGGTTGTCCCAAGTCATTACCGTATTTGCAGATGTGCAAGCGCCACAAAGAATTCATGTGAAAGTTGGACCAAGAACCAACATGACCTAACCACACCCTCACTAGGGTCACTAGGACTAAAAGTGTGCAGAGTTTCAGCCTTTCGTGACAGCCCTATGGTCTGGAGGCAGCATCTGCCTGGAATCTGGAAAGTTTCATGTTCTTTGAGGCGTCGCAAGATCTGAGTTGGTTGATGTTGGCCGCTCTACTTGTGTCTGCACAGAAAAACCCTTCAGACAGTGTAACCAGAAAGGAAATGCATTGGAAAGTGTGCCCCAATTCCAGAGACTTCAAAACATAAAAATGCCTTGGTCATCTTGGTCCAGCCCTGGAGGGATTTCTTATGTAGATCAATGTCAAAGTTGAAATGCAATCAGAAGTTTTCAGCTATCCTTTGCTCGTAACATCTCGCAACTGATCTTGATTAATTCATTGATAATTCTTGATATATGTTAATTATCCTGTTTATTGCTCTTCAGCACGGAGTCGCCCTTCGCTACCAACATGCTCCACAGCAATGTACCGTGCAAGGAAGTGCCCTTCCTCGCGGCCTTCGGCTACACTGCCAAGTTGCTCGTCGCAAATATCGATGGAATGTCATCATTCTGCTCTTGTTTCCCAGACTTTGCGGGTTTTATTTTGAGAGAAATCATTCTCGAAGACTTCGAAGTCACAAAGTGGATTGGAAGCAGCTCAGTCCTTCATATAGTTCCACTGTGTTCCACTCTACTCTTCGTATTCTCAGGGACAAGTTGAACTGGGACCAGGCAAGAGGCTCAGGATACGATCAGCATTCAGATCTCTGTTCTTGTTTACATGTTTTCACAGAGGGGCCAAAGCTGCATAGCAATCGATACAAGCGTGAACTCGCATGCAAAGACAGGAAAACTATGGAAAACTTGACCAGTTTGATCCAGTTTGTCTTTTTGCTACAAAGGCTTTGTCAGAGAAAATGTCGATGTTGCAGTGTGTGTCCGTCGAATGATGGCCGTTCTGACCCCGTGTGTCGTCAACAGAGTTGGTGCCGAGGGGAAGGTGATCCCCAAGCTGACCATGGATTTGGACGAGCATTTTGAACAGGCAGTTTCAATCAGTTTTAATCAGTTTTAATCAGTTTCAATCAGTTTCAATCAGTTTCATAGTTTTCACTTCCAACCATTGTAACCATTGGCTTTTGGTGCTTTCGTTTGTCTCAAATCTTTACACATTCTTTATACTCCTCTGTTCACTGTGTGGCTGACAGGCGGGATGCACTTGGTACGTCATCAAGTGACTCGCAGATGAACAGAGTCGATTTCCTGTTAGTTTTCTGGTACTGTCAAGTCTCACAAGTCAGATCAAGTCAGAATGAAAACTGCCATGTTTTCTGGGTGGAATAATGCTGTTTGGCACAAGAACTGTTGACAACACTAGTTGTTTGATTTGTTGTGCCAGCAGTCCAAGTGTCAAAAAGGCCACAGTCGTGAGATGGTCAGAGTTTGTGCATCTCAGGTGTAAATTGGAAGTGCCTGTGGATGATGGGAAGGCCTGAAGATGCTCGAAGATTTGTTTGCCATTTGATGTTGCTGTGACATTTGGAACTTTATCATACTTTATCGTTTATCGAGCGATTGTCTACCTGTGTATTTGAGATGCCTTGCAGCTCGTTGATCGAGCGATTGTCTACAAGGTCGAGACCATGACATGGGAGGTGCCCTGTCCTTGAGGGATTTTTGCAGTTTCGAGAATCCCACTCTTTTGCACTGTGTTGATGTTTATTTTGGGATGTTTCTTCTCTTGGCAAAGATATGGGTTTGGTCATGTTTGGCTTATGAGAAAGTTGACGACGTTTCACGATGTCCGCAAATCTGAAGGATCCCTCCAATGCACTGTTTGACACAGGCACCGCGAAGGCTGCACCATTTACGTATGGAGTTGCACGATCGCATGAAGTACTACATGGAGGTGAAACGAAGCACAAATCATGTACCATGTCCATGTCATGCCATTTCTGACGCAATCGCACAATGAAGAGAATGTGCTGAGAATGTGCTGAGAATGTGCTGAGAATGTGGAAGTGCAGGCCAGAACTTGTGCATTGTGCTTCGTGAACTCTGCGCAGGAGAAGTTTTATGCGCGCGTCTTTGGTGAAACTCCCTTTGCCAGGCCAGATATGATCCAATTTTTGAGTGATGTGACAGTGATGTGTTCACATGTTTTCACTTTTCACAGGCAAGTTTCAGACTTGGCCAAGCTGCAGCATTGTAACAACTGATCCCAGAGGCATACGGCTCCGCGGGGCACAACGGTGGCTTGGTGTTGAATGGGGTTTGGACTTGTGCACGGGCATCCAAGTTTTTCCAATCAAGCGACTCGCTGACGCGGAATCCACGTTTGCATTAGAGCTAATTGTGATGTTCTGGTGGCTTGGGAGTATCACACCTGCGGGAACATGGCAGACACGATTGGTCGTCATCCTCATCATCGTATCCCAAGACATTTCCCCCATCAAAAGTCCCAATTGGCCCCCGGTGTGCTAAGGCCAGACTGAAGGCATGGTTGGCAACCCTAGCTTCCGCCATCAATAAACAAGAGGTGGGGCCTGCACAGGTTGGTAAAAATCGAGCAGCATTGAGTCATTTGGCATTTTAGAAACTTCATTCTTTTGATTTTAGATTATGATTAGATTCTTCAGATGCGTCACTAATTGTTCAAACGTAGTTTGGGAGAGTGGGCGTTTGTCTTGCAGCTTGTATTTTGTTTGGGACGTGCACCAAAGGGCTGGAGGAAGAAATGCTTATCCCCACATTTCTTAAAATGTTGGTGCTGTTCAGGATTTCTTCATTTGAATTTCCTTTCTGTATCTTTCTGTAATATCCTGTGATGTAGTCGTTTTGAAGTGTCAGAGATCATGGAGATCATGGACCGCCGTTGTGATTTCAGGTGCCTCCCATGGCTGCAGCCATCACTCTGCTGTTCCTACACGCGCCTGTGTCGGCGACCCAGGTCTCTCTCAACTTGGACAGATACTCTCAACTTATCTCAGCTTATCTCTCTGCGATGGTTCATTGTATGATTTTGTAATGTTAGGGTCAATTGGTTGAATTAAGTTGAATTAAGTTGAATTAAGTTGAATTAAGTTGAATTAAGTTGAATTAGGTTGAATTCCTGTAGCAAAAAACCAACGAGATTTTAGGCAATTTCCTGTTGAACGCTTGGGGGTTATGTGGCCATCTCATGTTGCAAGTTCACCTCAGGCCTTCGGATGGGGAGAGTCCAAAAGCCGAAGCTCCTGCGGTGTACCTGGCCTCAACATGCCTCAACCGAAATGTCCATTGAAAATTCTTGAAATGTACACTGAATGTGTTGGAAATGTGTTGGAAATGTGTCCACTGAAATTGATCTTAGCCTCATGGAAGGGGCTTGGAATGCAATGGTTTGTGTATGAATGTGTGCTTGCAGGTTATGTATCAATAAAGTTCCTGAAGTTTCCAACCTGAACAGGGTGACATACGGTGACATATGGTGACATATGGTGACTATGGGGCAGTCAATTTACAGAACGTTCTGTTCTGAGCACTGAGGAATCCACCTCGCCCGAGTCAGATTCTGGCCATTTGATATGACTAATACCTGTCGCTGACTTTGTCTTCGAAGCAAATCTGTTGCCTAATCTGCTTCAATTGTATTTCAATTGTATGAAGGAAAGAGAGAGAGAGAGAGAGACATGAACTGCCACCTGGTGTTCCAAGTGTCTTACACCGTCGGATGCCCATGGAAGACAGCAGTTCTCTGGGGGAGATTTAAGTCATGCCGATTCAAAAGCTCTGTGCTTTCTTAGCTGTTCCATTTCAACAAACATATTTCAAAATAAGCAAAGATAAGCAAAGTAAAAACGATCCATTTATCCAGAAGTGTGTCCCTCAGCGTGTGTTTGAAATTGGAATCAGTATGATATCTATGCGAGTGTGAATCTCTGGACCATGTTTGACTTTGAACAAGCGACATAGTCCGAGAATGTCTGAGATACATCATGAATCATCATGATAGATCCTTTGAAGACAAAGTCAGCACTCATGACTTAGTTCCTTCACCCCTCAAAGGGGAACAGAATGCTGAAATGTATTCTCCAGTCGAAGGATACATTGACATGCGCCTGAACTCAGCAGCACTGTGCCTCCATTACCTCAAAGCGGCCACAACTGATGAACAGATGAACATTGACATGAAATTCAATGACATTGAATGGTGTTAAATGATGTTCAAATGTTGAATGATTTCAATTACACGTTACTGTTCCTAGAACGATTAGAACGGCACTGTGACATTCCACCAGATTGGGCAAAGCCCAAGCTCGGTGAGATGCTCCTGAAAGCCGCCGGGTGACCTCGTTGGTCAGCGACACATCGTGCCATCGTCACGTGCAACACATCAGTACCATGCCATAAAGTGCCATAAAGTGCCATTGCCATGTGGGTATGGATCAATACCTATGAAAATACCATTTTTAGTGGGATGAACATCCATTTACCAGCTATTTTGATGTTCACCAGGGGTACAAGGTTTTGACACACTGCCATGTCGATTTTTACCCAACTCGACCATCTCACCAAGGTCCGGCTATGTCACCACAGGGATTGGCTCCCAGCACCGCTCCACCGGAATTCTTATTGAATTTGAGTGGGTTTCAATATGGTTCGATTTGGTTCAATGTGGTTTCCATGGATAGTCTATCAAATATACTAATGACGAAACCACATGCCCAACCAAGGGCAAACGAACGGGCACCTTTTCTGCTCCTGAGCCAAGGGTCCCTGGCGATTGACCAACCTGTCAAGGCAGTGCACTCATGGCAATGTCCCAAATT
>Ga0126342_10003682_pt1 | contig 25569 bp, 25 predicted proteins | sample Cyp1metagenome_FD_92528 | JGI IMG/M metagenome (GOLD analysis project Ga0126342, IMG submission 92528) | Coral microbial communities from Lord Howe Island, Old Settlement Bay, Australia - Cyphastrea 1 metagenome | ecosystem: Host-associated > Invertebrates > Cnidaria > Coral ... | reverse complement strand
GGAAAACCATGGGAAAACCATGGGAAAACCATGGGAAAACCATGGGAAAACCATGGGAAAACCATGGGAAAACCATGGGAAAACCATGGGAAAACTATGGGAAAACCATGGGAAAACCATGGGAAAACCATGGGAAAACCATGGGAAAACCTTGGAAAACCATGGGAAAACCATGGGAAAACCATGGGAAAACCATGGGAAAACGATGGGAAAACGATGATTCACCTGTGAAAATTCACCCTCTGGTAAACGTTTACGTAACTGTGGAAAGATCCCCACCATGCGTTTTGAATGGGTAAATCCACTATTTCTATGACCATTTTCAATAGCACACTGTTAGTTTACCAGTGAAAATATATGGAAAGATGAGGACAAAAAGCCTAGCTTATTGGGACCCCAAAATAGATGGTTAATGGATGGTTATCCCACCATCAAATAGATGTTGACCAATTGCCAATATGGGAAACTTATATTTAACCGTTTAACCACAACAAAGAATATTTCACCACAAAGAAACATATTCCCAATATATGGAAAGTCATAAACATCATGTTCCAAACCACCAACCAGGGTAATAATGATTGTTAATCAATACTTTAATCAATGATTAACATGTTAATTATGTTAATCATCAATGTTCACAATCAAGGATACTATAATCAGAGGGTATAAACTAGTACCATCTGGTTATTTAACATAGCCATGGAAGGATCCACCATTTTTAATAGGTAAACCATCTATAAATAAGCCATCTATACCATGGCTATGTTAAATAACCAGAGGGTATGTAACATGTTAATTATTTGGTTTAAGGGAAAGCTAAACCGGTTTTTCAACCTGTTGAAACCTGGTAACCGTGTTAGCGCCTTAGAGAGATTCCTGTTGGGGTGATAAATCACCTGTTTTCTGGAGGCGACACCTGTGTTTTATCTAACAAGTGGAAGCCAACCACAATGTTTTCTCATAGGAAACTCATATGGGTATGGGTCAAAATTAGGTACCCCAATAATTGGATGGTTAATACTAAACTAGACTAACATCTGTGGTCCCCTAGGTCTTCCATTTTGACCCACATCCATATTCCAAATTTGTTCCAAATCCAGGTTTTGATGGTTTCAAGTTCCAAGTTTTGCAGAGGTGAAGTAGTAGCTTCTCAAGAACTGGGACGTAACCACCTACAACTGTGGGGATTTTTAAACCTCAGAGATCATCCCAATCCTCGGTCGAACTATGTGGGCTGTGTCAAAAATGCGGTATACCCCCAGTTATTTCCATTCAAATGGGGATAACTTGATTCACCAGAGGGGTAGCCAATGTTCAGACAAACCCATAGAAAAATGATGTGCGGCAGCAACGTATTTCCCAGCCAAAGCTACCACTGACCAAATCTCCCAATAGGATCCAAAAAAAAAAGAGGCTTGAAACATCTTGAAACATCTTGAGGAATCCCCCCCAAAAAAAATACGGGAGACCTCAGATTCATAGGGTTAATAAATCACTATCAACAGAGGCCGCATGAAGCCATGCCAGAAATATGACCATGAATCTCTGTGAGAGATCAAGCCATCAGGGATGGAAAACTCTACGCAAGCCATCAACTATCATCAACTGTTGTGTGGTTAAGGGAACCTCGTAGCTCCTTGGCTCCCCATTTCCGGATGCCCATAGATTCCATAGCTGGGGGCCCCACTTGACTTCTGCCTGACAGATTGGTTGGTGAGAATTGTTTGGTGAGTTGTGGGGCCTGAAGATATGCCCATTCGAAGTGGCAGGTGGCAATAAAATCGCTTCAAGTCAGTGATAATCCACAACAATGAAATTCATATTGGAATACTTAAAATTAAAATTCAAAATTACTACTGTTCGAAGAACTTAGACCTACAGAAGCACAACATCAGTAGAGCCCCCCGCTTTATCCAGATTGATGCCAGCTTTCCACCCCAGTCTTCTCCAATCAAAAATGGGAAAACACGTGGTCAAAACTAGGTTCTTAACCCAAACAAAAGCAAAACGAAACGAAAAAAATGTGCCTCCCGCCTTCTCAAAGGCCTTCTCAGCCGCCTTGATTTCCGCCGGCTTCGCCGCCGGCTTCGCCGCCGGCTTCGCCGCCGCACTGGCACTCGCTGCCGACGCCGCGGCGTCCGCGCGCTCCGACGAAGCCGCCGGGGCGGGCCTTGGCCATGACGGGACTCCATGATTTCAACACCGCAGATTGGTTTCCATTTCTTGGTCATCAATGTATCAATATGTATCAATCATATCCCATGAAAATCAATTCATCAACATCAATGGTATATATATCCCATATATTGGTACCTCCAATGGGAATAATCATCATACCAATCATGATACCAATCAATTCATCATATCCCATCAGATTGGTACCCTCTGGTAATTTAACATAACTATGGAAATTCACCATTTGTAATGGGAAAACTCACTATTTCTATGGCCATTTTCAATAGCTATTTTGACATAACCAGAGGGTACCTCCAATGGGAATTCATGGGTCCCATGATTGAATTGATTCCACCGAGCCGCTGGATCTTGGGAGTCGCCTTGGGCCTCGGGTCCAGTCGCGCCACAGATGGGTCAGAATCTATCTGAAACCATAGATGGCTTGAGGGGAGATGTAAGATATATAAGTCACCAACTGAAAAATGGCTAAACATGGCTAAACCACCATGATATCATGGAATATCATGAAAAATGATTACATCATGATATTCCATGATGACATCATGATATCATTAATGGTTATCCTGGAGAATGACGAATATCTCCATGAAATCCCAGCACACTTGATGGGATTTCACCACAGCAATAAAACTCAACTAAAAACCTCCATTTTCAGCCGGTTGATGTCAGCACCTTAGCTCAACTTATCCCCCTTATAACCACCATTACCCTAGTATAAATCCCATGAAATTACCATTCACTCCCACTAAATGCTTTCCTGAAATAGGGCTACCCCCAGTTCTCATCCATGTTCATGGTATTTTCCATTATAAAACAACCATTACCCTCTGGTAAACTGACATAACTATGGAAAGATCCACCATTCTGAATGGGAAAATCAACTGTTTCTATGGCCATTTTCAATCGCAAACTGTTAGTTTACCAGAGGGTATGTAACACTGAAAAAACCCTCTGAAAAATATTGTTCAGTTGGGATGATTATTCCCAATATATGGACAAATAAAAAATGTTCCAAACCAACAACCAGGGTAATAATGATTGTTGATTAATGCAATTAATCAATTATTAACATGTTAATTATGTTAATCATCAATGTTCATAATCAAGGATACTATAATCAGATATAATCAGAGGGTATAAACTACTATAAATGTTCAGTTGGGATGATTATTCCCAATAACCCAATATACCACATGTTATTGGGAATAATCCAAATGTTCCAAACCACCAACCAGAACTCCCTTGGTTTCCGCACTCCTTGAGCTGCGGCCACATCTCCTGCAGCTGTCGCCGCCGCGCATCCTCCGCCGCCGCCGCGGCCGCGGCCGCTTTGGCCGTGGGGGACGAGGCGGGAGGGCGCCAGGCGGAGGCGACCTGGAGAGAAAAATGATGGAAAACTCATGGATCAGGGGATTTTGTTGGGTTTTTATGGTTTTTTATGGGATTTTGTTGGGTTTTTGTTGGGTTTTTGTTGGGTTTTTGTTGGGTTTGTTTATGGGATTTCATGGGATATATAATGGGATATAATAGGAAATATGGATCAAGAAGTGTGGTGGTAAACAAATTGTGCCTACCTTGTGCTCATCATGTACCTATAATGTGTTGAAGCAACCTTTAAAATGGAGAGAACATCTGGAAACGATCTAAATGATGTGGATCTTTTTTGATTTTCCTGGATGTGAATGTTTTTCCCTGGAGATGAGGTGAACGTTTGTATGATGTTTCTGCACGTATCATATCTGGAGAACTTACTATATATAATTCATCAAGGATATTACCCTCTGGTTATTTAACATAGCTATGGAAAACGACCCATAGAAATAGATGTTTTGTACCTATTCAAAGTGACTTTTTTTTGCATGGCGAACTGTTAAATCACCAAAGGGATCTGTCTGCTTCCACCATGACCATCCTGGGTGGAAAACCCTGGGCGCCGAAGCCTCAGGAGGACCCTTGGGGGGTCTCCATGCGGTAGCCTGCAGGGGATGCAGGGCTGAAGCACGTCAAATTTTTGGATTTCCCTGAAAAAAATGGGTATGAATCAATACCTATTAATACCATGTTTAGTGGGATGAACATCCATAAATCCCAGCTATTTTGATGTGAACTACAGGGGTACCAGGGTTTTGACACACTGCCAAATGGGTGAACAATCAAACTTGTGATTGTCCATCAGAGATCATCAAGGTTCTTTGCACTTCCTCTCCAAACATCCCTTATGACGTTTTCACCACCACAAAGTGATAGTTAATCCTCTTAAATGTGGGCATATGGACCCTGGAAAACATCATCAAAACCACCAATGAATCTTTGAATCACTGGGTCCTGCATTTCAACTCTTTGTCGCGTTCAACTTTAAACCGCATGTTTGTTGGTGAAATCCTAATTTGTGTTGCTAAAATCACCATATATATCACCATGGCTGTTGGTCAAATCAGCAGTTTTTCTGGTCAATTTTCGTTTGTTCTCAGAATTGTTCATATTGATTTTCGATGGTACGAAACCATCCAATTGATAGGACACACCAGCAGCAAAATACCTTCTTCAAACAAAAAAAAGAACTGCCAACCTGACAACCCAATTTCATCCAACTTGGGTTGTAAGGAAGTTTGAACCATACTTATATATATATATATGGGTATGGATCAATACCTATTAATACCATGTTTAGGGGGATGAACATCCATTTACCAGCTATTTTGATGTGAACTACAGGGGTACAAGGTTTTGACACACTGCCATATATACTGTATATGTACTCACTTTATCAGACCTTGTTGGGCCCCAAGGGGCTGCCTCCTTAGAGGCCAACATCTTGGCAATCCGCGCGGAGGCGGCGCGGAAACCACTTTGGCCACCTTGGCCACCTTGGCGTTGAAGCACAAGTAATATATATGTTGTAATATATATATATATATTGTATAATATATACGTATGTATATGTACGATGGTGCAAAATCATACTCGCAGCCAGTGCCTTTTTAATCCTTTTTACCTGTACCATGCTATGCCCCGCAGTTGCACGCTTGGCTATACGCGGCTCATGAATTTCATCTGAAGACTCTCAAAAGGACTCAAAAGTGCAACGTAAAAGTGAAATTATCTGGTTGGTTCAACCCGTCTGGTTGGTGGTGTCAACCCCTGTTCCAAATCACCAACCAGTTATGTGTTCACAGTGCAAATTTGGGATTGTAATCCTCAACCTGGAATCAACTTAAGATTCTTTGGAGACGGTCAAAAGGGAAACATACCCGAATCTGCGTTAACAACCTTAATAAAGGTGGATTGAACTATGGAACAGAATTAAGCTTCATTGAGCTCCAAAAAACTCAGCCAAAAAGACATGTCCTCACAAGATGTTGGCCGCATGTTCGCAGCAAAACTTGGGCTTCAAGAAGCTGTCCTTGTCAGGACTGACGTCAAGTTCCACGTCGAGGTCATCACTATGATTGCTGTCTCGAAGTCGAGTGGTGTCTCTTTTCCCAGCCATATTATCCCCACCCATCGAGCCAACCTTGGGACCCTAAATGGTTAGTCATGGTTCATACTGCCCATTTTAGTTTACGATCTATGTCTAAGTTGGTGAAAAATCCCTTGACCCATCCCCACTGGGAACGCTTGACCCATCCCCATTGGAAACCCCCTCCCCGCGCCTGCGGCTTTGCCCTTCTTGGGCCCTTCCTTTCCCACCGCACCGGCAGAACCGGTGGCCGCTGCGGTGGAACCGGGCCGGCTTTTTTCGTCGGCCGAGGACCTCGGTTGGCAAGACCTGGAGCGAAAGATTTGCAGGAAAGCCCCATATTTCATGGGAAAATCCATGGTTTCCGGTGAAGATTTTCCCAACAAGACCACCAAATTGAGCAAAGTGAAATCCCACTCTGAATAGTAGATCACTGATCACTGATCACTGTTCTATCTTGTAGAAGTTATTTGTAGAAATGAAATTGGTGTTTGCGCCGGAAAGATCCGGTCTTTCACTGCTTCTGATTGCCTGCTGTTTGAATGCTTATCTCGACTGTCGACATCCGTTGATGAGATACAAGTGCGGAAAGTAATTATACAGTTTGGAAGAAGTTCCAATCATGAAGTCATATTCACCATTTCTGTTGGCTTAAACCATGTATACATCACCCAAATCACCTTTGCAATTTTATCACGAGCTGAACCACTGGTTTTCCACATCCCCACAGCTTAGGCCTCCCCACGGACTGGGTGAGGGCGAGTTCGCCTCGAACTCCTGGAGGAAAAGTCCAATAGAATTGGTTTATGAAGGAGGCCCTTCCTGCAGGGGGGTACAATATGTTACAATTATTAAAGTTGGTTTATATATACTGTATATATATAGATATATAGATATATAGACATATAGATATAGATATATATATATACCTTCAATCAAAGTTGGGTTATGTGACTTACTTGTTGTTTTCATTGAACAATTGCCACTGTTGGTGGTATACCCTCATTTCATACCCACATGAGATATGGGTCAACTCTTCCAATCATTCCTGATCTAGTGCATGACTCTCCGCCTTTCGTGGGAATATATGTACGGTTACCGTATTGCTCAATGTACCAGGGTGACATATAAATATTGATCTGAATTGCGGTAATTATCTCTTCATGTGGATGGATATGACACCCAAAATTGAGTGACCTAAAATCTTTTGCTCTCAGTGTCTCTGCCAATTTTTGACCAAACTCATCTCGGCCAATCCCAAACTGTCCTCTTGGAAGGGCCACCCCGAGATGTCTTCCTCCTCAAGAGGTCGTGGCTATAGCGGCTATACCGCAGAATCTAAAATCCGAAACGCCCCATCTAGTTGATATATATATATATATATATTATATATATATATTATTATATTATATTACATTATATTATATTATATTATATTATATTATGTTATATTATATTATTATATTACTATATTATATTATATTATACTATATTATATCATATTCAATGACTTTACCACCGGTTTTTGCTTCCCATCTTCAGTTTCATGGCTGTGCCAAATGGATGCAGTAGAAAACGCCCGACCATGCATTGAGCGTCCCGGCAGCTGCAGCAGGCCTGCCGAAAGGCAAAGAATGTGGCCGGCTGTGTCCCTTTAAACCCTCTTTAAGCCTTCAGCAAAAAGTGAAACTCAAGAGATCTCAAGAGGTTGGGATGGAAGAAAAAACTGAAAACCAAATAAAACTAAACAAAACATGGGACATTCTGCCATCTTCCCATCAATCTGCGGTGGTCAAGCTCTGATGCTAGCCCCCGGCCTTGCGGCTGGCAGGGACATGCCTTCAATCTCCGCCTAGAGGGAGACGTTCAAATTCACGTGATTCAAGTGGTGTTCAATGTTTTGGGATGATGATTTTAGATGTTGATTCAAGTGGTGCAAGTTTGGGAATGATAATTTCAGAGGTTTTGGTTGGGTCATGAGTCATACCTCCATAGTGATGGGATACACCGGGTTGATAAACTCTATACCTAGATATTTGGGGATGGGTCAAAACCCTGGTACCCCTGGTGAACATCAAAATAGCTGGTAAATGGATGTTCATCCCCCTAAAAATGGTATCTATAGGTATTGACCCATACCCATGTCTTACAGTACAGTAGTCTCAAATTCTAGGAAAAACATAGCCATATTTCTTGGTTCCCTTAGCTGGGGAAGATCCAGAATGCCATGGGATGGGGACGGAGTTCCGTCGCTGGCCTTGGCTATCGAGGACACCTCGCCAACCTCGCCATTGCTGTCAGGAGCCTGGAGCAAGTTGGGAAAATCTTGGGGAAAATGTCTTGGATTTTTCCCTCAAATGGGATTGGGAGTTTTTTGGCAAAAAATATATATATATATTATGTTAGGGGGATAGATTTTTTCTCGCTTTTTCACTTTGGGATTGGGATTTTCAAACCTAAAGTATCTGGGGACTGAAAATTGAACGGAAAAACCTTCCAAAATCCAATGGATGGCCTTGCCTCCAGCATGGGCTCTCCATATTTCTTGCAAACGTGCGCATACACCTCGCCCTCTGCCCCGGCATACCTCAGCCAAAATTGGCAGCAGCTCGCCCACAGTTTGACAGAAACCTGGTTTAAATGACCCTGAAAAATTGATGCTGTCCCCAGTATTCATCATCAATGGTGAGGTAATTTAAGCGTCTTTATGAAATCTCTCCCGAATCCAGTTGGTCAAATTCCCATGTGCTTTTTTTGCTGCTTAAATCATATCATAAAACTCTTGTTTTGTTGGTAAAATCCCTACCTTGCTAGATACCTCACACTGGGCTGGTTCTCTCCCATCCTGGCTGATCGGGCTTCCAGTTTTTCATGATGCAAGAGTTTCTCATCAATCTGGAGGTTTCCTAAGTCATGGGGGTCCCCCCAAATCATCCATGTTATTTTCGGATTCTCCATGAAATAAACCATCCAGTGAGCTTGGGGATCCCCATGACTGGATGGAAACCCCCTATCTTAGAGAAAAATCCTCCAAGGAACTTTTCGAAGATGGCGTCCAACTCCGACAATTTCCCCGGGTTTCGACCTCAGCGGATCAACAAGGTCAGCGTTTTTTCGGAGAGCTTCTCCCAATCAAGGCTGATGGGAAAGATGCTGATCACCTGGAAAGATGTACCGAACACATTAACATATACAGTGAGTTTATCAACAAGAGAAATAGACCCACATGTTCAAGCAACTAACCGGTTTGTCAGGGTTTCACTTTAGTTCCGATGGTCTCAGTGAAGGAACTTACTAGCAGAATCTAGTAGATAAGATGGATTCTAAGGTCACCATATCTATAAGATGTTGCGGGTTTTAGTTCAACGTGGGCATATGGGCGCCAGTCAAAACCACTCAAAAGCTTGGTGTCCAGCGACCATTCCATGAATGAACCCAGTACAAGCAGGTAGATGATCCACGTTGATCTAAAGAAAAACATCAACATGTTTGGGAAGTATCATATTCCATGTTTTTTTTCTGCAGATCTTCCCAAAATGATTCAATTTCCGGGAAGTACCTCTTACATTCATTGGGAAGTACAGTACCACTTTTGGGAAGATTCAATTTTAAGTCTGTGGAAATCTATGCGTTCGTTTCTTTTTGGGAAGTATGTCATGCTGCTACTGTGGTACCTCGGTACCTCTAGCCTCGCCAAGGCATCCGGGCGGAAGTAAATGCCGCGAACCAGTTCCCGTAAGCGAGCAGCCTCGATAGGGTGAAATCAACCACCGAGATTTAACCAAGAATTTGGTGGGATTTCACCAATCAAAATGGATATGGGGAGTGTCTGAAAATGAAGAAATTCCACCAAAAAAAAATGATCATTTTATGCCATTTTGAAAGAGGATGAAAGAGGCTTTTGTTCACCAATGGATTTGGTGAGAACTGGGACTTGCATCAATGATGGTCATACTTTGTTCAGACTGAGCCATCAGTCTGGCCATGATTCACTTTAGTGACTAATATTCCCAATGTTCATAGACTAACATCCTCCCTTTTGGTTTGTGAACATCTCCCATGTTCACTTTGCTCAAAATCAGCGGAAAAACCGTCATATTTTCCGCGTTTTCCCAGTGTGTCTACCCTCTCGGAAACCAACATAGCTAGAGAAAATCATCATCTTGAATAGGGAAATCAAGGGAAATCAACTATAATTGGATCATATTGGATCATATTGGATCATATTTGTTCCCTGAAAATCTATCATTCCTGGTGTGATTTTCCAGTTTTTATGGCACCTTCCTGGTCTTTGTTTCGGTGAACGTTGCTGTCGTCCCAGGATCCCACGCCTTCAAGGGGTCTGCACCTGACCGGTGGGCACCAGCGATTTTTTCTCCGTTCGGTCTGAACAGCGGTGGAAATTCCCATGAAACTCCACTGGATACGAACTTCTATCTTAAGATTCTCAGAGGTCCCTCAATTTTTGACGAACTTCTATCCTTAAGATTCTCAAGTCCCTCAATTTTTGACGAACTTCTATATCTGAAGAGTCCCATAATCTTGAAAAAAGTCCGGTGAAAGACATTCAAAAACCATAGCCATAGCCATTGGATCCATCCGTTCGCCTGCTTTGGATGAGACCGAAGGCTCGACCTTCACGGATTTCTCGGATTTCTCCTTCTCCTGACCAGAAAAAATATGCTGGGCTGGTGAGTCCCCGTTTGACCATAGGAAACCATAGGAAAAATGGTGGGTTGTTCATGGGATTTATAGCTGATTTATGATAGCTGCTGATAGCGTTCAGTTGGGGGCCACATAGCTCCAATTTCACTCTGGTTTTTGTTGGTGATATACCGAACTAGTTAATGGGTTTATAAACGAATAAACAGAACGAACTTGGGGAAAACCACCTTGTAGGAACCAACCATGCATCGCCAGCAAGTGGGGGCCTCTGGTCCCACCATCATGGGATTTCTCATATGATGAAAATAATCTGGTCCCCCACATGTACCATTATATCATATATGTTTATAGGGATTTCAATACCATAATATGTATTATACTGTGTATATATATATATTGAAATCCCTATGAAAATGGGAGGACCATCCCCGAACTTGCTTTTACGCTGTGAAACGGTCTAAGTGACACCACTCACCTTCAAGCGGGATAATAGTAACTACATCTCAAACACCAACACTGTCAAATCTAGTTGTGGGTGAGAAAAAAAATCCAACAGCAGAAGTTCAAGAAATGGATAAACATTTAAACATGTCCAGGACCGGATAGCCGGATAGCCGGAGAGAGCCTTCTCTTTCTTCTCCTTCGCTTCTTTCTTCTTGTCTTTGGCTTCCTCAAGGCATCTAATCGGCAGCTCTGCACTTTCGCTGGCACAATGATGCAGTAACCCATCTCAAAAAGATTGGTCAATGACGCGCCCTTTTTTTCCAAGTAGGGATGAGAGTGTTATTTCTATCATCTGGTTATTTAACATAGCCATGGAAAGATCCACCATTTTTAAGAACCGTAAACCATCTATTTCTATGGGCCATCTATACCATGGCGAACTGTGAACGTCATAACCAGGGCTATGTGCAACATTTTGGAACCATGAACCGTTGCAACATCTCCTTCTTCTCTTTCTTTTCCGTTGCCTGGCCAGAAATGGGTCGCCATTTCGTTCACCAAGGAAATGATCCACTAGTGATGCCACACAAACAATCACATCGCATTTTTTATCAGAACTACCAAGCATCCAAGGACGCAAAAAGCAAAAAGAAAATACAACAAAAGAAGGCCCAAGTTGAGAACAAGCGAATCCTTTTTGTTTTCGCGTTTTGATTTTTTTTTTATGCACACGAGTACTTAAAGTTTCGATAGGAATGGTAAATTCATTCATCTGGGATCATCTGGGCACAATATTTTACGCTGAAACTTGCGGCTTTTTGATGGGATAATTCACCTCACTAACCATGATTCCAGGGTCCGGTCACTAGGCTTCGGTCACTACCACATTGGTTTAATGTAGATTGGGACTCCAAGTCTGAGCCTGAATCTAAGACAGGTAGATCTGCAAACTGCGGCAACGGCAACACAACACGAAGTTGTTGCCTATCGATCCGAGAACTTTACGGTAAAATCATAAAAAAATATGTGGTAATCCACAAAAAGATAGAAAAGTAGTTTATCACTATGTTAGTCTAGAGAGATTGCACTTTTCTATCTTTTTGGCGGTTACTACACAGACTATACATGAAACCCCACCGGTTTCTGTTGGGAAGGCCACTGTTTCTCCTAGATGTTGCCATCAACCCAACAGGTCAACCTTCAGACTGATGAAGCAACTGACACTGGAGAGTGAACCCCGATTTCACAGTGATTAAATTGTCGGCTAGGGGCTGGGCTAAGATCATGCAAAAATCCCATCCTAATCTTTTCTCCACCCCCCCTTTTTTAGCCAAAAAATGGTCCCATTCGCTACGTGGAAATTCCCGAGCTTTCCCTAGCGGTTTCAACGGAGTTCGGCGCCTGGAAACGTCCATCCCATGGGGGCCTTGGGAGTTTCCCAATGATGAACTGATAGGATTGATAGGTGTTGTTTTGTAGGGGGTTGGTGATAACAACCCAAAAACATGACCAAAAAAATGACCAAACCCCTGTTGAAATGACCTTTTTTTTTGACCAAAGCCCTGTTGAAACACCATTTTGATGATAGGGGTTAATCTTGCAATGTTAAGCTTGTCAAATGTATGAAATTCTAATGGTGGGCTTGATTATTGGGTCTACCACTGTGTGCACGTTCCATCATCCAGTAAATACCTGTTTATTGCTAACCACATGTGTGCTGGTCAAATCCCATTCATAGTAACTGGTAACCCCCCAAAAATCCATAGAAAAGCAAGTTCTCACCATTTTTGTAGGAAATCGCTGTTCTATTTTTGGGGGTTGTAAAGATTTGCGGTTCCCAGTCATCCCATTCCCTTTCTTGGTCATTCGCAGTGCTAAGACCCTGGCCAGTGCATGGGCACTTGCCTCAGCGGCTCCAGTGCCACTGAAAAACCAACAGATTTGGAGGAGCTAAATATTTTCAAGAAAACTATATCTAGAAAAAGTAGAAACAGGGAATCAATGAGGTCCCAAAATAGGCGGGGCAAGGGATGCCAATTAGATCAGATGCTGAGCCATGTGGTGGGCCATCCATCCACATTGATTTCCTGAGCTTCCCCAACATTGGAATCCCTGGATGCATGGGAATCGGATGCGGCCTGGCAAACACCCAAAACGCTGAGATGACTGGAACGGAAGATGTTTTTTTCTGACCCTCTGGTTACTTGACATAGTTATGGTATGGCCCATAGAAATAGATGATTAAAATATATTAAAATGATGATTTACCCATAAAAAAAATGGTGATTTTCCATGGGTACCTTTAAATAACCAGAGGGTATGTTTCTACGTCCTGGGTCTGAAGACTGACACTTCCAGGTTTCCGGTGTCTAGCTGCTCCAAGTCATGCTGGCTGCACCAGCCCACTGGAGGCACCATCATGTGAGGCCTCGCTTAAGTGCGGCGCTGAAGAGCCACCCGAGGCTGAAAAACCCGGCTCAAGATTTGGGGATCGAAACATGTAGTCTATGTTATGATATGATATAAGTTTGAATATAAGATAATATAAGTATCTATATACAAGTTATAATCTACAATTGTCAAGGATTTATCAACGAACCTTTGGGATATTCAAGGTCGTCATTGGCCTTGTTGGGATGGGTCAATATCTGCCGACTCGTCCGTTGCTGCATACCCTCCGGTTACCATCTGGTTATTTACCAGTTCGCCATGGAAAGATCCATGATTTTTAAGAACGGTAAACCATCTATTTCTATGGGCCATCTATACCATGGCGAACTGTGAACGTCATAACCATAGGGTGTTCAACATAGCTAGTGCAGCTAGTGGCCACTTAGTTTGTCGATTATCAGGATCACCCCACTGAGCTTGGCGCATCATCATCCTTGGGTCAGGCATCTTGCCCTTCTTCCTATCGTTCTCCCGTTCCTGTGCAACATTCAAAGAGGTTGTTGGTCCATCGTGGGGAACCCAGATATCACATGATATCACATGATATCACATGATATCACCAAATATTACATGTATCTGCATGTGTATATACGTAATATATTATATAGAAGTATACGTATGCACCATGAAAAATAGTGATGATTGTGACAATTCCAACCAATGATGGGAATAAAACCAAAACAGGGACATGACCCATCAACATTTCAACGGATGCGATAACCCGAGGCCAAACGGCGACGGCAGTTGCTTGCCAACCGATTGTATCCATATTCGGTTGTCATGTACTTACTGTATGCCAATACTCATGCCTCATTCTTAGATACCAAACAAGGTCTCACATTCCCTCACCATGTATGCCAATACTCATGTACTATAGGTCATTATTAACCATCATTAACCATCATTAACCATCATTGACCATCATTTACTGCACCCTCTGGTAATTCAACACGTTGCTGTGGATAGTTTAAAACGTGGTGGGCCATTGGCAAATCATCGAATTCAGTGGGCTTTTTTGGTCCAGTTCGCATAGCTGCCATCGTCAACTATCCCCATGTTTGTTGCTGAAAAATTCCCATGAAAAATCACCATGAAATCCCACTAAATCACCATTAAATCACCATTAAATCACCATAGATATAGATTTAGATATAGATATAGTTATATAATATATATATATACTTAAATCCCACTAAATCACTATGAAATCACTGTGAAAATCCCATTTCGAACAAAAAAAAAACACCATTGAAGCCCATTGTCAACCTACCAATCACCAAGGTAAAAAAAAACCAGACCCCAACCAGAATCACCCACTAAAGCGCCTTTTCTCTTCGCTTCTTCTCGGCATCCTGCGGTGACCACAACCAGAACCAAGCGCACTGTGCACTGCATGGCGTTTCAGGCACAGTCCATGGATTTGACGGGGCAAAGAATATTGAATATGTGACTTCAACATACTTCAACCATCAGAAACTGGGATCAATCCAATGCAGATTTTTGAGCAAAACATGTAGAATTCACATCTCATCGAGGTCGTTTGACCTTCAGAGATGGCCCAGTTCTAACTGAACGACCCGCCCTGGGGGTTGACAAAGCCCAACTGTTTCAACTGCCCCGCCTTTTTGGAAGCCTTTTCCTCCACTTTCCTGCAGAAAATTCAAGAAATCATGTGATCATTTGTCAACTTAAGGAGTTAGAAATTCCACCCAAGATTCTACCCAAATATTCTGATGTAGTTTGAATCCTCTGGCAATCCTGCAGTTTTGGAGTTCCCCAATTATTCAAAACATTGGCACATGAAGCCCGGAGACGAAAACGGCACCGAAAAACAGTCAGCACAGCTCCGGCCTTTTCTTCTTGCCTGGGGCGCTGTGGGATCGTCATCCCAATCAGAGAGCTGTTCTGCAGCTGATGCCAATCATGGAGCTAGAAAAAGTGCCTCAAGATGATCAAGATGTGTTTACCCTCTGGTAAACTAACATAGCTATGGAAAATCACCATTTTTAATGGGAAAATCCACTATTTCTATGGTCATTTTCAATAGCTATGTTAAATTACCAGAGGGTAAACCTTAGCTTCCACTTGAAAATCCGTGAACCTATAGAACTCCCTTTGGAAAGCTCAATGAGTTTGTCTTCCAGTGCCTAATTTCACTGGTGGGTCTTCTGAACAGTGGCCAGACAACCCGATATCATATTGGACTTGTCGCTGATGCGACAGCCCTTTTTCCACCAATGATTCTGGGTCGAATCCGTTTCAAATCCCTGTGCCACAGTTTTTCAACTTCCATCCCGATGTTTACAGGTTCCCGTCAAGTGATCAGCTAGATTCCAAAGGAAAATCCCCATGGTTACAGGATGTTACAGGCAGGAAAAATCATGATGAATCCCTATTAGTCATATATTTTTTATAGGTGAAGTTCCCATTCACCCAAAGTAGTTGTCGTCATTGCTATCTTTGCCTCGATGAGCACGGGACTTCTCAGACTTCACAGACTTCGGGGACTCCTCTGAATTGGCTAAAATGATGGTTTTACCATGTTTTAACATGTTTTAACCAAGAAAAATGTGAATTGATATGAATTTATTATCCAGAATTATGTCAAGCAGTGAGAAATGTGATTCCACCTGAAAATTCTTTGTTTTACCCCGCAAACTGGCAAAGTATGTCTGGAAATGTGATGAGTACTGAACCAGTGGATTTGAAGTCTCGGGTAGCCTCCATGTTTCGTTAAGAATCACCTGCCAAGGGCCGAATCGGGTTCAGAACAGGTATCCCCCAGTTTTGACACGAAAATGTTCATGGAGAATCGCGAAATTTCGTACTAAAATTGGCAGTTTTGGGGCGTATACCATGGCATACACCATTTACAGAGCCATATTTCTTGGTGAACATTCACAACCATTTGCCAACCATCTGCCAGCGGCAGTCCGGGCAGTCCTCTTCCGACTCCTAGGTCCGGGGTCGGTAGCCATTTTCACCCATCAACAGTTGGGTTTTGAGCCCAAAAAAGGGGTGGATCCTGGATGGGAAACGAAAAGATGATAGAACCCAACAAATGATGCAATGTCGCTGAATGGGTGCAACATGGGTAAAACGTTGGATTCAGACCTAGAAATGTTTCAACACCAGAAACATTTCTGTTACCTTGAACCTCCTAAGATCCAGCTTACGGGGGGCCCATAGAAGTGGTCAAATAGTGTCAAACTGCAGCAAGCGTGGCCCTTTTCTTCATCTGTGGCCCGATCCGATGGGCGAGGGCGGGCTAGCCGGATAGCGGGCGACACGCGCACAAGCGACATCCGGTGGGCAGGCACATCGGACGGACAACATCTTGCTGAACAATCCGAACTCAGCCTCGTTGTGTAGCACAGGAGTCCAAGCCTTGCAGAATGCGCGGAAAAAAACAGGGAAGCTGTCCAGAAACGGAGGACGTATGGCCATATGTTGATACTGTATGGGGAAAATGATGAACTACCCTATTTTCAAACAAAGGTAAACGAATTCTTTCCCAGCAGATTCCATCATATGCTCCAGGAAACCCAGTGGTATGTGGGTGTGTTCTCCAGTAAACTCAGGGAGAGTCGCGGGCTCCAGGTGTGGACGTCCGCAACAACCTCCCCGGCAGTCACGGCGGATTCTTCGGCGGCTTCTAGCTGCAGGCCGTGTTTCTCTGAGACGTACCACATGTCGTCGAAGGAGAAGGCCTTGAAATCAACAAGATGGTAGTTGAATGTAGTGCAAGAACGGGGTGTCTTAAAATGGAGCTGGAAAATTCTGTGGCATCCAATCTATGGATTTTCTCCATTTGCTCTTCCCCAGCTCCCATTGATTTTGGTCCCTCTTTTAAAACCTCCAAAAATCAACTCCATATGGGTTTGTCTGAAAATAGGGTATATTCCCAATGAACTAGCCATTTAATAGGGATAATGATCAGCAAAACCATTGGGTAAAAAGGGGTTTAGCCTATTTTCAGACAACTATTAAATCCCATTAAAACCCATTAAACCACCATTTTCCTATGGTTTTTAACCACCATTTTCAGACACACCCATATCAACCCAGCCGCCTTGAAGTCCCACTTGCAGGCGTAGGCCCACAACGCCAAGCCCTGGAGCTCCTTGGCGATTTTGGCCTCCTCCCCCCAGCTGTCCTCCTCCCAGAGGGCCACCGCGGCCATAGGGGCGATGGAGGCCATTTGGGAACCAAAGAAGTTGCCCAGGGCCCATGTGGTTTCACCACCTGGAAACGGAAACCCTGGAAATCATGGGAAATCATGGGTTTTTACCTGGAAATATGGCTAATTTCTTGGAAATCATGGGAAATTCCCCGAAGTCAAGAGCTGAGGCTTAACAAAACTGGGGGAATGATGAAATTCATCTGAATCGAAATCGAAGTTGGTTGAACTGAGAGGGATGAATATGGCTAAATACATCCCCTTATCCATCTGGATTTGGATCTGGATCAATGGAGTGGAAAATCTACAGGAAACCATCGTTGTTTGACATTTTTTTACCTTCAAATAATGTAAAGCTTCCTACAGATTTCCCCTTCAAGCAATTCCGCAGACTGAAGGTGCTTGGGGGGAAATCTCGACGAAAAATGGTTGGGGACGGCTATCCCCAAACTTATGGGAAAATAAGCCATGTGAGTCGAAAATCAAATGATCACCACCTTGGTTTGTTGATCTCCCAAGTTACCCTCTGGTACACTAACATAACTATGGAAAATCACCATTTTTAATGGGAAAACTCACTATAAATGGCCATGTTCAATAGCTTCTTCTATGTTTACCAGAAGGTAGTTGAACCACCATAGTGGGATCAATAAGGTCAAACAGATGACCTAAACCATGGTAAATCGATCTGAATCCATCTCCCAGCCGTGCCGTCTGCATCCAGCCACCCATGCTGTAGCCAGTGACGTGCAAGCGGGCAGCATCAAATCGGGTCTCCAGCTCTTGGAGCGCTTGCATGAAGAATTTCCAGGTCTTGTCTGGATCGAAACACTTGATGTTTGGCACCTGAGCATTTGATGGGCCCCCGGTTGATTCGCTTGGGAGGTACCAATTTCAATAGGGACATTGTACCGGTTGCTTTGAGAACAGGAATCCCAGTTCATGGATGGTGATGTTTTGCCCCATAGAACAAGGATTTTTCACAGGGTAGTATAGCCCCCAACTTTTTTCATCAACCAACTATCATTTATCAATCCCCACATTCTTGATGCTTAAAACATGTTAAAACATCAGTCATAGAAAAAAAAACATTTGTAGATGAGTTCCAAATCTTAAAATCACCAGTTCTGGATGAACATGTCCCACAAATTTTCACATAAAATCTTGGATGTTTTCATATGTTTGATCCCCATGACGTGGAAATCACCAAGGGGTCACCTTGATCCCGGCCTTGTTATAGAAGCGGTCCGACTTCCTCTTCGTCTCAGACAGCGTGGCGATGGCTTCGCCAAACGAACCGAACGGGGCCAAGATGATGAACTCCCGCGCCACGGGGTTCTTTTTGACCAAGTCTCGAAGATCACCCCTTGGACGTCACATTTGTCTAGAAAGGTCCCATGCAGAAAAAATGCCAATAGTCTATAGATATACCTAGAAATAGATGTAGATATATAGATATAGGGTTACAAATGTTACAAGATAGAGGGTTACAAGATAGAGATATAGATGTAGATATGGATATACACATACAGGTATAGATGTAGATGTAGATGTAGGTAGATACAGAGATAGAGATAGATATATATATATATATGTAGAGAGAGAGAGAGGGAGATAGAGACAATTATATATATATATGTACGTATATAATCGTATGTGTATATATGATTATACAAGTATTTATTGGTGTATATATCCACATATAGATTCCCCATGTTGGGTGGACGTTCCATTCTGAAAAAAAAAGTCAGCTTAGACAAAGCGAGGCCACCAGAGAAACTCTGGATAGATGTGGGTGTGTGCACCGTGCAGGAAAAGAAGCACTGGTCGGCTCTCGGAAGCTTCTCCTCACCATCCCATGTTGGGTCAAACCCCTATTTTTCGTAACAAGGTGGTCTTGGTTGATAACCATTTGGAGAGGGAAAAAAGGCCATGTTTCTTCAACATGATTCAACGAAAGCCTTTTTTTGGCAAAAAAAACAAAAACACATGAGGTAAATGTTCAAAACGTCTGACCCCACCTGGGTCATGGAGCAAATAGTGTTGTGCTTTCCCATCCACCGTCACACGTCGAAACAGCGCAGACGGCACCCCCGCACAGCTCCATTCATCGCCGTGGCCAAGGCCTTTCTCGCAGAGCAAGCAGCAGTGCGTGTAGCTGTAAACCTGGCAAAACGACGACGCCGGCGTCACGCGGGTGGTGTTGAAGCAGAAACAACGACAAAGACAGTGGATTTACATCGTTCATTGCTCATAACATTTTCAAGATTTTTATACGGCAGTTGTTTCTATTGCTATCATCTGCAAACTGGAAACTGGAAACTAAATTTGTAGCTGATGGTTTGTCATTATGTTCCCTATTGAAATGCCTATTTCGGGGTATACCCAGTTTTCAGACACACAGACACACCCACATATACCGACTATTCGTTGGTGAAATCCTTTTTGTTGATGGTCAAATCCATATTTCGGACCGCCAAAAAAAAACATGCTGTGGATGGTTGCGAAATCCTGTACCAGTTGGTAGATGATTTATCATGATTTATCCCATTCTAAGCCCATTAAATTTGCCATGTTTCACAGTTGCCTTCATAGCTACCCTGCCTGCAGGATTTCGCAATCCACCCCATTCCCTATGAAAGTGGATAGCTCGAGCCAAGGCGCTTCATGTTTCTCTGGATGAGGATGTCCCTCTCGGACCCTTCCAGTCACCATCAAGTCGCAGGAGGGACATGGAAACCAGACATCCGTGGCCATGGCAGCAATCACAGGTCACACGGGTTGTGAGCAATGCCCTCTTGAAAGATATGATGCCATGGAACAAGTGGGATGTTTTTTCAATTTTTTCAACGGCTTTCCCGGGGAAAATGGCTTAGTTCGGCTAGATTGGATGGTTGATACTAAAAGTGACGAAAATCTGTGGTCCCCGGCGGTCTTAAGTCGTGACCCATACCCATGTAGCCTTTATGGCCGAGGTATCAACATTGCCAATCTGCCAGATACCCTGCAAAAAATGAGACAAAAATTCTGGTGACCGGTGAGTTAGTAGATATTCCCATTAGAAAATATATGAAAATACCAAGTCAGACTAGTTAGGATTAGTTTGTATCCATGTTTCAGATTGACCTCGTCAATGTTCACTGGGCTTAGAAACCAACAAATAGCCACCTTGTATCGATCCATCTGGAGCCGCAGCGTGGTCCAATGGTCCCAAAATGACCATTGCTTGGAATTTGACCATGGTAACACCATGCTAACATGGTGGTATTCCATGGAAATGGACAAAAAAAACAGGCATGGGAATTCTGTTCTCGGACCTATTCTGAATAGAGTCAATACATATCATATCATATCTATATATATATATCATTACAATGCATTATATATATATATCTATTGATTTAATGGGAATGGCAAATTTTACCGTGAGTTGCTGTCTGTCAGCCCCAAGAGTTGGGCAGCATTTGAATTTGTTTTCCTCACTGTTCTCAAAAAAACGACGCACGGTGGTTGTCTCAACAAAGATATGAATAGATATCTAATATATTTAATAGGTGATATATCTATAGTTAATGGTGTTCTTTCCAAAATGGGTGCCCAAAGTGGATCCATTGGGATAAAGTGAAGATATAAATCTGGTTGGTGGTATACCTACCCCTCTGAAAAATATGAAAGTCAGTTGGGATGATGACATTCCCAATATATGGGAAAATAAAATGGCTGTTCCAAACCACCAACCAGATAATAGATATTTAACAGGTGATATAAAATGATATAAATATATCTATAGTTGATAGATGTTAATAGATATTTAACATATTAATATAACTGATTTATAGTTGATTTGTGATAGCTAAGTTGGTGAACATAACTCTAATAACTATGGTTTACAGCTGATATATCTATAGCTGATGGGGTTTATAAACAAATTTATAACTAGGGGGCACCACCTTGTAGATATGTGGGTTTGATGAACCAACCATGGTGGTATAAATGGTAAAATTTCTCTTTAAGCAACATGATTGTATCCGGCTGCAAAGAAAGCCATCAGGAGATCGCAACCCGATTTGAATGACAATGTACCATCTGGTTATTTAACATAGCCATGGAAAATCACCATTTTTAATAGGTAAACCATCTATAAATGGGCCATTTTCCATGGCTATGTTAAATAACCAGATGGTAACTTTGATGACAGTTTTCTCCAGCCCGGGAGAGTGGGCTTCCAAATCTTGCTACAGCCCTTACGTTCGAAAAATCGGCTGTCACTTTTCAAGCCGGACCCCCATGTCCCGGGAGATGGCGTCAAGCCGCGACCGTGGCCGGACCAACTGGGGAAACCCTGCAGACTCGCCATACTTCTGGCAGACGTATTTGTAGGCCTGCATCGCAGGCGGCGTTCTAATCATTCTAATCGTTTAGCGAAACAAACCAACCATGGGTTCATGACCCCAAACCAAAGAGTCTTATTCACCACCGATTCCAACTTTCCAGATCCAGATGAGATATCGAAGCCTTTTGTGTTTTTTGTTCGCATTTGAAAGCCTTGTTTTCCATGGTTTTTTCTCGCCCACCTCCTCCAAGTTATCAGCATATTTCACCAGTAGATCATCGAGCTCCACCAGTTTCTCTGGTTTTTTCCGCTCATAGACATCACCTGGGACGAAGAGAGGTGACCCCCAACTCGTGTGGGGGTTCCATAAAAACACCTACATTGCTGGGGGGTTCCATCAATGGGGGTACCCCATTTATGGTTGGTTTCTTTCATGGAAAAACCATCTATAAATGGATGAGAACTGGGGGTGCCCCTATTTTGGGAAACCTACATATTTGTTTGAAGAGCCACCATTTTATGGGGATGGAAACCTGAAATTCTATGGAATACAAGCAACAAATGATCTGTTTCAGGGATGATCCAAAAGTGTAGTATTCTGTGAAAATGATGATAAACAATGATAAACAAGCGAATTGAAAAATTTACGGCTACCCCATTTTCGACAAATTCCTCTTGCGTGCGCACTTCCGGAAATTCTTGTGGATTTACCGAGCGCCTCAAGAATTCTACTAGTAGGAAGCACAACTATAAAGCATAGCCTCAAGCTAGATGCAATCCATCAAAAATCAGTATAGCGGAAGCAATAATCAACTTCGGACAGGTACAACGCATTCGAAACCGCTACAACGCGCCCAGAAAAAAAGATGCTAATACAAACCATTACAAACCACTTTCTTGAAAAACCCTCTGTAAAATCCAGAAAAGATTTGATAATTTATTGTTGCAAACCCGACGCCGTAAACCACTTGGGGATGCTTCAGTTCCCCCCCACTTTCTGGGCTTCCCGTACGAATGAGGCGCTTGAGCTCATCATGGCGGTTTTCACCAGGCTCCTGTAGGCGATGATAATGGTGGGACCCCACAGTTGTAAGTTGGTTTATAAACCCCATGGAGTATGTATCATATCATATCATATCATATCATATCATTGAGTATATGCTAAGTTGACTTACAACTTGGATAACTGTTGACTTATATCGCATCCTCCGTGAAAACCCAACCGTTCACCAAGTGTCAACTTGCGATTTCGTAAACGGGGGGCCCACCTTGTAATGCTATAGGGATGTATGGGGAAATGATAAGAACAGCCCCGACTGGCACCATGGAAAAAAATGTTTCAGTGATCGCGGCATCTTCTCGATTGAGGAATTGGGTGTAACTGACGACTTCACCAGGGTCACCAGGCTTGGTGGGTTTTTCAGTGGATCTCACTGTAGGGTCCCACTGAAAAGGGGGGTTTAACTGGAGTACAGCACTTCTTGTTGGCCGTAGTGGGTATACCCTGCGAAATGTCCAAGCTGGAAAGATCGGTACAGAAGGCCTTGAGTTGGCTCTTCGCTTCTTGAATCGCCAGGTACCAATCCCAAAAAGCCTGGATATCCCAAACAAACATATAATTGACTGTGGAAACTAAATGGACCATTTTGTTTTTCGCAAAGCGTTCAACTACCAAAGGATAGTCATCTGATAGGTCCCAGCCCTGTTTCAGTGGTCGTTCCTCTGACTTCGCAGCCTCTGTCTGCGCTTCTCCTGGTGTCTTCGCTCTGCTTCCATCAGGCCACTGGGGTGGAAAAATCCGCAAAACGCCAGCCGAGAAAATTTTCACCAGATATAATCACATAATTACATAGTTGTATGTACTAATTATAGTTGTGTATATTGGATTTTGAAAAAATACCAAATAATTGTGGCCTTCCCACATAATGTTAGATTATCCCCTATATCATGGATAGCCGTAACATGTTATAACCCCACCTTCAGTGCCATCGTCCGGCGGTTTCTCGGAAGACTCCTGATGGCGACGCGACGATGGGCAACACCCAGGGTGGTTCCCCATAGCTAGCTAAGTTAATTTATAACTCTAACTATGGTTTATGGTAGATGTATATATATATATTTATTTATGTATATAGTTATTTCTTTATTTAATTTATTATAAATTATGTATATATGTATATATGTGTATATATATATATATATATATATATATATTTATTTATGTATGTACACATATATATATATATATATATATATCTATACATATATATATATATATAAATACATATCTATACATATATATATATACATATATATATACATATATATATATACATATATATATACATATATATATACATATATATATTATGATATTATATGTATATATGTATAGTTACGGCCAAACACCTCGATTTGCCCGCGCCTGTTGGCCCACCTTCTTCATATGAGCTGAAAACATGGTAAAAATGGGATATTCTAGCATTATGGTTAACTTGATGTTCTACATCAGAACGCGCAGCATAGGGACCTGTGCGGGTTCGTTCCACATCATCATCATCATCATCATCATCCTCATCCTCATCCTCATCCTCATCCTCATCATCGTGCTCATCATCATCACCATCATCATCACCATCATCATCATCATTATCATCATCGTCGTCGTCAACGTCGTCGTCATAGTCATCGTCGTCGTCGTCGTCGTCGCTGTCGTCACCGCCGTCGTCATCATCATCATCATCATCATCGTCATCACCATCACCATCATTCTCATCATCATCATCATCATCATTTCATCATCATCATCATCATCATCATCATAACCATCACAATCACCATCACAATCACCATCATCATCATCATCATTATCAATGAAGATTTTGAATGAGTGTAGAAGTTCAACGGGGGTTGGAGAATTAAACCCTTATTGAAGATCTTCAACGAATGTAAAAGTTTAACGGGGGTGGGGGAATTAAACCCTTCTTGAAGATCTTCAATGAATGTAGAAGTTTAACGGGGGTGGGGGAATTAAACCCTTTTTGAAGATCTTCAATGAATGCAGAAGTTTAACAGGGGTGGGGGGATTAAACCCTTTTTGAAGATCTTCAATGAATGTAGAAGTTTAACAGGGGTGGGAGAATTAAACCCTTATTGAAGATCCTCAATGAATGCAGAAGTTTAACAGGGGTGGGAGAATCAAACCCTTATTGAAGATCTTCAATGAATGTAAAGTTTAACAGGGGGTGGGAGAATTAAACCCTTATTGAAGATCTTCAATGAATATAAAGTTTAACGGGGTGGGACCTTTATATTCCCTACTACCCTTATTGATCGTCCGTCCCAAGTCAAGCAGGGTGTGGGCGAAACGGGGTGTTTGCGCGTATAGTTACTATGGTTTGTAAACCAACTTATATCTGGGGCACCACCTTGAAAGCCGGGAATTCGGGAAGCCAGAAGGAAAAAGGCTTAAGAATGGTTCCGACCATGTTTGTGAAAAACATCCACTCACGTGCCTCAAAATTCACCCCAGAAAATTCAACGTTTTAGGAATCAGAATGCAGTGGTAAAACTAATGTCAAAAAAACAATCCCCAATATCACCAAAAATGGTCTAAACATGGCCATGACCAATATTGACCACCTATTCTCAGCACCTATGGTTTTTCATATCCAATACCCTCTGGTCATTTAACAGTGTGCTGTTAAAAATGACCATTTCTGGTTGATTTACCGAACTTGGAAATGGTGATTTTCCATAGCTTTTTGTTAGTTTAGATGGTATTCATAGGTATATCAATGGTGAAAACCACTATGAATTGGCAGATATAACCCCTAT
>Ga0126342_10003681_pt1 | contig 25570 bp, 15 predicted proteins | sample Cyp1metagenome_FD_92528 | JGI IMG/M metagenome (GOLD analysis project Ga0126342, IMG submission 92528) | Coral microbial communities from Lord Howe Island, Old Settlement Bay, Australia - Cyphastrea 1 metagenome | ecosystem: Host-associated > Invertebrates > Cnidaria > Coral ... | reverse complement strand
TCTATACATTTTTAAAGCAATGCTGCACTCTTTGGAAAGGCACTTACACTTGTTTGTTTTGTTGTTTTTATCTATTATTCATGTTTGCTTTGGCTGAAACTATGTATCTATGTAGGACATTGGGAGAGCTGTTGAGAATGCACAGTGGTTGCTTTTGTTACAGGAGCAACAATGTTTGGTTCTGGAAAGAACAGGGCTTGGTATCTTTTGCAGAAATGAAATGTCAAAAATGCAAACATTTTGGCGCTCACAACACCCCCCTCCCAAATATTTAAAATATATAGCGGTTATTAAATATACGTATGTATATACGTGTATTTATATATTTTTACAGCACGTATCATTATATATATATGTCATTTTTGCTTCCAGTATATGTCAGAATAGTGTGTCAGGGTGGGGATCACTCGAAGTAAAGTTTTTTTGCTGAACATTTGGTCGCCCCATTTACCGTTTAACCATCAGTTTCCTATCAACATTGCCATGAAGTAAGGGTAGTTACCCCATGACAAGACAAACCCACGCATATAATATATGATTACTTTGAGCAAATTACAATACTCTATATGCGCTAAAGTAGCAACATGTATGGTACTTTAAGGTATACTCCCATGCCCTCAAGGCGGCACCCAGTATCGTAGCCCTTATACCTTGATCCTCAGTGTCTTGGGTATTGAAACACGTTGCTGCCCCCAAGTTATGTTGGTTGCGCATAAGCCATGAGAAATCCATCCAACTATAGTCGACACTGCAGACCATCACACCAGCAACCCAAGAGTTAAATATAAGTGAAATGACCCAATTTGGCTATCATAAATCAATTCTAAATCACCACATTTGTGCTGATGACATCTCCATTTTTCCCGGGCAAATCCATAGTTTTCTCCTGGTTCAGTCCCTATTGTTGATGATTATATTCCTGCAATACATATGAGATCTCAATGTTGTTGTAGGAATATATATAATTCATAAGTATTGTTCCATATGAATATTCCTCAACATATGATGTCCCATCAACAATGTATATATATATATATATGTATATATGTTTTTTAAATTCAATTTTTTGTTGTCAAAAATCTATTGTGTGATGTCCCAAACTCCAGCTCTGCCAGCCGATCATTGGCATCACCCGAACCATTAAAAACATAACCCCCTTTCCCATCTCATTATACTACTTGGCTGATAACGGTTTCCCAAAAACAATGGTAGATTTTCATCATCCCCAAACAAAAACAGGTAGTATATGTAGTATAGACCTTTGTAACAATACCGTTTTTTAAATAACCCACATTGAACCAGCTAGATATTCATAACCAAGGTCAAATAACCAATGCTACATTTGATGTAATACATTAAATTAACCCATATGAATCAACCCAGGTTATAATAACCAAATTCTTCAAGGTATTTTTATAGTTCAGTTTGCCCAAGGTTTGTCGCTGCCTTGAAAGTTGGTGCTGTAGCAAGAACTTGCCCTTGAGGCCGGTTACCGGGCTTGGCCAAAGTAAAAAATGTGGCGAATTTTATCAACAAATATCTGGGTAAATTATAGCGACCTCACTCTTCTCCCTCACTGGGAATGATGGTTAGATTGTGGGGAATCATCCCGATATGGCCCGAACTATTCAGGTTAGTGAAATATTATAATTTTCCCAGACAAATATGGTACAGAATGGGGATCTTTACCTAGATTTACCGTCTGGTTATTTAACATAGCCATGGAAAATGGCCCATTTATAATTTATAGATGGTTTGCCTATTAAAAATGCTGGATCTTTCCATGGCTATGTTAGTCACAACCAGATGGTAAATGATACTGGGACAACAATGGATTGATATCCCATGCTACGGATCTATCCGGTGGGAGGAAACCAAGGAACTATCTATGGGTATCCAGATTGCGAAATGGGGAGCCAAGGGCTACTTGCAGTTTCGCAACCACATTGTTATACATGGCAACATTAATAGGAATAAACATGATAACTATAGGAATTCAGGGTGATAAAAAACACAAACAAATTGATATTATATTTGCATATATGGTTGGTGGTTTCAAGCATTTTTTATTTTCCATAATATATGGGATAATCCTGCCCATTGACTATGTTTTTATTTCAAGATGGTTGAAACCACCAACCAGATATATTTGGATCTGTTTGGCCTTGTTTGGAAATGGGATATGATATACCACCAGAATGGCCATGTTAGCAGTGGAATAGTTGCATGGCCATGTTTTTCCCCATTGGTTGACGAACCGAGGGGCTACTAAGCCCTGGATAACCAACAGGAACATGATTATGAATGGTATACCGACCTGGTATATCATGTATGCCTTTCTATCTTGGCAGATGTGGTAGTATAGATACGTTCGGATTCAGACCGGTGTGACTGTTGACGAGTTAAGTGGACTGTTCGGCCCCTCTAGTTTTTCCCACATGAGTTCACCAAACTCGAAGTAGCCGAAGTAACCCAACACCATTGGGACACTGCGTATGGCAAACTGGTTGGTGGTTTGGAACATGTTTTTATTTGTCCATAATATATGGGATGTCATCCTTCCCATTTTTCCTAACATTTTTCAGTTGGGTAGGTCAACCACCAACCAGGCAAAAGTGTCGAGTGGTGGGGACCACCACTGCTCCTTCCTGTGGCAAGTCAGAGAATTTCACCACACAACCGGAACTGGAGCGACCCTGTCATGAGTTGAGGGTTGGAAGATTCGTTTCCACTTCAACAATCTGTGTTTTATTTTCTGATAGTTTCTGGGTCACTGAAAATATCTCTGAAAAATTACTGGGTCAACACCTCCAGTTCCCATTTTTCATAGAATTGGATTATGGGAAAATTTACAGGAAAGCCCTATATTTGATGGTAAAAACCATGGTTTCTTGTAGATTTTCCCTTAAACCAAGCCAGTGAATTTTGGCTAATGAAATCACCAAGTCCCTGGCGCGCTCCGCGCCTCTGGCGGCTGAGGCAAGGCTTACAACTCTGGTTGTGCCGGGCACACCTATGGGGTTCGGAGTCCTGCGTTGCCGGTGGTGGATGCTGGATGATACTGACTACAGTTTATGACTAACATAGCCATGGAAAATGGATAAAATGGCCCATTTATAGATGATTTACCATGATTTACCTATTAAACATGGTGATTTACCATAGTTTTTTGTATGTTTACCAGAGGGTACAGTGTATACCGTAGGTACAAGAATCTATCTGGAAGGCCATGATTTCCCTAGGAAGATGATCTACTTAAATGGCCGTGGATTCCACGAATCTATGTGAGTTTACAGGAGGGTAATGGAGGGTACTGGATATATACTTGTTTGTTTTTTGTTGTGTTGGAAGTACTTTGCAATATTTTGCAATTAACTATGCATGTTCAATCTAAAACCCCTTGGTGTTGGATCAATGGTGATCCATGTTGCAGTATGAATTGGGCTGCTGAATACCTTGCGCTGTCCCTTTCAAACAGCATTTAATGATGAATTGATTAATTAGCCTCTTGGGCGTACGGGAATCCGTGAGCTTTTTCTGGTTGGAAACGATGAAACCTGTGGTGGGAAGCTTTCCTGAAAAATCTGTCAAAAACCATTGGCTGCAAAATCCATTGGATCAAAACATGTGTAATTACTTGGTGGTTCATCCCACTTAGTAAGTGGGTTATACCCCTGGTTATAACTGGGCTAAGTAGGGCAAGGTTCACTTATAACTGGGGTTATAATCCACTTACTAATTGGGATGAGCCATCGAGTAGGGGGTTTGCCGTTTACTCTTTGGTTGCATCAGTTGTTGGCTCTACGGGGTATTTTAAATTCGATTCTACTCTGGACTCTACCCACAAAACTGTGGGTGATGTCAGTGATATTGATATATTCCTATGTTGCAGATCTTTGTCGTGTTTCCAATGTTTGTTCACCTATTCCACTCGTTTGATTGGGGTGCAGCTACGTTATTGTTTGTATTCTTGTCCATTTTTATGATTTTTTATGTCTATTTGTGTCTATTACCGTATCTTTTTGGCAGCTAAATGGCGTTGCATCTCATTTTTTGTCTTGAAATATCCTTTTGGTTTGTTCATGCTATAATCGGATTTCTTCATATTCCTTCCAGATTTCCTCCCGAATTTCCACGGAATTCCATCATTTTCCTCCATGTTTCATGACTTTTGGTGGCTGTCGTATGGTGCGTTTCTCCAGGCCCCATGGCCCCCCATTCGTCAGGTGCTCCGGAGGCGTGCTTCAGCTCGCCCGTGTCGGCCTTGGGTGCCGCCATTTCGGTCCATAGAACAGGAAGCCTGGAGACATGAAGTAAATATATATAATCTACAGCCCGAGAGTTGGTTAAGAATCCAAGAGCTTGAGGCCCGGGGTCCCTCAAATTCTTATACAGTGCATTCAGTGCATTCTTGTACAATGCTCAAGCTGTATAAGACCATCTCCCAGTATGGCTATACAATCCAACTTGTCACAATTATAATGGGGATATTGTGGTTATAATTATTGTACAATCAGATGAACAAAACAAAAGTTCCCCTACAGGAAAAAGGATCTACAAATGGTGGGTTTTACACATCTATGTTGGTTTACAGTAGGGTAATATATGTATATATAATATATATATATATATATATATAATATGTATTCTCAAATTATCCAATTATTCAGTGGTCATTCCAGGAACCTATATAAATTGGAGGTACCTACCAGATGTAAGGCCTATGGAAGGGCAACTTTTAGGGAATATCACCACAATTTATATGGCCCAAAATATGGTACAGTACCTCCATTTTAAGGTCCTGAATTTCCCATTGACATAATGGGGATTATAATGGGGATATAATATGAATCACAATTGGTACATGTAAAATTATAAATAATGGGGGATAATTCATGATAATTCTATATGTAGAATGCTTCAATTTTCTAGTTGTAGAAAACTCCCCCAACTTATCTTTTTTCCGCCGATCAAAGCAAAGGTAGATTTCCACAACCATGGCCATGGCAACCATGGCTGAGGAGTTCAGCAACAATGATGAGATGTGAATAGGCACTGAATTCACGCAGTGAAAACGTGAATTGTTTCATTGATAAACGATTTGCAGAAATACTTTGCATCTGTAGTTTTCACACATGTATCACTCAATTAAAAGTGGATTGCCTGGATGATAATCGGACTTAGGACTTTCTGAATGTTACAAATCAGCGTTGCGATGCCCATCCAAAGAGTCCTCGGATTGGTTGAAGACAGCAAGGTTTGTTGGCGGAATGAAATGGAATTGGTAGTGTGGTTCCTTTGCCATGGGGATGTCAGGGTCCTAATTATATAGTGAAAGAAATCGACCTAATCCGACTTACCCCAAATCATTTTGCCTACCGATGAAGTTCTCACCGTACCTTTTGCTTGATCCAACTCAATCCAAGCGACCTAGTGCAATAAAGTAACCTACCGATCATAAATCAATATAAATCACATATGAATCACGATTGCTGCTGGGTAAATCACCATTTGTATCCATTTGTTGGTTGTTTAATATCTTTCTTCGCCAATCCCTTACAGGGGCATATATGGATCACATTTTACGTACCACTCCATGGACCTAGGTGCTGGTCCGTGACTCCTGGTGCGGGCAAAGCACCGTGTGTTGCACCAGCTGGTGGGGAAAGCTCAGCATGGCGGTTGTAACCCCCGAAAAGATCGAACCAATAAAGCAAGCTGTATGAGTTGAAACCCATTAGTTAGAACCGAATATATGGTAACCCCCATAGTTTAAACAATTTCAGTGACATATTTCGTTTCTTTGTCGATTTTTCCTATACAGCAAACCAGGCAAACCATGTTTTTGTTGTTGTGACCATGAAGTTTCCGGTAGTTGGGGGCAGGAATACGTTAAAACCACCACGCAGATCTTCGGGCATCACCATAGTTTCACAGGAAAAGAACCGGCATCGAGGTATTTTATCAAACATGTGGATCAGTGGTGGATGTGTTTCAGGGTGTTTCCAGAAATGGGGTTACCCCAATAGCTGGATGGTTTATTTGTGGAAAATCCTACTATATAATATACATGGATGATTTAGGGGTACCCCCATTTTAGGAAACCTCCATATGATCATAGTAGATTATATATCATTCACTATTATCCCTCTGATTTGTATTGTTTCTTAGATTTGATACATCGATATCCCCATCAGTATAAACGGTGATTTTACACCTTCATGCAATAGGTCTAACGAGTTTGGGGGAATGATATATCCCATTCTTTGAGGGTGAAACCCCCGTTTTTCATCAGTAGATCACCATGGTGGGCATCTATAGTACGCTATAGTACATATCTGGTTGGTGGTTTGGAGCATTTGGATTATTTTTCCATCTAGTGGGAATGGAATGTCATCATCCCAACTGACTTTCACTCCATCATTTTTCAGAGGGGTAGGGCTCAACCACCAACCAGGTATAGTACATGATGTACAATGATGTACATCATGTATCTGGATAAATTGCCATCAGGCGGACCTCACGTCGTGACATCACTGGAATTGTTGGGTCATGTCAGTAAATAGTAAGGGGAATCATCCCCAGATGACCCAACTTTAAGCTTTTCTGGGTCAATGATTATATGATATTATATGTTGTTTAATCATTCTTTATATCCAAACTTCTGTCCACATCATATCCCGTGTGTGGTTGTTTCAATCCCCATTTTTGTTGGTTTCTCTTTTCATCTTTCCACGTGATGATATAAGCCCAGACTTGATGAATTGCTTTGCAAACCTCTATTTTTTCAGGTAAAACCATGTAAAACCTCCATTTTTCATAGGTCACATCCATTTTTCATGTTAAAACCTACATTTCTCTGGGTAAACACTCAGGGTTTTCCTCCCATGTCCCAGCCCTTTCCCACCCAGGGTATTCCGAGGTCCAGACACGGCGCGGGCGGCGGCACGGCGCCATCGGTGGCGCTGGGCTTGAGCGACGGCACGCTGCACTTTGGCGCCTTGGAACCTGGGGAGGTGCAATGGGAAGGGGCGGCTGTAGAGATAAGAATGATCAGAGTCATATTAGATTGATGATGATAACTGATAGATTAATATTGTGAATTATTGTGATATATAGTAACAGTTATATATATATAATGATAGAACATTTATATATATATATATATATATATAATATGATATGAATTGATATATGATATGATTATGAACTATCATGGTATAATTATTGCAGAATATTTATATTAGTGATCATTGATGATGATACTGATAGATAACGATGTTCAATGAGATATTAATGCGGTACACCCAATGCCATAAACCAGAAACCCTCCCCAAGTCATCAGCATTTTATGAGTTGTATAAACTTTATAGAATAACCCATTCATAAATGGGAGGTTTACCCTCTGGTTATTTAACATAGCCATGGAAAATGGCCCATTTATAGATGATTTTCCCATTCAAACCTCCATTTATAAGGGATTTTCCATGGCTATGTTAGTCATAACCAGAGGGTATATAGTTTTATGGCATTGCCTCGTTGCCTACAGTACATATAAAGATCATCTAACCTCACCAAAGAAGATGGTAAGGGGCAACTATCCAAAATGGAACCTCGGGTTCAGATTTTTTATTCTAGATTACCCAGACTGTGGGGATAATACATTGTAATATATCTGGTTATTTAACATAGCCATGGAAAATCACCATGTTTAATAGGTAAACCATCTATAAATGGGCCATCTATACCATGGCTATGTTAGTTTACCAGAGGGTAATATATCTGGATGGAGATCTCTATGGTGTGACGAGAATCATGGGACGACTTCACCATGATGGTCAGGGAATCGTCCCCAAAAGGCCGGAAATTTCAGCTATATTGAGGTTAGTGAATCATCAAAAAATGACCCCTATTTTCAGCTTAGTGATTTTTCATGATTCAGGACTATTTTATTGATTGATGATTTTGTGCATGAATTATTTAGGACTATTTTATTGATTGATGATTTTGTGCATGAATTATTTTGGGTTCCATGAACTGTTTTTTTTTTTGAATAATCCCAATTTTAGTCCATTCAGTAGAGAATACACAACATCCCTATTTTGTGCCCCATATCCCCCCAATATGAATACAGTGTAAGTACAATGTTATCCATCTTTGCCGGATTTTGCCGGTGGCACTGGTAAACCCCAATTTTCTCCCTAGTGCATCCCCATTGTTAGGCTTACACCGCCATTACAATCCATTTCCATTGGTGAAAGCTCCAATCTTTCCCAGAAACACAGGAAGGGCCCCCCTAGTTGTAAGTTGGTTTATAACCCCCTCCAACAGTAGTCATAGCATGTTATATCACCTATATATAAACCCTAGTTAATCAAGTTATTATATGGCTATGAATCAATACCTATTAATACCATTTTTAGAGGGATGAACATCCATAAATCCCAGCTATTTTGATGTGAACTACAGGGGTACAAGGTTTTGACCCACTGCCATATATATATACATGTATATACTTATCCCGTATGAATAAACCCTATATATATATATCCCCTAGTTATAGCATGCTGTTGCTTAACTGCCTGCAGCACTAAAAACGGTTTTTCTCGGCGGAGGCGCGTGGCTTGCGCGGGCCGCAGCCCACGAATTTGCGCCTGGATCGCTCGGTGCGTTCGGCACATGGCCGGGGTCCTGGTCTGGCCTTGGAAGGGGAAGATAGTGACCTTAAAGAGATAGAACACAAATTCATGACTATGACTAGAAATAATAGTAGGAAAGATAATTTATGTTATGTTTTTGTTAATTTGTTTATCAGCTATAGAATTTGAATGGCTAATGAAGGTTGCTCCAACCGATTCCAGGTGAATCATGTTACCTGGTGTTCCTCCCTGGTATCAGGCCTGAACAGGGACCCACTACAGTAAACATAGTTGGTTCATGGTTTTGATGGCTTTAATGGGATACAACGTAATACAACGAGGTAGGTAACCGTATAGTGGGTTGTGTCCAAACATTAGTATGATATCCGAGCATTTCAAGGTCAAAGGGTAATATGATGATGAAATGATAAACCAGTCCCATTTTTCAGACGAACCCAACTATAGTTATCAATAGATTTCCAGTTGATAACTATGTTATGGTGGGGAGAATTGGAGTTTGTTTACTCGTATATTAAATCAACATTTATTATCATATATCATACAAGCATGTACAGTACACACTATTTACCAAGTTCACAGTGCCATAGTGCCATACTATGATTTGAGATAACTATACTTATTAACTAAATGTGTTTTACCAATCAATGACTGGTTATATTGTGACAATTCAAGTTTGGGAAGAAACTGACTATGCTTACTAATTTACTGATGCTTAATGCAATTATATATATATCTATAAACTGACTATGCTTACCAATTTACTAATGCTTAATGCAATATATATATATAAACTGACTATGCTTACTAATGCTTAATGTAACATATACATATATATATATATATATACATACACACATGCATACATATCATATTTTATCATCATTGAGCTAGTTGCTAAGTGGACAGTGCCACTGTATACGAAGCGAAAGGGACGTGTCCATGGGCGACAGACCCAAGCGAGCCGTGTTTCAGGCATTTCTCAAATGCAGGATGTTACCACTTAGTCAACTGGTTCATAGTTCTATCTAAAACCCAAAACAAATATAATATATACATGCATACACAGCAATACGTAAAATATATAGAAATCTAAAACCCTAATGAGGCCCTAATGAAACAGTGTTATAGTAAATAGGTGACTCCTCTATCTATGTGGGGCTTACAACTATGTGCCCCGCAGTCTCAATTCGTTCTGTACACCATTATAGACCCCATGAACTAGTTCGATATATCAAGCATGAACTCAGTTGTATGCATATATATTTTAATATATAACAATAACCGGGTTTATAACCAAAAAAACAGAATAGTCATGAACCCAGCTATAACATCAATATATATATAATTATCTGGTTGGTGGTTTGGAACATGTTTTTTTTTTCCATATATTGTTTTTTTTTAGTCCTAGCTGGCTAATATTGTTCAGAGGGGTTGAAACCACCAACCAGTTATATATATATATCTAACTTTGCTATCTTGTGGGCACCATCTTGCACGCCATGTGGCACCTTCGTTTCGGCTGTTGACCAAGGCCACAGCTTGGTCACGGCGGCCAGGAACTGAGAGTCATTGGGGCAAGTCGCGGCGATTTATGGGGGATTTATGCTGCAAGAAGTTGGGATTATTACACTGGAATTTATATATCTGGTTGGTGGTTTGGGATTATGACTTTCCATCTATTGGGAATGTCATCATCCCAACTGAGTAAATTATAGGATGCAAAATCTATCTGGGTAAATTATAGGATGCAACATTCGGATCTATCATTACTCTAAGATGTGCAAAAAAGTACTAACGATTAAAGTAACTATAATATCTGGTTGGTGGTTTGGAACATGACTGGATTATGACTTTCCCATCTGTTGGGAATGTCATCATCCCAACTGACGAACTCATATGTTTCAGAGGGGTTGAAACCACCAACCAGTATATATATATATATATGTCAAATAAATTATTGATACTTTATTTTATAGAACTAGTAGATGATCTATGTCAAGTTGGTTTATTTCACTGGAATGAACTGCGTTGGTCAACGGGGTTAGATGGGAAGATAAACCAACAAGCATAAGTGCGGGGCACCAGCTTGTACTTTTTTTGGTAATCTCAGGGCACTGCAAGCCCCATTTAAAAGATGTGACGTGATGGATTAAGCAGTTTTGAAGCGATGAGTTTAGTCATTATTGGGAAAAAAACGGAAAACACATGAAAAACCTAAACATATCTCAGATTAACAGTATCCAAGGATATTCTTGATGTAATGATTGGTCTTATGGTCATTTCAGCCTATATAATCTACCTATACTTAGATTATGGGCTTATGGGGAAGCTGGTGCAGCATTGGAGCATTGGCTTTTGCTTTCAGCATTGATTTGTATGGAAAGCTTCCACCATCAAGGTTGGCTAGTGTTTCAAATCTGCGTTTGTTTGCAGCTGCCGTTTTTAATATGTCCATTGATTTATACGATGTGCAGGGTGAAGAAATAGAGGAAACCTAACTTGGGTGGACAAAAACTTCGCATCCAAAATCTTGGGCAAAACGGAGAATTTCGCCATTTACAAATGCTGCGTGGGGAAGCTGGACAATGCAATATAAGTGCAACCTCGGGAAAAACAAAGGGTCCTCAAGACTTTGCTAATTGGTGGTTTGGAACATTTTTTATTTGTCCATATATTGGCAATAATAACCCCAACTGACGTTCATATTTTTCAGAGGAGTAGATATACCAACAACCAGTTTCCTATGTGTCATGAAATCGGTTTGCCATTCTTCTGGGTAAACTTTTAACGACCTCACTGGGATTTCACCGGAATGATTGTTTGGATTGTGGGAAATCATTCCCATATTGACCCAGATTCTTGATGGGTTCCGTTGTGCATATATTCAACATGCTATCCCAATTTGAAACATCCAATTTGTACTCCCCAAGATGTTCATCCAATTTTGGGCGGAACCGCATGTTGACTCACTGTTCGTCCCTGGTACAGTACCACCAGGTCAGCCCTGGCAGTGGGGTTTGACAGATGATTTAGGACAACTCACATGACATTTCTTGAGAACTTGCTGTGACTCTCATATTTCCGTGCACGTCTTACATGTCTGATTGGTGGTTTGGAACATTTTTTATTTTTCCATCTATTGCAATCTATTGGGAATGTCATCATCCCAACTGACGAAGTCATATTTTTCAGAGGTGTAGGTATACCACCAACCAGATGTGTTATTTTATGTTTGGTCACATATTACAGGATTTTTTAAAACTTCAAGGCCTCCCCTGAGCCAAGAAACCGTCAACAAAAACGTGTGATGTTGTGCGCACGTCCCAGGTTCAGAGGTCGGTAGCCCAAAGGACTCGGCTGTGGTCCCTGTGGTTCAACAGCCAAGATATCCAAAAATTGGAGTTTTTCACATAGAAATCTGGTCTGGTTGGAAATTGGATTAGCCATTTGGATTATTTTCCATATATTGGGAATAATGATCCGAACTGACTTTCATATTTTTCAGAGGGGTAGGTCAGCCACCAACCAGTGGTTGAAGCCGCAGAAATGGTGTTGTTTCGAGCAATTTAAATGAGGGTTCATCCATCAAAGAGATACAAAATTCAATTTACCCTTTGGTAATTTAGCATAGCTATTGAAAATGGCCATTTATAGTGAGTTTTCCTATAAAAAATGGTGATTTTCCATAGTTATGATAGTTTACCAGAGGGTAATTCCTGAACGGGAAATAAGCAGATAGTGGGAGGAGTCCCTTTTTGTACTTTTTGCTTGGAATTCTATATACTCTGAGTGAAGTTTCACCCAAAGGTGTGAACTTTTGTCACATACCGAAACCCTGGTTTAATATGGTGTAGTATTGTATGTGCTTATTGTGGGGTTCCTAACCCAGGGAATCATTTTTGTTCCATCCATGTACACATACCAAAAAAGAAATCACGGCCAATGCTATCCTCCATTTAATTCACATACTGGTTGGTGGTTTGGAACATTTTTTATTTTTCCATGTATTGGGAAAATAACCCCAACTGACTTTCATATTTTTCAGAGGGGTTGAAACCACCAATTAGCATATGTTCTGAATTGTTGCTTTGCTTTGGGCTTGACATCATGACCTGAATAAAAGTGCACCCATCTCAGCTGTATAGTCCCTGCATCTTAGGTATGCTTAGTCAACCCGTTGAAAGCCATAGGGATCCTCCATGAGTAGTGCTGATTCTCCAAGTCACTCTATCCGAATATATCCTGACTATACAACAGTATATCCCATTCAACGCCCATCATCGTTGGTTCTAATTCCCATGCTTGATGCTATTCACCATATGTTCACCATATGTATCCATATGTCACGTATGATATGTAATATGTTCATACATATTCACCGTATATTCCCAGATATTCACCGGGCATGGACTGTAACTGCACCACAAGGCTGGAACCCTACGGCCGCGCGGTCACCAGCGGTTTAGATGGACTGCTAAGAGCCTGGATGCTCAGACAGTCGACAACGGGGAGTGGTACGGCTGGTGGCCCCATTTGTTAAGGAATTAAGCAATAAAGATTTGGGATTTAAGGCAATTTAAGAGGCAACATCCCATGACGGATCCATGGTGCTATATGCTAACATTGGGGTGTACATTGATGGGATCCATGGCACACCATATATAGCAGCACCATGGATCCGTCATGGGATATGGGGAACTCATGTTTGATCAACTATTGGATTTACTGTCGAGATATCGAACAACCGTTGGGTGGGGTCATAAACCAACTTACAACGGGGGGCACGACCTTGTAAGTCGTGTTGTTCCTTTTTGGTCATCATAAATGGGAAAGAATCGAGACAGCCCAAGATTTACCATCCGGTAATTTAACATGACTATGGAAAGATCCACCATGTTTAATGGGAAACCTCACTATAAATGGCCATTTTCAATAGCAAACTGTTAGTCATTACCAGGCCGGGTATATTATATCCATCAATATCCCAGTATGATCCCATCATTATCCCATTATCATCCCTATAAAACCATATGAAACTATAGTAAACCAGCACATGACAAATTAGCCAAGGATTTTTTCAGCGTGTTGCTGTGGTGATTTCATCCCAAAATTGGTCCGTCCTTGGGGAATGATGACTTTGTTTCTGAGGGTTGTTTCATAGACGCGTGCTGATGCAACACATAAATACTTAACTAACACATGTTTCATCATGTTTCTAGTTTTTTCGGGTTTTCCCCCATTGCCATTTTGTCCTGTTTAAGATGTTTAAGTGCCAAGTTGTCTGTGTGTATATATATATATATGTATCATTCTGTATCATCATATATCCCTATATATTCCAATGATAGTTGGTTTTATTTATGTTGTAAAACTGTCTTTGTTCCAGTGCATTGTGGGAGCCACTGGACAAGTTGATCGGAGTTCTTCGGTGCGACCCAAGCGACCCAGAGGGACTGAAGGTGATTAGCTTTGGCACTACATCAATGGTTATACGACACATAATATATAATCATATATATATATATTCCAAAGTTGTTTATGTCCCATGAACCAATATATATTCTTAAACTGATGGTTATGTACCCATTGGTTAAGTCTGGAGTAGATAGACTATGGAATTTCCAACAAGAAACATATTCCATGTACTTCAGGATGATTATATATATATATATAACTATTTTATAATATATGTATATACACTAATAAACATATCCCCATATTTGCCAATGATAGTTGGTTATAACCCTACAAACTCACCATGTACATATGTGTATATATATATACACATATGTATATATATATATATATATGTATATATATATATATGTATGGGTTTACGTTTAAACCCCACCAAAAATTCGAGGATTTAGGTTCTCGAGGCATATCATTAGAGATGTACATCTATATCTATATCTATATCTTCATCTCTATATATGTGTATCCCCACATATATATATACATATATATATATACATACACATATATATATATATATAATTATATATATATATATATCCCCATATATCCCCATATATCCCCATATATCTCCATATATACATATAGGTCAAGTGACCACTCTTCTTCGCAAACTCCAGCCTCTTTTTGGCCCTGAGGTCTGGGACCCCGAAACGGCCCAGGAGATCCATCAGATCGTCCCTCGGGCGGCGGGATCGTTTAACCACGAGAAATCCAGCAGAAATGGTGGAATTTCACCAGGAAAATCCAGGGTTTTTACCATTAAACATGGGAGTTTCCGGTTTCAATTTTCCCATAAACCAATCTAATGAGACTATGATTAGAATAGGATTACCCTCTCTGGTTGGTGGTTTGGAAGATGTATTTTCCCATCAACAATAGGGACTTAATATGGGTTAATGGGACTTAATATATCTTAATATGGACTTAATAGATCTATATAACTGGGTTAATAGAGGTTAATAGAGGTTAATAGAGGTTAATAGAGGTTAATAGTGGTTAATAATGGTTAATGGTGGTTAATGATTAATGAGATGACCTGGTTGGTGGTTTGGAACATGATTTTTATTGAAACCCCAATAGTTGGGATGATGATCCAATCTGACGAACTCAGATTTTTCAGGAGGGTAACTCAACCACCAATTAGATAATGTTAATGACTTAATTATATGATCTATTAATTATCTTATATATATATATATATATTTATATGTAATGATAGCTAAGTTGGAAAATTGGGAGGTAACTAGTAGAACTGTGAATTGAGCAGCATTAATCAAACATGACTTAGAATATCAAGTGAGCAGCGTTCAAGACTCCTGTTGCTCGATGATTCGTTTGAGGATTATACTACCCTTCATACAGTGGATGGTTTTTCTCATTCCTGCACCACTTGGTAGATGGTCCCGGTACAATCCAATGTTACCAACCACAGTTAATTACCTGGGAAATATTCTCCCATTGTAACTATTGGCAATCATGAATATTGTTATTGTAAATAGTTAACGAGTTCACGAGTAAAGAATACTATTGTAAGTTGAGTAAGTTCTTATTGATGTTATTGCTTTCCCAAAAAATATATTTTCCTAGTCCCCCATATTCAGTTGTTCCAATAGTACGATTATAGAAACCGGATAGTTTATAGTAACTATTGCCACTAGATACCCCATAGGATCCATGGTGCTGGTATATATGCTATCATTTGGGGTATATTGATGGGATCCATGTTACCATATATATAGCAGCACCATGGATCCTATGGGTTATGGTTTATGGTAATATACCATGGTTATCAGTTGGTTTATAAATAACCATACTTGGTGTATTGATAATTTGATATATCTACCATAAACCATAGTGAAATTGGAGTTATAAACCAACTTAGCTAACGAAGTGGGGCACCACCTTGTATTGGTTTATGAAAATTAGGGGTTCTCCCAGTTCTCCCCCAAAGAATCATAATATGTCACAATCTGATATTTAAATATATTTACATGGTACCCCCCCAATTAACCAGCCGTTTGGGGTTTATTAATAGTTACCCGGTCCCCTGGTTCTTCGGATTTCGGTCAACCCTCCGTGGTGGTCGCTTCAGCGTTGTCAGGTCACGGAGCATCAACGTGGCCTCAACTCTGTGGCGGTGCCTTGGAGCAGTTGGGCGGTGCTTCTCCATGGGAGTGAAACACGTCGCAACACGGTGATTTCCAATGGGTTATAGTCACAGTTTAGTGGGACTTAGTGGGACTTAGTGGGATTTAGTGGGTTTTACTGGGATTTAGTGGGATTTAGTGGGATTTAGTGGGATTTAGTGGGCTTTAGTGGGATTTAGTGGGATTTAGTGGGCTTTAGTGGGATTTAGTGGGATTTCCCTCTGGTAAATTGACAGTTGGACTCTGAATTTCTATCCCATTCGTAGTGGAAACTAATCTTCCAAGCCCGATGACTGCCAGGGTCTATGTTGATTTACTGGAGGGTAACGTATATATTTTTTAGATCCACTGATAATTTCTTATACCAAACTGTTCATGATGTTCATGTATAGATGGTTTACCTATCAATGATGATTTTCCATAGCTAACACAATATGAGCATGGGTGGGGAATTGCCCTCCGGTAATTCTTCAGACTTTGCCGCATAGAAGCCGTGGCCCATGAAAATAGATGATGTAATAATATTATATATATATATATGGTTGGTGGTTCAGAACATTGTGTTTTCCATATATTGGGAATAATCATCACAACTGACGAAGACATATTTTTCAGAGGGATAGGTTGAAGCACCAACCAGATACAGTTATATCAACGATGATCTTTCATAGCTATGTTCAAATACCAGATGGTAATCCCACTGATTCATCATCAGTATCAAAATGACTATGGGAACTTTGTGTTTCCATGTTTAGTCAAACCCACATCCATTGCTTATCATCATGTTTCAGTACTTAAATCCCCATTAGTTGATCCTATTTCGGTTGATTAGATCTCGATCTTTTGGGAATACCAGAAACAATAGCATGGATTTCAAGGTACCAATATATGGTTGGTTTCTTATGGTTTCTTATTGTGTTAATTTCCGTTGTACCCATCAGCCTTTAATTATGGAAAATCACTATTTCCAACTGAAGTAAATCATGATAAAACCGATGTAAAACCGTAAAACTTTTTTTTTGTTGGCGTTTTATCATCTATTTTCAATGGTTCAGTTCAATAGCCTTCCTGGGTAAGACACTTAAGTTCTGAATCCTCCAGAATTTGAGGTGTCCAGTGAGGCGGAACCACGCCTTCTCAGCTGTGGCGATGCAGGCAGATTTTTTTCCACATGCTGTTTTTGGACATGTTTCTTGTAACGAAACTCGGGAGGAACTAGCACTAGACCAGCACCTGATACATCAACTATGTTGAATGTGAATCATGGGTTAAATTGATCTAGATCCGCAAGAGTGAGAACGTAGAACAATTGTAATATATTATATATGTATTATACAGTGGGGATATCTATGTACAATTAAATTACATGACATAAACATGACCCAGTTTGAATTAAACAGGATATCAAAAGATAGATATGTTTCTTGAAATTGTGGACACACATTGGCGACACACATTGGCGATTTCATGGAACAGGTCTTATCACTCCCAGGTCGGTGACTTAATGACACCCTCTGGTAATTTGTTGCTGGAAAATACTGTTTTTTTTTTAGTAAAAGGATTTTAATGTGGTTGAAACAATGCCATAAACCATCCCCAAAATCACCAGTTCTATGGGTGGTATAGACCATGAAAAATGGTGTGGTTTATGACATTGTTTTAACCACAGCAAAATGGGTGATGGTTAAAATGCTGTGAAACTGGAGGAATTTCTCTATGCTGACGGTTATAGAGACAATCCATTGGGGTGTTCCACATGTAGACCAGATCGGTCATCCAACATTTATAACTATATAGACCTGTCTCTACCATATAACTATATAGTGGCCATCCAACATAGTTATAACTATAAATGGCATTTGGGCTTTACCAACTGTTCATAACTAGACCTGTATCTATGGGATGATGAGAAAAAAACACCTGCATTCTTGGTTGCCGGGATACTTGATGACTCCCAATACAGCAAAAGCATAAGGCATCATTTTATGGCATTTTGTGGATGATTCCCCTTGCAGAAATTATCACAACCACATTCCTGTCATTATGCCCCATATATTCCCATTCTTACAGGTTAATATCTCTACCATTTCTATGACAAAACCCTCATTGGCGTTGGCTTTACCACACTCAAAATAGATAAACAAACCACGCAAGCGGTGAACTCGAAATCATCAGTGCCCCATATGGGTGCCAATTTCGCGCTAAATCATCAAATCATCATTTATACATATTTATACTATAGCAATCTATAGCATGTATTGGCCTATTGTTACATCACTATTGCTGAATAAAGCCAACTTGTACGGCGTAATCCTTAGTTGATCAACAAGCTCCCAGGTGAAGTGATGATTTACAGCCTGGAGCTCAGATGAAGATCGGTCGCGAACTGGGGCAACAAACGGCCTATGAAAAGTTCGAAGATGTACGCATTAAAAACATGGAAAAACGCGGTGATGTTCAATAGCTATGTTAAGTTACATATCCACCTTAAGCCAATGGGCCTTGTTTTCAGTAAACCACATCAGTTACTTAGGTCCCACATGCCTGGCTGGTGCGGCACCCTTGCAGAGTGGGGATGCCAAGTTGGTGGAGTTCATGGGTATGACTACCCTCATCATGAAACGTGGCCTGGAGAATCCTCGAAAAAAATGGTGTTTTTGAATGGGAAAATCATGGATAATTCGTGGATTTTCCATTGCTATGGTTGATTACCCAAGGGTATTTACTATATATATATATACATACCTTGAGAACCAAAACCCGCAGAAATCCTACGGTGTATATAATATTTTTTTTAATGAAGATGGGGTGATGGGGACAAACCCTCTGGTAATTTGTCACAGTTTTCGACCTGTGATCCCTGGCTTCCAGTTCTCAAGCTGTTATGTAGTTTACTGGAGGCTATTGGTTTTGTGGATTCAAATATCTTACTGGTTCCCCTGTTTAAAATGATCACCCCAATTTGCCAATTACTGTAACGAGGACATGTTTGGGATGGCTTGAAACATAGCATCACATATGTAATCACCGTGAAGTGAGGCTCATCTGGAGTATATAGATATATCAACCATCGACACAAAGATAAGGTTTTGGCAGGATATCTATGGTTTGCTGTTTACCCACCTACATACCTACATTACATTACATTACATTACATTACATTACATCAATAGACACGCATCGCAGGGACCACTTGAACATTACGAATGTGATTTTCGGTTGTTTCGTGCGACCAGGTGACCATGATTGTGTGGCCAAAACAATGAAAGCCCAGCGGGGTCTTCAAATGGCAACTATACAGTAAATTTATTTTGTGAAAAGCAAGGCCAAATTCAAATTTCCGTTGAAGTACTAAATTTTGCTTGGTTCTTGGTTTCAATGACAATATCGTCTCTATTTTTGTTCTCATGTAGGACAGTGATCCAAAACCACTGTGTTTCGGGACTCACCCATCAGTCTCCTGATCTCCTCACGCCTCGCTCCGGATGGATCATTTTGGATCAGGGGGAGCTATCAGAGACAGGTCCGTCAGGTCAATTGGCCATTGGGCCACCATGCTACCATGATCTGCTTCACGGCATCGGCTAGATGTTCAGCCCATAAAAGGCCCCCCTTTTGGATCCTTTTGGTCTGTTTGAGTTGAATTGGGACCTTCAACTTGAAGCCAGACACTGCCACTGCCCCCCCCACTTCAGCATCTCTGAAAGGGCGCAGCCAAAGAGCTTCACTGAATTGGCTGTCGCACCTGTGTAGCAAGGAACCCTGTGACCACAAGAACCAATTGTCACATTTGAAACAGCCTTTTTTAGGGGTATACATAGTAAGTGCACAATTAGTATGTGTTTCTTGTTACATAACTGCCCCCTTCAACCAGGGTCGTAAAGGAGCGCGACCAGCAGATGCCAGCACTCCGTTAGCACATCCCACCTCCAACCAATGAGCATCACGCACTCGCCTCCATCTGGATTCAGACAGAACAGATTTTGATCCTTTTGACCATCAGAATCAATGCATAATTATGTTTTTCTTGATTTATCAGGATAAACTATAGTTTAAAATCATATGTATATAATATATTATATAATATAAAATAGTACAATATAAATCATTTGTATATAATATAAAATTATAATATATAAAACCTGTATCCAAGACATCTTGTCCCCAAAACAGCCCTTAGCTTTTCACCCTTCCACTTCTTCGACAACTCGCAGCCCTGCCTCGCCATCGCCATCCCTGCGGGCATTTGAAGTGGCGCTCAGAGCGCCAGTTGGTGATGGGATTGGGCAGATGCTCGGCGGCAGTTTTGTTGCAATGGTGGCTCAATATCCCATAGGATCCATGGCTCCATGGTGCTGGTAGAAAAATGCTAACATCAATGGGATATTAATTGATGGGATCCATGTTACCATAGCATACATGGATCCTGTATGGGTATTGGGCTTTCCAACATGGCTCCAAGATGTTTTTTTTTGGCGGGGAATGGTCAAAATAGAACTTAAACTCTTCATTTCTTAGAGATTCGTGTCAACGAAATACGGGTCACACATGGTCAAACCAGCTTAAAATCCTTAGATATATCCAGAGATATCACACTCGCATCAATGTTTCCATGCGACTCGATGTGTTTGATTGTGTTTAAGTACATATTCCATTAAAATATTCCATTAAAAATCATCAAACAGTGCAGCATAGTAAAATTCCAAAAAAACTTGGGGAGTTCGATGATTTTGGTCGCCAAAGCTTTTGGATCTTGCCTGGTTGGGTGGTCGTACCGTCAGGTAGCTTGGAATGCTGCTCCAATCCACGGCGTGGCTGCGAGGTCGACAGCCTCTTTGGCGCCTCGGTTGGTTGGATTTTCACTAAGTTATGGCCCTGTATACCAGTTATAAGTCAGTTATAACATGTTATAACCCCATTTATAAAATCAAACTGGTAAAGGGCCTTAACTATCTTAACTGCAGGTGCTGATGATGGGTTGTTTTCTCCAGTTAATTAGATGCAGAAGAATGACTGGTTCACGTCATGTTGAGGGGGTATACTTTCAGCTGGTGACTTCTCCAGCCGAACAGTGCATTTGTTTTTTACTCATTGATATATCATAGATGCGCGTGTGTGACCATAGACGTGTGATGATGTCTGTGACCTTTGGTGGCAGTGGCTCAGAAACACGCCAAAAGATTGGCTGGTCGGCTGGTCACTGAACGTTGCACTTCGGCTGGTGGCGTGTTCACCAGCCTTCAGGGTGAAAATTTTGTGGTCCAGCATGGTGCCAAAGTGGTGCCAAGGTGCTTCTGATTTGATTTTGATGATTTCAACTGTGGCAGTGATACCTTATAAATTTGCATAGCTTGTGGAAATAGTTATTGTGTCTTTACATGCCATCATAATCATCCAACGATACAACAAATGGATACTAATGGACCATTTCCCGCAGCAAATGGTTGAATTAATATGAATAAAATAGTTACCATTATTTTTCCATCCCTAGCGAAAATCATCCTGGATTGGCTATACATTTTGGGGTGGGGTGAAATCGCCAACCAGATTCGAACTCCCATTCCACACATCGACAGTGATTTCAAGCCCAGATTGAAAAACACCTGGCTTCTCAAAAGACTAACCAGTCCCAAGGTTTAACAAAAAGTGATGTTCCTTGAAGTCTGATGATGGTTGATTTCCAGTCAGATGTTTCTTCATCCCCACCGTTGATTTTCCAAGGTGAAGATGACTTTTTCAGGGAAGCTCGATGGGATGAGCCTGGGCCAAACAGCTGGCTTAGGAGCTGAGGGATTTTGGGGATCTCTTGGAGAGGGATTTTGGACCCAGAAATATGGGCTATCTACCCTGAAAAGTATGTGAAAAGTGCCTTTATCACTGGGAAAATGATGAGAGACCATGGGATTTTGGGGAACTAACTTACTTTCACAGAAACCCATACAATACAATGTGATTGTATCATATTGTATCCGTGTTTGGACCATTTTATCCTCTTGACTCTTGAGAGATAACTTCCAACACAAGAATGATAGACTGGTAGTCCTTCAAATTCCTTACTGAACGTGAATCTTGCATTGTCGAGGTATCCATTGATCCGCTGCATTGGTGACATACAAAAGATCTCGCTGGAAGTCGAATCTTCAAAAGAGCTCACCCCTGGACCTCAACCCCTGGAGCTTGCAGCTCTTGTAATCGTATCTCATTGTGTTTGATGCGGACTCGAATCACATATCTACAAAGCACCGTGGATTTCTTCCTTCTTGAAGACATAGCCACAACCAGCACCCAAAGCCACATTCGCAGCCCCCACCTTGCACCCTATCCCCATGCCACCAGCCTAGGATTTCTACGAGTGTCAGGAGGGCTCCTCAGAGCACGACGATCTCTTCCACGCTGCCCAGGAGCAAGCCTGGCTGAAGTGCACCAAGGCCCGGCGGACGAGGGAAAGATGGGGCTTCGGGACGATTTTTTGGTGAAAAAGATACCAGGTGGCACCCCCCCAAAAAAGATGAGAAACTAAAGTTGGTTGAGTATGATTGTGGGCTAAATCTGTTTCATGGTGGGTACATGTGGGTACATCTATATACGTTTGTAAACTAACTCATGATTGGAGGGGGCAGCCTGGTAGGAAAGCAGGGCCGATACTTGGTGTGATGTACCATATCCATGTGTCCAAGATTAATGTGATTAAATTGGTTCTCAATGTTTTGCGCGCTGAAACATGTTCAAAAGGTTTGACGCGTTGACCAAACAACCTGCTGACTGTAGGAATGGCTCCTTCTTGGTAGATGGTAGGTACTGGTCGGACCAGCAGAAACTGGTTGCAGTTCGCAACTGCGATATGATCTACGTGCAGCTGGGATACAAGCCCCGCTTGCTACTCATTTCAACTGACTTGGCGAAAGACCCAAGCACCAGTTTACCAGGATGCACTCGCTTGGATGATCGGATGATCTCCACACTTGTGGAGAAACCCCACTTTTGCCAGTGCGATAATTACATGGGTTTCCAAGTAAGAATTGCCAGCAGATGACATCATTGTGGGTCCATACATGGTGTTGGTCCCAAAGTTAGTTTTGATAGCTTGAGGACCCTTTTGGTCCACCAACAAATTAGGAGTTCTCTAGGAATTCAACCATGTTCCATCAGAATCCATCAAAATCCATGAAACAATTTAAACGCACATGGTTTTTTCCATGTTTTCCCACGTTTTCCCATGTTTTTTTCTCCAAAAATCTGAAAATCCACCACTGTTACCACCCTACTGTGGCCGCCGTGGCCGTTGTTGCAGGGCACCCTGGCGGCCTCCTACGCCTCCTTCGAGCTGCACCGCCGCGCGCGGCGCGCCATCTCGGCCATCTCCAACCTCTCAGGGGACCGAGGCACCGCGGGGATCATACAACCGTTGTGCCACCCCCATAAACATCCATAAACCATAGCCCATAGGATCCATGTATGCTATATATGGTAACATTTACCATCAATATACCCCCAATGTTAGCATATATACCATACATGGATCCTATGGGTAGTTGGTTATAAGATTATGGTTTATGGTAATATACCATGGTTATCAGTTGGTTTATAAATAACCATACTTGATGTATTGATAATTTGATATATCTACCATAAACCATAGTGAAATTGGAGTTATAAACCAACTTAGCTAACGAAGTGGGGCACCACCTTGTATTGGTTGATGAAAATTAGGGGTTCTCCCAGTTCTCCCCCAAAGAATCATAATATGTCATAATCTGATATTTATATAAATATATTTAAATGGTACCCCCCCAATTAACCAGCCGTTTGGGGTTTATTAATCTGGGGTTGACATTACATTATTGTTGGTAAAAATTGTTGGGATTGATTTTAATCATTCCCAACAAACATTGTGATTTGGGAATGGGAAACCAATCCCACCAATCATCGTTCCTAAATAATAATCAACCACACTATATCATCATCACATTACCATTATCATAAATGTGACTAAATGAGTTATTGATTGAATCATAATCATAAAATAATAGGTTGGTTAATGTGATTGGTAATAATGTTACTCAATGTGGTTAAAACATGTTAAAACAATAATCAACCATCCCCCAAATCACCATTTTCATAGGTGGGATTGAAACCATTCCCAAATGGCTGGTTTATTGTTTTAACCAGAATTACGTTAGGTGAAAACATGGGGAAATCGTGGAAAATGTTTTGTTGAAGAACAAGTCAGTGGGTCTCAACCAGAAAATGATAGGAAAACTGTAGAATCTAAATTAACCAAGAGATTAAGTAACGGAGATGGTTGATATTATGATCCTGGCAAAAAGTATTGAATTATGGAAATTTTGGCCCAAGATGGGAACACCGCCTATATAGATATCGGCAGATGAGTTTTTGTGGCTATAGATCATGGGCTAGCTTTTGAGCATGGTGATGTTATTCCTTCAATCTCCTTAACCCGCTTTGTTATGATGTTCATCATTTACTTGTTTTCTTCCCATTCATGCTATCAAAATATGTTGAATCATAATCACCAATGTATAGACTGTATAGATCATATCCTGCTATGGACGGGCGATTGATGTCATTTCTTTGTTGATTAACCCAGCCACTTGAAAGATGGCGTTCCCAGGTCGAACGGAGCGATCCGCTGCCCCGTCCGCATCGGTGCCGTGGCTATCCGTGGCTGTTGGGTCCATGGAAGTGGGGAGGATTCTTCAACTTTTGCGATGTTGAGGTGGTTTGGGAACATCTTCAATCAAACTTTCATGTTGTATACTCACTATACATAGTGGACTCTAGGTGTTTGAGGTTTCAAACGCAATTTTGGTTGCAGAATTAGGTGTGGGTTTTCCATTGGGTCTATCACACAAAGGCACCACAAAAATGAGGAGAAATGCAAGACTTCCGCGCTATGGGAATGTCGTGCCTTATTTCGCAAATTGCAAGGTTCATGATCTTCGCATTCCAGTCCATTACTGTAAACCAGTACTGCTATAAGCCCAAACATTGAGAAGCAACATCCATCAACTGCCACAGTTAGCATAAACCCAAAAACAAACCATAACAAATTATCATTCAGCAACCATCCTTTGTCCCCATTCTTGGAGTTGAATCAACATCTGTTTGTCAGTTGAGATGGCCGATTTCAATATTTACACACATCAACCAGTATGTGTAGTGATTATCTCCATGTTGAAGGCGCAAAACCCTACTTTTCGGGGTAAAATATGGTAAATATATGTAAATATATAAACATATAATATCATGTAACATCATGTATTC
>Ga0126342_10003680_pt1:2500-25573 | contig 25573 bp, 26 predicted proteins | sample Cyp1metagenome_FD_92528 | JGI IMG/M metagenome (GOLD analysis project Ga0126342, IMG submission 92528) | Coral microbial communities from Lord Howe Island, Old Settlement Bay, Australia - Cyphastrea 1 metagenome | ecosystem: Host-associated > Invertebrates > Cnidaria > Coral ... | reverse complement strand
ACCTCTTCAGAGGAACACTATGCACAGCTGCCGGATCCAACTCACTTTGATGAGCTCCAAGAACACTTGAGAATGTCCCGCAGATGCTGATGCTTGGAAAAGAACTACTGAGTGGAATCTGAGCAAAATCTGAGAGGTAGAGGCGTGTCCATTTTTCACACCATAGCCCTGTTTCACACTTCGTTTGACATCCCTTTGGCTGCGTGACGGTGTCATTGCAGTCTCGATTTATAGATTTGTGAGATGTTATCCCTACGGGGCTTGCTCTGTGTGATCTCGGGGCTCCTGGCTGGGAGGAGCCCTGGTTTCCGCACAGTGCTGTGTTGCTTTTATTTTTTCTCACAAATCTTGTATGGCGAGTCTGTTTTGTGGTGGTTCGCTTTTCCCTTGTTGCTTGGTTGCTCTCGCCAAACCAATCTTAGTTAATGCAAAGCCATTTTCTTTTGCAGTGTGCTATATATGGCCCCCTGTCGCATGCAATGTTTCCCTTGTTTCGGTTTTTGTTTGCTGTTCCTTGCTTGTTTTGTTTCTTGTTTGTTCTGTTGTGTTTCTTGTTTGGTCCCCTTTTTTGTTTCATTGCATGACGACGGCCTATAGGACTGTGTACTGGTCCTTCATCAGCACTACTTTTGCGGCCCATCAACAAATGGGCAATTAAATGCCTGAATTAATGGAACATGTTGCATGCCGATAGAGCGTGTGGATCGACCTGGCGAAAGCCAAGAGGCGACTGGCATGAAAAAAAAAGCCTTGGCCCGAAGGGGTTGGTTCAGGAAAGCATTTTGGAAGTTGCTACCAAGATCCAACACTTGCTTGCCCAACAATGTCTGGAAGGAAATTCAGAACTACGTTGATCAAGGATGGAGAGCAACGGTTTGTCATGGAGCTGTGCGAGCCCTTAGAAAGTTTGACTGACCTTGCATCAGAGTTTCATGGGTATGATGGTGACCGTTGCATCATCACTGTGATTACAACGCATGAGAGACCTCCACATGTCATGGGTTTCAGATTGATGGATGATGGATGAGATTCCACAACCTGCAATGGAGCTTGAGCACGAACAACATGCTGCAGGTGACATTGCGCCCTTAGCCACAGAAGATGAAGTTGCAGGCGTTGACATTGGAGGTGAAGTTCAACATGATGCAGGTCAGGCCATTGAAGGCCAACTTGTCTATTCCCCAGATCGAGGCGATCACTTGAATTTCAATGGTACAGAACTGTTTCCACATACAGCTCTGGTGACTTTGCGTGAAGCTTGTGCATTTTTCAACCTTTCACAGTCTGGAGGGAAGGACGACAGATGCTTCAAACGTTTGTGGGAACACCAGAAAAAGCTGGAACTCCAAACTGCTTTGGCCGCAGCGCGTGAGACAGAAGCTGAACAAAGGAGACAGCCCAATCCTCAGAAGTTGGCTGAAGCGCCTGATGAGAGGACTCAGCAGTTGCACATGCTGACCCACTTACCTTTTCAAGATTGGTGCCCTTACTGCGTTGCTCACCGTTCACGGCCAGACAGGCATTTGAGAGATGGTTCAGTTAAGGATTCTGGTGTGCCAACAGTTTCTTTTGACTTTGCACATACAAAAGCAGTTGCTCCAGGTGGAAACGTGCAAGAAACTGAACAGGTGATTGCGTTGGTACTTGTGGATTCAATGACAAACTTCACAGGATGTGTGCCAGTTTCAAAGAAAAATGACTTTGACTTGATGGTGCGTGAGATTTTGCAATTTACTCAGATCCTTGGCCACAGTGAATGTACGTTTTTGTGTGACAATGAACCAGCAATTATACAAGTTCAGAAACGTGCAGTCAATGCCAGACAGATGATGGGTTTGGTCACGCATAGCAAAACTCCAGCTGCCTATGATCATGCCAACAGCCTTTGTGAAAACATTGTCAACCGTGTGCGTGGTTTGGAAGGGACGTTGATGCATTCAGTTCAGGATAAGCTTTCACTGCAGTTGAATACCAACCATGGGCTTTGGAGCTGGGCTTTGAGGCATTCCAGCTGGCTTCTCAACTGTTTTGCAGTTGTCCACGGTGCCACTCCATATGAACTGGTGTATTATAAAGCCTACAAGGGAAAGATGACAGAGTTTGCAGAGCCTGCGTTTGCTTACACTCATACAGCTTTGAAGGGCAACCCACGCTGGCAGAGGGTCATTGTGTTGGGGAAAACGGAGGCCCAGGACACTTATGTGGTTTTCACTGGACAGTCTGTGATGTTGACAAGGTCGATACGACGCATATCAACTGATTGGAAGTGTCATTTGGGTTTCTTTTTGCACTTCAATGCCCCTACATGGAGGTTCAAAGCAGGTTTTGGTGGACGTGTTTTGCCTACAAAGCGGCATGTGGCAGGTCAACCAGCAAGCTTCAATGCCCCAGTTGGAGCTGTGTTGCCATCTGCATTTCATGACAAAGATGCAGAAGATGTGAAACAGAAGCAGTTGGAAGAGAAAGCTGAAGAGCGTGAGACGTTTTCCATGGGCCAAGAGGATCCATCTCAGAATGAACCCGAGAAGTTTGGGTTGGAAACAATGGAGGGAATGAAAGATGCTTCAATTCCCAAAGAGCATGCAACTGGAATGGAGATTTCAGGATCTGCCCCAAGCAGACCCAAGCGCCCGGGTGAAGTTGAAGTTACAAGTGTTTTCTATGATGAGGTTGACTCTTCTTTTCTGCCTTCAATGGAAACGCAAGTTGATGCTACGCAGGATGCTGGTTTGTCTGCACCAGTGACACCCCCAGTGATTTCTGGTCAGCTGCCTCCAACTCCAAGGCAGCAATGTTCCACAAGAACCCATGAGACTGAAGTGGTTGATGATCATGAGTCCAAGCGTGCAAAGATCGAGAGTCAGAAAAAGCAGAAAATCAATCAACTGAGAGAGTACAATGAATCCATGATCAGAACAGTCAAAGTGGGCACAGATGAGTTTGCAACAATGGACGATTACGAGCATGAGCTGGATATCAATGACAGCACAGCACTCCTGACGTTGAGTTTTGGGACGATGAGGACCAGCTTGAGTTCAAAGATGTTCCAGATGCTCTGTGGTCATCAGCTTCTTTGGAAAAGCAGCCACCACCTCCAGAACAATGGGTGGACCAACTGGCTGATGAGATCGAGATTCAACGATTGCTTTCAATGGGTGTTCTCCAGAGAAAGGAGGAGTGTTTGGATGAGATTTCAAGTGCTTTGACAACAAGCTTTGTCTATGACTGGAGAATCAAGGATCATCCCAGTGGAAGCAAAATGTGGATGAGAAGGAGCAGGTTTGTTGCGCGTGAGTTTGCAACTGACCGCAGAAGCAATACATACAGCCCTGCAAGTGGATGCCATTCAACAAATCTTATCCCCATTCTGTATCTCAAGATGCTGGCAGATAGTCTGGATAGCGTTGACAGTTTTGGGAGTGATGGCAATAGCCCATATCAGGTTGTCTTGGCGGCTTTGGACATCAAAGATGCCTTCTTGCAGGTGCCTCAGGAAAAGCTGGTGATGGTTTCCCTTTAAAATCAGCAATATGTGATCAGACGCAACCTCCCTGGACAGCGTCTTGGAGCAAAAGCTTGGTACTGGCACTTCAGGAAATACAGCAGTGAAACTTTGGATTGTTCATGGTGCGTTGAACAACCTTGCCTTGCAAAGTGCGTTGCTGGAGGAATTTCAAACTGCTTTTTGATTCACGTGGATGATTTACTTTTTGCTGGCAGTCGTGATTTCTGGGAAGGAAAGTTTTTGCTTGCAGTTACAAGCAAATTCAACGTGAATTTCAGTGAGGGCAAAGGTGATGGCAGTTCAATTCATTTCCTCAAGCGACAGCTAGTGAAAGTGAAAGATGGTTTGCTGACCGTACCAGGCACTACGGCTGGCAAGATCATTGCGTACTTGAGAAGTTCTTTGGTTTTGCCCGCAGCCAAAAGATTCCATGCGACAGTTCGATTCAGAATGATGACAAATCTCAGTTGCTGAATGAAAATGACAGCAAAGCATTTCGCAGTGTCATTGGCCTACTCCTTTATGCAGCCAGAGATCGTGTTGATGTGATGTACTGTGTGAAAGAACTTTCATCATTCATGTCATGCCTAACAGTTTGTGCGTTGCAGAAGATGAGAAAACTGGTAGGCTACTTGGAAACCCACAGGTGACATGGCCATGAAGCTTTCATTGCCAGAGTTTGGAGCTGGGAAATGGAAAAAGAATGGTGAAAAGTTTTGGAATGTTGAAGCGTACACAGATGCTGGTTGGTCGGCCCACAAGACCCACCGTCGTAGCACAAGTTGCGCTGTTCATTTCATCAATGGAAACTTTGCATATGCCTCCAGCAGAACGCAACGTGTTGTTTCTTTGAGTTCAGCAGAATCAGAGTTGCACAGCAGGGCGTCAGGTTGCTCTGACGCTATCTTCTTGAGGCGTTGCATGCAGTTCTTGACAGGTGACGAGATTGAGCAGTGGCAATGGGTCGACAACTCAGCAGCACGTCAACTGATTGAGCGTCAAGGTGTTGGAAAAGTGAGACATTTTTCAGGGAAAATCCTTTGGATGCAAAGCTTGGTCCTTGAAAAGGAAGTCAATGTTGGACAGATTGGAACTCAGAGGAACCTGAGTGACATAGGAACAAAACCCCTGGCAAAGCAAAGACTCTTGGTGCTCTTGAACCAGATTGGCGCGTGTGACCCAGAAACTTTGGAAATGATTGGAGAGGAGGAGTTCAAAGCCTTCGAAGAGAGAGTTTTTGGACAGAAAACAGTCAAACGTGTTGCAAAAGCAATCATGCGAATGGCGTTGATGTGGGGCCTTGAGCCCAGTCTTCATGTTGGAGCAGAAGGAAGCAGCAGGTACCAACGAGGTTTGCCTTGAGGTTCAGGCTTCTGGAAAAAGCAATGGAGATTGGTGGCTATGGCTTGCAATGGGTGTGATGCTCATTCTTTGGTTTGGTTTGGTTTGGCAATGGTCGGATATCTTGCATGGCGCAAGGTTTCGACCGACTTGCAACATTGCTGGAACCAGGTTGGTGACGAAGATGGGTACATCTCCACACAGGAGAAACGCATTGATGATTTGACTTCAAAGGTGGAAGGTATGCAGACCCAAATCGAGCAGGACTATGCCATGCTTTCAGATCGAGTTGAATCAACAAGCAACGAGGTTTCCATGACGCATGATTATGCATCAGGCATCCATTACAGCTTGGTGGAGCATGGAGGTTTCTTGAGAAATGGATGTGGTTTAAGCCAAGCTCAATGGGTGCATCTTACAACATTGGAAAGAGCGAACTTGATCAGTGCAAGAGCCCTTGGATCGGTGGAATACATGCGTTTGGTGAGGCAGAAATTTTCACCACAAGGACTTGCAGATGAGACTGACGATGTTGCGCTTGAAAACAATGAGAGTGAGGACATGCAGGTGAATGCACAGATTAACACTTCAACTGGAATGGATTCAGGTACAGAGATTGTGGAGTTTCTGAAAACTGAGCATTTGAGAGGCCTAGACAATGGAGAAATTTGGGACGCAAACTAGATTCAGCATACAATCCTTGGTTTTCTGGAAAAAGTGAGAACAGAAAATGCAGCCACGATGCTGGTGCGTGGCCGAGATAAAGTTGCAGAAGTCTTTGGTGAAATGCATCAGAGAGCAGTGCAGTAGATCAGAACAGATGGGAAGCTGCCGATCACTACCAGGCAGTTGCAGACACCTATCAAAACGGATGAGACAGTTTTTTTCTCTGGAAAGGATTTCTTTGCAGATACAAAGTCTGGAGAGGAGTACAAATCAGAGCCAAAGTGCATTGCAGAGTTTAAAACTGCAGCAATGCAAGGAGGAGTGAGAAACATTTTTACTCTTGCATTCACATTCAGTGATGTCGTTAAGCATTCAGATGGACTTCAGTGACAGACTTCAGTGGATGACACGCACAAATCGAAACGAGAAGTGTACAAAGATTCATTCACTGCACATGAATATCATGATGCATACTTCAGGCCCTGTGGTCCAAAATAGTGTCGCTGCCCGCTTCGCAGTTTCGTTTCCGTAAATAGGTTTTAGAGAGACAAGTGAATTGATTCTCGAGCGCGCATAATGATCTTATTCCATGTAATTTTGGTTCGGTTTTAGTTTCCTTTTTTGAAATTCGTCTCTTTCTTTGTTTTCTGCTTTCGACATGCAAGCATTAGGCGCGAAATAAAATTTGATGTTGGTTCGCAGCAGCAAAAATTGCAGATTCCAAACGCAACCCATTCACTCAGATCCACAAACTGTGTGAATGACATCTATCCAACAAAAACAGCCACGTGTATTCCACCAAACGCAAACAAACGAAACATTCGACCCACCCAGAATAAAGTAAAACAAACATGACCAATCCCAAACAGACGCCAACAAGACATTGTGTAGCCAAAAACCTTATTTTGGTAATGGTTCTGTCTCTTCAGATTCTTGCGGTTGCATTCGGCCGGATTCCCGCTGTAGACGTTGTAACTGTTTTGTTGTGCGGCGATTGTTGCCTTTTTAAACTGTCAGATGGTCGAGTTTCGTCGCACAGACGCTTTGGACGCCGGGGCTCTTTTGCGTAGCACACGTGACACTTCTTGTTTTTCTAGATTAGTTAGCACCTGCCTCTCGGATTGACACTTTCAACGCTGCAAATTTAGCGTTGCAGGCAAAGCACTTTCTGCGACTCTTCGAACTGTCTGGCGGTTGCATTCGATCGAATTGACCGCTATTCTCCACTCTCTACTCTCTACTCTCCACTCTCCACTTATACTATCCTGTATCCTATATCCTGTCGTCCTCTCTACTCTTTAGTTTTTCTTTTCTGTTTTCTTCTTGGTACACTTCAATCTGTACTCGCTACTACTCTACTCTTCTCAAACTTCTGAACCACCTCTCTACTTCAGGAACATGCCAACTGTGCTTCACGACTTGTGAACTATATACTTCTCTACTTAAGAAAAACTTCTGACCTACTCTCTACTTCGGGAACATGCCAGCTGGACTTCAAGACTTCTTGGCAAGTGCTGATGTGCACTGTCCGTACCACAGAGTTTCTTTACGATTTTCCTTTGATTGAAACAATTTGTTATGATAATCAATTGTTAAATTCCCGCCGCAGCCATCTCTCACGCGAACTGTACAAACAAGGCGTATCAAGACGCATCAAAGCCTTCCGTTCTTTGCGGGAGGATGAAACTTGTGCTTCGATGGCAATGATACAATGATGAGAGTCATTGGCAAAATTGGTCGGAAAACAGGGCAATGTAAATATGATGGTTTACCATGTTCGTATTCCCCCTCCACATGGACCACTTGAATTCGTTTGAGGCATACATGCCCCAATTTCAAACAAACCGAATTGTCAGGATTTTTATGCGTTCGTGGTTCAGGAGCGTGCTCAAACTAGGATACAATATAAAGTAGAGACACGGATTGGGCACATTTTCCACTGACAATTTGCAACACCAAGTGTTTTTTTTTTTGTAAATTTATGTTCAATCGCATCCCTGGAAAAATCAACCTGTAGGGGTCCCAAAATGAGCAGATCCATTATCATTAGATAATTGTAGGGAAGGGCAATGAAGGGCATCATTTTTGCCGAATGTAGTGGATTTTTTTGTTCAATGTTTCGGGGCCCGCTACAGATGTCGTTCATTTTTGAATGAGATGAACACCACTCTCCATCACAGTCCTCACAACAGCCACCCCCATCCCAACTCTTGCGTATCTTAAGTATACGGATTTCTTTCCAAGAGTTGAGTCTACGGATGATTTTCAGTCGGATTTAGCGTGTCATTTTTCCGTACTCCCTATGAAAATTGCCCAGGCGTCTTTAGGAAGCGCATTCAGCGCTCTACTCTCAATTCAACTTCTGCGCCTTGCAGCAGGACCGGACCAAAGATGTCTCTAGGGCCCGGTCAACCCAGGGAGTTGCGACGTCCAGTTGTGTCTCGAAATGGGGTATAATATGGTATAATACCGAATCATACCCCCAATGTTTCGAAAAATTGGATTTTTCCATTGTGTACCATTCAGCTATTGGGGTACCCGGTAGCGCGAAGGTAGCCAGCCGTTAATCTTTGTTGCAGCGCGAAACTGGTGAAAATTGAGCCTGTGGAGGAGATCATGCTGTGTGCTGGAAGACGACTGGCAATGTCTTCATACAGTGCCCTGGCCATGAAAAGGGGCAACTTCAATACAGAAACTTCATGAAACTTCACTGTTCTCACTGTTGTTCTCCCCGAAAGATGGAGTTTCTCATAGTTAAGTCCTTTGAAGTGTGAGATATTGCAGTCTGCAAATGAAACCAGACAGTTTCCCCTGTCTATGTGTAGCTGCTTCTTTCTTTCAGGTATTCCATCCTCCTCTTTCTGGAGATCCATCGCGCAAACTTGTCTCAACCAAATTGTTTGTATCAACTTATCCGTTTGTTATCTATATACATCTTACTAAAACTTGTTCCTACCCATGAAACTGATTGCCTCTACCCATCTTGTCTCTACTGGCTGATCTCTTAATCAAGTCCCTATCTTACTTGTCCCTGTTTGGTGCTCGTCTGTGTGGGCAGGTGCGGCAACTGTCTTTTGGGTCTGACACTTGGAGCTCTGTGCCAGGTAGCCTTTGCGTTTCGCGCAGAAGATGCTGCACTTGGTGCACAACTTATCTCCATCTGAATCTCTCCAATCCCTGGTCCACACTGGTGTGGGAATCTCTTCGATTATCTTCGTCTCACTAGCTGATCTCATTGATTTTCTTTCTCTTTTTCCTCCTTGTTCGCTGTCTTTTTGCCCGTTTGCTTTGCATGTTTCTCTTGCCGACTCTTACCATGCCTCTTTGGTCTGGTCCTGTTTGTCGGCCAGGGCCATACACTCGGGCTTTGCACATCACATAACACAGGCATCGTTCGAAGTCCATGCTGAGCAATGACTTTGAAACTTGGATCCGCATGAAGTCACTTGAGCCTCAACAATGTGTCTAATTCTACAATTTAGATCAATTAAATACAGTTGTACATTTAATTTCATGAATTTTTGCGTTGCGGGTCAGAGATCGCTCAACAGAACGATCCAAGGAAGCGCTTGTCTCCTGGGTCGCTGGACCCTTCGGTTCATGCATCAAAGTGTGTCCTGGTGCCAGGCACAGCCGCGGTCCCTTGTAGGTGAGCCGTACAGGATGGTGCCGCCCTAGATATGGGGTTTCCATAAATGGAGGTAGCACCAAACGGATGGTTTACAATGGAAAATCCTATTAAACTGGATGATTTAGGGGTACCCCCATTTATGGACACCTCCATATAAGTTAATTTATAAACCCCATTAACTATAGATATATCTACCATAAACCATAGTTAAACCACTTATAAGGCAACTTAGCTATCTTGGGACCTATCCTGCAAGTAGCTGCTAACATATGAAGCCTCTGCATCAGCCTCTTTATGTGGCATTTGTGGCACCATTGTTCTGAAGTGGCTGTATGTTAATTATACTATTTTAAATCACAGAAACTATACTCTAAATGTTCGGGAACTATATTCCAAATCTGCACATATGATATGAAGATTCGGGTACTGAGCAGTTTGCAATAACTTTGTTTAGGACTGGGCTTCCAATGAATCCAGGGAATGGGCATTGCCATATCCAGAAGAATCAATCCGCTCAAGTCCTGGTGCTGGATGCCAGTCCCTTCGTTCTTTGCCAAGTGCGAAATACATGGGTTTCGTATGGTTTCATAATGTTTCATGCGTATAGGTTATACACATCATATAACTATACTATACATGTGTATTCTTGCGTATCATATACTTTGCTTTATATTATAACTTGTGAATGCATATAGACAATCATCATGAACAAATATGTACACAATATATATACATATACAATTTATATACATACATATACATGTATACATGCACAGGTGTATATATATAAATATACATATATACACACGTGGTACACACAGACATGCTTACATATACGCACATATTATATAGATACACTTGCATAGGACATATGTATTCACATGTGTGTGTGTATATATACTATAAATAAATGAATAAATAAATAAATAATTAAATATATATATATATTATACCCATACATACATACAGGCAGGCAGACAGACGTGACATATCCTAGGTTCTTTTTACGCCTGACCTGTGATTGGCGATCAAGTGGTTCACAGTTTGGATGGGAAGCCGTGTAGAAACCACACCAGCATTTGGAAGAGTTCATGAAGGCATAAACTGCAGTTGATCATCGCAGTTAAGTATCCTAGGCACTGCATTGTTCTCCTTGGGCAATGTCCTTCCCATGTCTTTGTTTCGGCGCTGCAGGCGTGCCTTCGGTACGAATCCTGCTGTTCAGAAGCGCGAGGTCGTTCGATCCGTCTTGGCACTGTGTCCAGAAAGGGATTGCCCACAGCAATGTAGCGACAAAGGGACACATGGCGGTCAAAGCCCTTAAATTCACGGAACATTTTGGGACAAACTGTGCAACCACTTTCGCTAGGTGAAGTGCTTTGCACTAGGCGGAGAAGAGCTTGAAGATTTCAGATGCGAACACTTGATGAAGCCACGAAAGTACAGGCGATTCTCTTTGACTTGCCATCACTAGCCAGTACAAGGGATCTCAGGAACCACAGGCATCCATATTCCCGATTGACTGGAGAGCCTATAGGGTACCATGAGTTGTCCAATCACATCATCAACTGAAACAATCCCATTGAAACAAGGAAGCCTCGCAACCGGTTCACTTCAACGATATGTGCTTGAGAGTCCGGCAATTGTCTAACTCACAGATTGGATGGCACCGTCCAGGCGTTGCCACTGTGGAGTCCTTTCCTGCCCCGCAAACTGCAGCAACTGTGATGAAGATGACGAAGATGATGAATCCAGTGCCTCAACAGAAAGCCATCAAAAATGGTGGATTTGAAGTGTGGCATGATGGGGCTTGAAACAAACTGACTAGTTGTCGGTGATGGTCGTGGTTCTCAGTTTTCCCTTTCGTACATTTTTCCCTGGTTGGTGGTTTCAAACATTGTTATGTTCTTCCATCCCACAAATGCGTTCAAACCACCAAACAGTGTTTCTGGCGCAGGTGCAGCGCCGTAGAAGCCCTGCAACCAATAAGTAGAGATGGATCTAAATCCATCAGAGATGGACCCCTGTTATCCCTTGTTGGAACTGTTGGTTCACGGGATTTCTGCATGGGATGCACGATGTGTCCATGTTTTTGAGTCCCCGTCAAGGTCTCCCCAGCCTCATTCGGAAGCCCCAAAATGCGTGTAATGCGTGTTGATTGGGCCTTGTACAGAGACTTAGTATGCAGAGCCTTTGTTGAGCCATGAATCATTTTTTTCCCAATAGGTTAGAAGTGTTTCTTGTGACCGCCGATTCTTTCAAGACATGCAATGGAAAGAAGGCTCCTGCACATTCCAAAACGTCATTCTCTGACTGCGTGCATGCTTCTGCATGATGGTGTTTGAGCTTGCCAACGAATTATATAAACTGTTTGGATTCACGGCACTTCACGCTCGGTGCAGAAGAACAGAGGACGCTTTGGCCGGTCATCAATCTATAGGGCTTTACAACTGCCAACATCAATCCGGATTACAAGTGGTATGTATGATCCCCATCCATCGGTTTTTTTCATCACACTCAGTACCTCCTTGGTCAAGTGTGGTAGATCCCGCAGGTGATTCTCCTGGGTTGCAAGACAATATTGCTGTTTACTAGCTGAGATCAGGATAAACGGACGAACATGCCACGAAAATTTAGGCGTCCGCCCAGGCGAATTTGGAGAAAGCCGTGACAGCGAATTCGAATTGGTGGGCTGCTTTCCACTAGGCCGAAACCGTGCTGGATGCCGGTTGCGTTTGTTCAGCCTTGCAGCAACCTTGGATGGATTGTTTCGTTTCAATTACAACAATTTCAGGACAAATGAGTAGTAATTACGTAGTAATGACAGAATTTCCATGAAATTCCCAGTTTTTTATAGTTTTTTTTGGGATGAAGCACTATAGCGCTTGGGTTTTGATCGCGCGCGCGCGCACCTCAAAGGGTCCATCTTCACGACCTGCCAGGAGATGGTGACGTCACCGGTGAAGTCGAAGATGCAGCGGATTTCGCATGCCGAGACTGGACGCAAGATGACGTTGCATGCCGAAGTGGCCTGCCGAAGCTTGACCAAATTTGAAACGTAAATGGTTGAATATGGTTGAATCTGGGTACAAGTTGGTACCTGCGTGCCAGTTTAAGAGGTTTGGACGCGCCGTGAAGCAAAGGCTACAAAGACCTCGGTTTTCGGTAAGGCATGGTTTTCTGTTTGTTTTATTGCCGATGTTTTCCGATGTCGAGGTTCTATCGTTTGCAAGCGAATCACGACATGACGCCAGAACTTTGCTTCGAGTTTTGCATCGGTGCTGGATTGGACCTCTTTGGCTTGGTGGGCGAAGAATGTCGCTGTGGCGCCTCCCTCCTCAATAAAGATGTGTGGGGGGCGGCCGTGGGAGGGGCTCCACGGGGAGGTCTGCTGCTGCCGCTGTCGAAGCAACTCCCGACTCAAGAGGAATGCCCCGTTCGCGTCTACAGATGGATTGGTCCTTTCGTTTCGGGGGGTTCTGTCCCCGAACACTTGCAGATGTTGCAACCTGTTCAAATTCAGTGAGTGAAAGTCATGTGAAAGTGAACAAAAATCCTTGTGGTGCGTTGATAGCATCTTCAACCTGACAGTGCTTGCCACTGCTGCCAGACCTTTGCCATTCTTGAGGCATGTTGGCAACACCATCTATGTGGATTCCATCGTGAGTGGAACTGACATCTCTGAAGAGCAGGAGAGAGGCCTGCTGCCTGCTGTTGTGTCCTGGCCCCAACTTACCGAGGTCTCCAAAACGATCGACAAATTCTTCCATGTTAGCTCGATCCAGATTTTCCCACAATATGACAATTGGTTTCAATACTTTCTTTTTGGTTTCAGATTTTGTCCACTTTCCACTTTTTTCAATCGTTTCACGGGGGTTGCTTAGCTTCAGGCAGTGCTGAGTTTTTGAAGTTGGCTCATTTGGCTCGGCAAAACATGGGGGGTGTTTCATGCTTTTGGGCGCGTCTGCACCTGAAGAATCGGAAAAACATGCTGTTTTTGACAACTTTGGTGAAAGCCGGTGGCCTTCTGCTTCCGCGCGTTGACCCTTCTTGCTTACATTCAGAATGCGATAAGTGCTTGTTTTTGATCATTTTGAAGCTGGGCGCGCAAGCGTTGTCCCGGGCAGCTTTCAAGAATACAACTTGCGACAGGGCGAATGCATATGGATGCACTTGCCGCCACTTGCCCATTTGGCTTAAAATGTCCGGTGCAGGTCTTTGCGGCTCCCTTTGATCCCTGAACTGGCTGTTCTTTTTGGGCCTTCCACTGAGTGCCTACACGAACAACGAAATTCAGCTTATTCTGAGATTACTCTGAGCCGTTTTGGATTCCTAAACTGAGATCCAGAAACTTGCACAAAGCCTCGAACGACTCGAACGACTCAACTATACTTGGTTGTTCTTTTGGGCCCGGCCCTCCATGAAGAAAAGATGGAAACCTTGCACTTAGCAGAACGGAGAGCGCTTAAAATGCTGTCAATCATCGCAGTAGTTCTCACTGGTTGGGGCAGAAACACTCTTTGCAATGCTGTCCTGTGCAAAGCAACGTGTTCCACAAGGCTGCTATTGGCGGCATGTCTTGATTTGACTAACTTTTTTTGGGCTATGTTACTCTTGCTCCGGTTTGGTTCTCCCACTTGCCTCCACACAAGCTTTATGTGACGACCTTCGCAACTGCAAACTTCCACAAGCCACCCTGAATCCAGATCTTTTTTTTCTTGGGGGAGAAGGGGGTGTCGTTCATTGGCGAGCAGGGCGGCGGCAGCATTGCTGTTTGTCACTTGGAAGGGTACAGGTCTGCGCTCTTCTATGCTTTCTGAGGGGTGTTCCTGTTCTTTCTTTTCATTTTCGTTTTTGCTTTCCTCCCTTTCTTTAGTATTCTTTAGTTATATGCTCCTGCGAGCGGTGCCCCGCTGTAGAAACACTTGCAGCTGCCAACTGACCGAAGAGAAGCATCAAGCGGGAGTGGGGGGGTTGGCAGAGGGCGCAGCGATTCCACACGTAGCAGAGCATGACCCTCGACTAACAACATCGCCCCACCACCGTTCTTAGATTTCCCGCCAGGGTGGGTGTTCCCTGCATCAAGCTTTCGGGAAAACCAATTTGATTTGAACGAATGTTATTTTATGACTGTTTGAGGCAACGGTTGTTTAACCCTACATCACATCCATCTTGACTGCAGCTGCAGTGTGGACGTATTTTGGTCCGGGCAGCCTAGGAATCAGCCTGCGGGCTTCCAGGAAATTGGATGATGCTGTCATCAAATCTTGGCTTCCTCAATCCCCGATTCAAAAAAAATGCGGCAGTCTTTCAGGGTTTGCTTCCAGTCCTGGGATTTGTGCAAGACACCCCACTGTCCACCGACGGTTCATAGCTCCAACTTCCAGGAGGAAGATGGGAAAATCCCGCCAGAGCTTCTGCAGAAGTTTGAAGCCGAAGATATCGCACTGCGCGAACTCCAAAAGGAGCGCGCTGCATCTGGAATCGAAGATCCTCGCTGGGACAGGCGCCTGCCACAGAAGTTTCATGGTTTCGTCTTCTCCTTGCATCGATTCTGGTTGAATGATTCCAGTTGAATTGAAATGTACCAGTGACTTTTCCTCCAAGACAACCAAGGCATCATGTCTCATCACCCTGATGGGATCTAATAAACACGTAACAGTTACAGTTTGAACATTGGCAAAGGAAGTTTATATAGAAGAAATACTTCCGTGTTACAGAGATTTAAACAGCTCAGGAAATAGCCAGCTCAACAAATAGCTAGCACAAGAAAGAAGATCAAGTGCAAAGAGGGATCGTCAGCACGCTATTCCCTATTAAGATCGCTGTTTTGAAGCAAACAAACACTGTGGTTCCACTGTGGGTATGGGCAAAAATTGGATAGCTGCAGTACCCCAACAATGGATGGTCAATACAGTAATTACTAATACAGCAATAATTTTTAATACAGCAATACATGTTAAATCTGTTAAATGTTAATACTAAAGATAGACATTCCATGACATTCCATGACATGTCGTCTATACACGGCACTCGTCTTTCGACTCGCTCTAGGCCGTGTGATGATGCCGATGGCTGCCAGGCGGCCAGGCCTTGGATCGAACGCACCACGACGGCTCCAGAGGGCATGCTCAGCCAATGGCAAGAGTAACTCGGCGTAGCATGAATTCCTGAACTGAAGACCGACTTCTTAAATTTCTTAAGCTCTAAGTCTCTACTTGTGAGAAAAAACATGGACAAGGAATGACAAGGAGAAGGTGTATGATTTCTTTTAGACCTGAAGAGGTGAAGGCGATCATTCATCGCGTTGTTTCTTGCCAACCTGGTTTGATCCTGGGTGCAGGTTGCTGTGCGGGATGCTTTCATTTCATTCCCCCCCTCAGCAGGGTGGCCACACTCATTTGGTTCCAGCCATAGAGAATTGGCGAGGGCAGCAATGAGCTGAAGTGCTGTGTGTTCGAGGGGTGGAGTCATCTAGGGGTAAACATCACTTGATGAAGCTTAGATTAGATGCCTGGTTAACTTCACCCCCCCAAGGATTCACAGGTATCAAAAGGTGTTGAGAAAGAAAGGTAACTCGGTGCCTAATGTGGCAATCGCAGCCCCTCAAAGTTTTGAAACCACCATGGCAGTGGAAAGTGTCCCCGACTTGAAATTGGTATCAAACAAGTTCCATGGATGTTTGCTCTTACAGTCTTACAGTATCCTCTGCGAGGTATGTCATGGTGCGTTACAAGTTCGATACAGACGTCGATGACACTCGCAAGGAAGCCTTCCGCGCTGCCGCAGCGGATTGGCGAACCCACACCTGCATCGCTGTGGTGGAAGATGACAACGCAGAAGCTTGGTCGAGCTTGGTAATGTCACAGTGACTCCAATGGTATTGCAGCTCTGGAGCTGAAGCAGCTTGCCATCCCCACTTGACCACTCCAGTGATTAAGAGAAAGCACTCCAGTTGTTCAGCTTCTCATCCGTCTCATCCTAGGAATTTCCCTTCAGGATCTTCAGGCTTGGGGAGTTTCGACTCATAGAGTTTCCTTCTTCTTGTCAACTGAGGGCTATCCTTACATCCTGGTGGGCATCTACGACACAGGAAGCTGTTGGGCATACCTGGGACGGCCATCGAGCTACCACAAGATCAACCTGGGATGGTGCAAGACAATGAGCCATAAAGGAAGTATGGTGCATGAGCTCGGTCATGGAGCCTCGAATTCGGCTTAATTCCGCACTTGTCCGATTCGTGTTTTGGGGAATTTTGCTGTTGCAGGTTCTGCGCTTGACTTCTGCAGATGTTTTTGAGAGTGCTTGGTGCATCTTGGTGCAGTATCTCAGGTTTGGGCATCAACCACGAGCAAAAGCGTGCTGATGGGTCGCAAGAGTACTACGGCAAGGGGCCACATCTGGAGATGTTCTGGGAGAACACTGGACAATGGGGAAGTCAGTACACCCCTGCTGTCAACACCTATATTGGTTCTGCAGATGACGGTGTAGGCGATCCTCAAATTGGCTATGCACCATATGATTTTGCGTCTTGGCAGAACAGACTGAACAGAATCTGCGCTACCCTCTGGTTTGGCGAGAAATTCCAATGTGGACTTCGTAGTGTTGCTTGAAGTCAAGGCGCATAAGCTGTGACTGTTTCGTGTCCAGGAAAGCATCATGCACTACTATCGACAGAGAAGCTCCGACCGCACTGTCAATGACGGTGCCTCGATAAGAGTCTTGTTGAGCTGGCGATGTGCCGATGTACACCGATGTACTATGTCATACTATGTCCAAACGCATACGAACGGCCACAGAAAATGAATGTAATCTGACATAATTTGATTTGACTTTGATCCAGTGACAAATCTGCACAAGGCTGGTACTTCAACACAATTCCATCCTCTGGGCAGAGCCTTGTTGGAAATCGTCACGCCTTGTCTGCCGGGGACATCAAGCAAGCCTTGGACGCGTATCGATGCAGGAGACGTCGATGCCGTGCCATATGACTCACAGAATCTTCTACGTATCATACTGCAATGCAAGATGATGAATGCTGGATGTTGAAAAGCGTGCATCTTTGCATTACCCCGCAGATCGTTCCATGCCTTCTATTGAAGATACCGTGCAACCGCTTGAGCCAGGAGCCCAGCGACCAGTACGACGACCACCACCACCACAACAACCACCACGGCGACGACTACCACGACGACCACAACGACCACAACGACCACGACGACCACGACGACCACAACGACCACGACGACCACGACGACCACGACTACCACCACTCCAGTGGATGAAAATGCCCCTTTCCTCGAAGCAGGTGAAATCAGCGTTTCAGGCCATTGCATGCCATTGCATGGCATTGCATGCCATTGCATGTCAATGTGAAGTAGTACTCTTCAGTACTGGATGCAGAAAGTGGATCATTGTTCACCGTTTCGCAGGTCAAGGCGACTGGCAACACTTTTCCTTCGCCACTGCTTTCGCCGAGCCTCCCGTGGTGGTGGTGCTGGCCACGGGGCTCGGTGATCCAAAGGATGTGAAGATCCGAGGTGTCAGCTCCAGCGGCTTTGAAGCGCTGCTGGTGGTTCCGCCTCCCAACACCGGAGATCTGGTGGCCATCACCGTGGCATGGCAGATTTGAACATTACATGAGTTAAGATTACAGAGGCACACAATGTCACGCACACATAATCATATATAATATAACCTCATCATCAGAGCCACCTGCTCTGTAGAAGAAGGTTTGGGTTTAGTTGCCTGGATCGAGCGAGTGCCTTCACAGTCAAATTGAGCAGATGTCTTGTCCAGAGAAAAGATTCAGCAGTACTTGGGACTGGCCGCCAGCCCAATTGACTTGACAAACCTCTGGAGCATGTGCCTGAAAGAGGAACTCGTGTCTTCTTCAGCGAGACACGCTCAAATGAGACGTCGTGTTTGCCCCCAGCGTCAAAAAAAGGGAGAACGCATTAGCAGCGAAGTTGTTACAGTTACGATATGAAGTTTTTACATGTGAACATTTTCAGAGCATCTTTTCGTTGAAACCTTTCCCAAACATGTCTGTAGACAACTCAAGGAGTAATTAACATCTATATATATACATAATATATATATATATATATACATAATATATATATATACATAATATATATATATACATAATATATATATATATATATATACATAATATATATACATAATATATATATATACATAATATATATATAATATATATATATATATATATATGCATAATCACACACATATATATATATATATTATACAATGAATATAACTTAATATATATATATATACATATATACATACAAACATACAAACATACAAACATACAAACATACAAACATACAAACATACAAACATACAAACATACATACATACATACATACATACATACATACATACATACATAATATACATACATAATATATATATATATGTATGTATGTAATGTAATGTAATGTAATGTAATGTAATGTAATGTATGTATGTATGTATGTATGTATGTGGCTGCATCATGTATATCTGTACGAGCAAACAATTTCAAGTGTTGTCCCACCCACCATCCTTTGTCATTCCGTCAGAGACGACAAGGGATGCTTCACACCTTGTCCCGCAAGGCCTGACAAACTTGGAGATCTTGCAAGTTTAGTGATTGCAAGGGATGAACCTGGATTTGATGAACATGGATTTATCGTGATTTGTGCGCGTACACCTTTCTTGCACACGGCATCATGAATCATGTAACGACAGAGGACTGGTGAGCATGGATGAAGTCACTGCGCAATTCAACAAACCCACAGATAGGTGCAGCTCTCCAGGCAGCACAGTTTAATCGTTTATTTTTCTTCGCAGCTAAGAGCACCTGCGACACCGCGCCAGACAAACAAGCGGTAGGCCGCGTAGCCGCTTCTTCAGGATACAACGGGTTTACCCTGTTGGCCAAGAAATCGGGCTGTACCACACAAACTGTTGTCGTGCGGCGTGCAGGCAAAACTTCTTCATGTGGGAAGAGTGAAATGCCCAGAGCGTCACACATTTCTTTTAGTTTTGGAGGATGCTTTTACGATTCCAGGAGTAAGCGATAGAATTAGACCATGTTGGTGCGTACAGGCGTGAATCAGTGGATGGATTTTGGTGCGAATGATATGTGTGTGTGTGTCTTCGGCATGGCGACAGTCAGCAGGTGTAGTTCAAAGCTCTTTTTCAATGCAATTAAGATGCCGTTATACTGTGTCCAGTCTGTGTTTCAGGGGTTCACTGTTATCACATTTGCACAAATGCTGGTGATTTGCAGTCTGAAAAAAACCAAGGTCGCTTATGCTGCGGCCAAACAAGGTGTACATACTCTGCCAGATGGTCGTGTTTTTGAGGCAGGCCAAGTGGATACCATGGCAAGGCCACTCACCTGCAATATCAGCGGAAGCTGGGTATAGTTGGCAAGAGATGGTGTTTTTTTGGTGAGTTGGCATGTGCTCCAAAAGAACATCTCCAAGAAGGCTATAGATACTATAGGTGTAAGTCAGTAGTCTTGCGCTAGTGAAAGTCTGTTACATGTCAGATATTGCTACCCCTTCAAGAATGTAACGGGTATGAATTACATTTATTCTGGCCAGGTTCGTATGTGAGAAGGTTTTGCAGTTCATTTGTAGCCGTTTCAGTCACTCCCTTCGGGTTGTGGGTGTTCTCAGTTTGGTAAATTTTGGTTGTGACCTCAGACCTTCCCTGCCCAAGCTGAGCTGCCAGTGAGAGAAAAAACAAGATAAGAAAGGTACTGGAAATTGAAAAATGTTTGAAAAAACATTAGCCTTCCAAAAGGATCCATCTAAATACTTGAATGCAGAATACCTGGACCTTCAAAAGTTCAATAATTCTTCTACGTTTGGACTGTTGTACGTTTGGGCCGTTTTGAACATTCCCCGCCCAAACTGAACGTTCCGAGACAAAATTGAACAGGTTTTTCCACACCATGTCATTATACCACTGAACTTGGGCTAAACATGTAATATCATAGTGTCACACAGGTAAGAATGATTGCTGCAGTGTGACATGTAATTTGAGTCCCAGTCTGACAGTCTGATCATGCATTAAAAGCTTTGGTTGGTAAGCCCACCAAAACATGTTTTTGTTGAATCATGTCCATGTCCAAGACAAAAGTACAGAAAATGCAAATTGCTTACCGTTGTGGGTTTTTTGCGCACTTTTGCGGATTGTTTGCTTACTTTTGTGGGTTTTCTGAGTACGTTTTGTTTGTGGTTTGAAGCATTTAAGGGATCAACACACTGAATTTTTCAACCACACAACGGGACAAGTTGCAGTATAGTTTTGTCAGTACGGGCAGGGCGGTGGGACCATGCCTGAATGGTGGGGCGAGCTCGAACGATATATTCTGTGTGTGCAGTGCCGATTGTCTCAAAAAGTTGCAAAACATTTTGGCGTCTCTAATTCATGGAATCGAATTTGTCGATCTGACACTCAATGTAGGTCCATAGGCAATCTGGTTTACTCATGTCTAAATGATGACAAATGTTCTTGCGCCACTTGATTTCTGAACGTTTGATCCAAATGGGCCAATCTGGCATGTTTATAAGATTTGCGCACTGTTTACGGAGATTTGCGTTCAAGTTGCAACAGTGCATTTTGATGTACTTTTGAAGGTCCAGTATATGAAACATTGCCCCTGAACAAATTTTCCGAGGCAGTAGTCAAATTACTTTTCAAACGCACTGTTTAAATGCCAATGCAACAATCTGAAAATTAAATTTACTGTATAATTTTGAATGTGTGAGGACATTTTTAATGTTTGATTTACTTTCAAAAGGCACTCTTTGAAGGCAACACAAAAAATCTGAAAGGCAGATTTCCGGAATGTTTCTAGACATTCAAAACACACCACATTCGTTTGAGGGGGGTGGGGTCACACACGAATCCGGATCCAAGAGGACTCATACGACAGGTAATGTGTGGTAGAAAGCTGCTGATTGAATCATTTCGGGCCCCGAAGTTCTGGAACAGGGTCTGGGACCGGAAGCGGCCATATAGATTGAATTTCTCTTTCGGAAAATCATCGTTATGAGTTGTGAAAGGAATATTCTAATAAGTATAGATTCTGATTGCGATGCATTTCTTCTGTGAAAAGACATGGAATTTTCAATGGTCTGATGATTTTTCAGATTTGAGCGGCCCGAATTCAGATTTATGTGAAGGTCAGACGTCGCATGTGTGCAGTCAAACATCGACTTCATGGCACCCGGAAAGAAAAGTGAGACACCAGTCTACACAGGGCGCACACAAATTTCCCGTCTAAAGGGGTGGTCATTATCAGACAAACGCCGGGGGCAAGTCGTGCAAATGCATGAAACTTTGAAAAGTATATCATGTGCATCATGTACATGCTTTTTTGTCGCATTTACTTCAGATGGTTGTCAGATGTCCAGTTCCAGTATGTCTATGACTATGAGAAATAGGCAGTGGATTTGCATGTCAATCATGCATATGTCACATGAGCGTCAGGTAGATGGAGGGTCATGCGTCGATGGCAGAGATTTACAGCTATCAGCTATCTATGTCAAAGTGCATGTGTGTAATTCTGTTGGCCTTCCTGTTTTAGCATTTTCCACCTGGTCTGTGTCAGTCATGTCCGACAATGTGCCAATCAAATTTGCCTGTGTTCATTTCAACGTAACTGCTTGCACATCGCAAAATATGTCACGATGTCTGTCAGCCTCTACCGCACTCTCCGTGCTAGCATGTTTGCCGCTGTTTATGACTGCCAGTGTGGCAGTAGTCGTGTATTGAGAAATGCCTGAGTGAATGGCATGGTTAAGGTCAGTTTATTCACGATTACTTAGCAAATAGCAAATCCCAATGATTTCCATGTGCCGTTTGGGCTGTTTGGGCTGTTTGGGCTATTTGGGCTGTGAGGCAATACTCCAACAAGTGCCAGCCTGCGGGCGCCTCCCGAAGCTGGGACACGGTCCAGTTGCAGCACAGCTTCGGAACTCCCGTGGTGGTGGCCCAGGTCCAAACGGCCAACAACGAGGAGGGCACGGTGCCGAGTGGTGCTTCCCAGCCTTGGTTGACGACGGCCGTGGATTCCGTGACAAGCTCGTCCTTCAACGTGGCTTTGGAGTCAGCCGAAACTCAGGCGTTCCATTGGGACAAGCTGCAGCTCCCCAAGAGAGAGAGGGAGAGAGCGAGAGCAAGTTGAAAACAGAAGGTTTTTGTGGGCTATGACTCATAATAACTTTATTTTGACATACTTGGCATGCCAAGACATTTTCACAACACCCGAGCAAGACTTGGAGGTTCAGCTGTACCCTGTGCCTTGCAGGTGGGATCTGTAACAGAAGCTGAGACCATGGGATACCTTGCGGTGGAATCAGGCAACGGGACATGGCTGGGCCTCAGAACTTCCAACGAAAAATGTTGAGTTTTTTCCTCACACCACGATTTCCATTGGAGATCCATAGCAATATGGCGGTACCTATATGATCATATATATATATATCATATATGACATTTTGGATCATTTTGTCATGTTTGATTTCATTGTTTTAGGTGCGTGTGCCGTGCGCCTGTCTCAAGTCGGACGGCATGTTTGTTTTTCGCCAGGTGTGGGTGGCTTCGTCTCAGATGGTTCCACTGTCCTCTACAGCGTGAAAGAATCGGGCGAAGTGGTGATCGGCGTGGATGACGGACCTGTTACCTGGCCGTCGGAGAGGGGCCGCCCTCTGGTGTTGATGGCTGTCCCTGAAACGTTTTTTTTTTTGCCGCGTCTGAACATTTTAGGTTTCCGTCCCTCTGGACACCGATTTGCAGACCACGCCTCTGGTGGTTGCATCTGCAATGACACGCTTGGGGTCGGATGGTGGATGGATTAGGATGGCATCGGCCGATTCCAGTTCAGTGTCTCGGGCAGAAG
>Ga0126342_10003679_pt1 | contig 25574 bp, 15 predicted proteins | sample Cyp1metagenome_FD_92528 | JGI IMG/M metagenome (GOLD analysis project Ga0126342, IMG submission 92528) | Coral microbial communities from Lord Howe Island, Old Settlement Bay, Australia - Cyphastrea 1 metagenome | ecosystem: Host-associated > Invertebrates > Cnidaria > Coral ... | reverse complement strand
TGCGCAGTGGTCATGCCCTATGGCATTGACTACTCTCAGCTTCACTATATTTTATAGTGCTGTAGAAACAAAATATCTATACAGTTAGGTACAAACTATAGTGTGGGCACCAAAGTTTAGCACAAACAATTGCCCTACCCTCCAAAACCGGGATGCTCTCGGATCTCTCCCAAGGTCCATTGGATAACTGCTTCCAATCACCAGACAAAAAATCCAATGGCACATAGTCCCCGGAGTTCCCGTGTGCCTCGGAAGGCAGAGGCGCATGCTCAAGCACGGGCAGCACTGGAGGAGGAGCCTCCAAGGTCAGGCAGTCGGGCAGAAATTGGATGCCATCCTCAACCACCTTGACCTTCTCTTCCTCACCCCTACCGAACTTCCACCGATCATTCACCCTAGCTACGCTCTTCACCTCATCGATGGGTTTCTCGACCACCGTGACACCCCGACCCCAGTGTGAAGCATCAGTGGCATACACCCTTCCAGACCATGCCGAGGACAGATCTCGCCTCGCCAATGGCAGGAGGCTGCAGGCCCACATCAGCTCCCTTCGCACCTGTGGCCACATCGGGATTTCAGTGTCATGGGTTCGTTTGCAGAACGCATAGCAGGCTTGGAAACAGCTCAAAAATTCACGACAAAGAAGCCCAACAAAAGTATAGTGGCCCAGTATGCATTCCAAAAGATGACCAGAAGCAGTGCCACCCTTCAGGAGTTCTAGAGTCGCAAGACGCAGCTTCCAAAGTCTCCTTGGAGTGACAACTACCTCAGGCTTATCCTCCGAAAATTTCCAACCCAGGGTCTCACCACCGTTGCCGGCCTCCACGTCGTGAACAGGCAGTCCACGCTCTGCCATCAGTTGCCCCACCTTGCGGGCTGCATTCTCTGCAAGACCATCTTGTTGGCTAAAGGCAACAAAATTGTCAACATATTCCGTATGGATCAAAGGTGATAAACCAGGGGGAATTTTACCATCAACAACGCGATTGTGACACCCCAATCCGGCGACATCCTCGACGACCCTTTCATGAAGATATTGACATGGCCACAAAAGCATGAGACCAACCCATGGGTACCGCCCTAAATACAGGAAAAATCTTGTCGTGATCAGCCAAAGCAGCCCCTTCACACCAACCCACGCCAGCTTCGCAGGCCTGCAACGGCCGGAGGCCAAAGAGGTCACGAAGCTGGTGCGGCAGCTCAATATTGTAAAAGGCATCGGCTATGTCCACCCCTGCCAGTTGGATGGGCCCATGTCCATCTACCTCAATGTTCCCAAACGATGTCCCTGTCGCAAGGGCCACCGGCTCAGGATCAGAGAACCAGAGATTGGTGAGCCGTGCATCCACGACAAGACGCTGCTTTCCTGATTTCTTCCAAACGCAAAACAGGCCACACTGCTCCCTGACAGATCTACGAAACTTGATTACACCAGAGTCATGAAGCTTCCTTACGAAAGAGGCATAAGCCCTACGATTAAACTTGAGAAGCGGATCAAAATAGGGTTGCTTCAAAGATGTCTGTGCCTTCAACCCCTTCACTGCCTCAGGCGGCAACACTTTAGATTCAAGCAGACTACATGGAAAATCGGCACTGCCCCCAAGGATCTTCTCCAAGGGGGCAGGCTGGGAACCGCTCACTGGAAGGCTCACGAGTCCCTCTTGCAGCTGCGCCAAGGTACTAGGTTGCCCATCGTACCCCAGCTTTGCCCGAAGCTCACTCAAAGCTCCCTGGCCCGTGACGTCACTTGGGGGTTTGCCCAGTGACTTCACCAAACTCAAAATTCGAAGAACTGATCTCTTTTGCGCCAAGGAAGCTGACGCACCAGCCTCCGAAGAATCTGCCACGAATTCAGTACCAAGGTACATGGCGTTCAAGGCATTGATTGCGTCATCAGCCCACCTTGCGACATGGCTGCGTTGAGCAGACTTCCGTTCAGCAGACCGACTACCGCGCTCAAAATTGGCATGAACATTTGCTTCACCCACAACAGCTGACACTGACACTGAGGGCAAAGGAAAAAACTGCTTGGCCACAGATGCCACGGCAGCTTGCGGCCTCACACGTGCCAGGCCCTCCATTGAAGCCTGGAGATCAAAACTTTGCTTCACCTTGCGAATCTGCTTCATGACAGCGGCCTCGGACTCCACCTCCTTCGACACATAAGTCATCAACTCAGGGGCCACCATGACATCACCGAATTCACGATGACTCCCCGAGAAGATGGAACTCTCGAACTTGTAGATGTCATCCTCCTTCTTCGAATCCTTGCCACCCCCCTTGTTGGTCTTGGCTCCACCAGGCCCCCGGTCCGAGTAGAAGTACTCGATCAGCTGCAGGCGCCGAAAAGTAACCTCAGCACCTGCCAGGTTCGCCAAGTCGAGGCCATCAAACCTGCCCAGTTTGTCAATCACTTTGCAGAGGGTCTCATGCTCCGTGGCCCCCCAGGAATCACTTCGCAACTTGTGGTTGTTCATCCACCATCTGTGGTGATCCATGGGGCCCCCATTCCGTCTGTTGAGGAAACGAACACACCAAGCGGAGGTTCTGGGGCCAGGGATGCTCTAGTCGCTGAAGTCCTCCTGAACCAGCTCATTGCTGACATCGCGCCAGGTGCGTTCCTCTCTCCTCAGACCTTGAAACTTGATTCCCAACAATCTCGCGTCAGCAGATGCCTAAGCACCACGGAATTCGGCGACGGCCGCCTCTTGAACTTTTCGGATAGTGAACCAAACACCATCTTTCTGTTTCAGGCCAACCTCGCCCCGCAGCACTTCTGTCCCATCTAGCTCCACCAAACTTCCACGTACCTCCAAACCAGATGTCTCAACACGAACCCACCTCTCACCGGCATCAACAACTGCCACGGCAGGACCTTGATGAGCAGGTAGAGGTTGAACTGGCGGAACAGCAAGTCCTGCTCCAGGAGGGTAAACAAAGGCAGCTGCAGCATGTCGAGCATCGAGTTCTAGCTGAGCCATCCTCTGAGCTTCAACCGCCCCTCTAAAACAGGACGTGTTGTTCCTATCCAGTCCATACGGGAAGGTGCCATCACCTGGAGGGGCAATGTGGAAAGATTGGAGGTCACTGTTCTCGAGACTGATCTGCTCCTCATACATGTCGAGGTCTGGTGTCAGAACTACATGCCATCCACGTTGACACGCACATGATGCCAGCACCTTGCGCTCATGGTACAGAGTCGGGCCAGGAAGGTCATATGCAACAAACACCCGGGTCCCTGGACTCAAGGCCATGGTCACTGGCCACCTTCTCTCCTTCGCCTCAAGAGGGCCAGCTGCTCTTGTGCCCGGTCACGATTCTCTGCACCGGACGGGTTGAATGACACCCCAGGTGTTGATCTTTGCAATCCTTCTCCCACCCCGGTGTCACTCACCCGAGCCGGAGCAATACTCTCGCCTCCAGACAGCCAGCGCCAAGTCTCCCAGGAATCGGCAACCCGTCAGGACCACTTACAAGGTAATTCGGCCCAGTCCAATTGCCACCCCTATTCCAAGGGTAACGGCCAGCTTTAGCAACTCACCTCCCCAGGATGGAATTTCACAAGGGACTGCCTTCACGTCAATCTCGCAGGTGCAGTTACAAGTAACAGGAGATTCAAATTGGCTATGGCGATCAAAGAGAGTGAGAAACCAGGTGAGGGCCACCACAAGATACTGCTGCATTTAGAAGCTTGAGATGGAAACCACGGCCACTCAAGCATTCACTCCTCAAACATCAGTAAAACAGTCACATGATCATGATAATGATCATGATAATGATCATGATAATGATAACGATAATAATGAATGATATACCATAATGATAATACATGATAATGATAATACATGATAATGATATATGGTATGTTTATTGTCATGTTAGATCAGCGGAGTGCAAGTCACAACACCTCAATGTTTTAGTTTTAGACCATAATTTTGGTGTGTTTCCCCATGCATGGATATCAATATGTATATGTATATGTATATGTATATGTATATGGATATGGATATGGATATGTATACTATACAACTTGTATACAGCATAATGTGTATATATATATATATACGGTACCAGTTTAATTCATCTCAATTCTGTCATTTCTGGTGCGACTGGTCAGTAAAATGCCGAACTGTGTGTTTTTTCGAGCTACTAAGATTCGGTGATTTTTCAGTTATTTTCCACCATGAAAACCAATTGAAAAAACAAAACATAGCCAGAGACCAGATAATGTACGGCTGGGAATTTTTGGCCGCTGTTCATGCAAAATCCAAACCGCCGGAGAGTTAAATCAACAATCAATCAACATCCACTTGGATGATGAACTATCATGGTTTGGAGGATTAACTGTCATTAACTCTCATTAAATCCGTTGGTTAAACCGTTAAGCATCATAATATAATACAATATAATTTAGAATATATCATTAACTAATATTAATTATACCTATTGGAAAATTAACTATCATTAACTAGCTATCATTACCATTTCCGGAACATGGTTTGTTTTGGGTGATTTTGCATTTTTTTCGGCCAAGGGATGTGTCTGTTTTTGGCCATATGTTTGCACTGCAAGAGTCTAATTGAACTGTGGGTTAACTCCCCAAAATGGTGGAAATACGGTGAACATCAATGAAGAATCACATCTTCAGCTCCAACTCCTGATCTCTATCATTTAAAATGTCCGATGTGTTTTTTCCCTTTTTTTTGCTAGATGCCGAACTTCAACCCCAATTGCTGCGAATAGTCCAAACATTTTCCAGGTTTCAAGTCCCTTCCCCGCTTGCGGCTGCGACTCTGAATCTCCTCCATGATTTCTCCGCTGACGACGGTCACGTGCCTCGTTGCCGGCTCGTTGGCAACTCGTCCAACAAAAACTGGGTTTCTCGAATTTAAAAATAAAATGGGTGAACTAACCCCAGATACAAACCACTTACATACTACGTGGGATGATCCTCCAACAAGAATCAAAATTGCAGAAATCATACTGCAGTGATTCATGGCTAACTTTGGAATGTTTACTCTGCAAGAGGACGTTGATTTTTGTTGGGTTGAAGAACAGTCAAAAAACAAAAACATCAACATGCCAAACCACGGTGTGACGAGTTCTGGGATATTAATGCAACGGGACTGACTTACTGATTGGACAAAAACACATGTTTGAAGTGGTAAGAACATGTAAGGACTCTATTCCGGCCGGCGCTTCGTTCTACCTACGAAAACAGTCCCAGCACTGTATAAGAATTCCTGCGTTGCCGATAGTGTCCTATACAAGGTTATTAGAATCAATCGAAAACCCCTGTTTTTCATATGGGTCTGGATCAAAAGCCTATGAATTACCATACTTGCCCATAAATCATCAATAAATCCTCCATCAATCCCAGCTATTTTGGGAGAGAACTACAGGATCCTCGCCATGAGTCATGGCCGCTGCCAAGTGACGAAAGGCTACTGGACATGACCGGCAGCTTCTCCAGCTCCAAGGGGCTGGCGTTGATGTATAGAAAAGCGATCACTTAAAAACATGACAATAATAATCATAGTTACAATACATCTACATTGGATCATCTATATAAATGAATCATAATGTGAATGTGTATATACATTTTATACATATGCTATATTAATCTATATTATATGTCATGGGTTATATCATTGCCAAAAGCAGCGCCAGGGTCCCAAGGCTCCCAAGGCATGTTATGCTGGAGATCATCTGGAACCAATTTGAAATCTGCAAAAATGGTCCAACAATGGTCAAATTTCACCAATTTTATCCATTTTTTATACCTTAACCCAGCTAGATTTATGGCTTATCAACCCGTGACTCCCGTAACTCCTGGGGTGCACATCCACTGCGAGCAGTGGGACCCTCATGCAGTTTGATGATGTTGGACGAGAAAAATGAAGTGGCCTACAACTACATCATATTCCGCAGAATCCAACATCATATTCCAATACGGTTATAATAGAATAGGATTATCCAACTAATAGTTCCATTATAGTGATTAGTAGTAGTGATTATCCAACTACTATTCACTAATCACTACTCGCTGATCATGAACAAGCCCAAGGTTAAACACTGGTGAGGAACGGGATCTCTCCATTTTGAGGTTCCTGAAAAACAGAGGGATTGGATTACAGAAATTCCAAATGTGTCTGAAAACAATGGCTGTACTCCATATCATACCATTTTCATAGGACAAAAACATTAAACCATAGCTTTTTGGGTACCCGGCTCTCAGAGTTCCTTGACATCAACCTAGGAATAATGGTTGGTTTCTCAATCAAATGGGTCAGCAGAATAAACATAAAAACTGAACTTGTAAATGGAGACATATAAATCCCATATTAAAAAACTATCATGGCGAAATGATATGTTGGTGATGATTGTAGCTCTGGCCAAAGGATAATTTGGCATAATTTCATTACTTTATGAATCGATGAACCATGATGAACCATAGGTTTCAATACTAAAACGGTCTAACTTTTGATGGTTTCGGAACAATGTGGGTAAAACAATGTCATAAACCATCCCCCAGTCATCACCATTTTAATAGGTGGTATGTTTACCATTCCCAGTCATGGGTGGTAAAAATGACATTGTTTTATCCACATTAATAATCATTAATATCCCATCCCATTGATCATATCCCCATTAATATCCCATTAAATAACCATCCTGGCCCATCCAGGCCCCACCACGCCCCACCTGTCACTGATCGCTTCTGCGCCGAAGAGTCCAACCACCTGCTCCAGCGCGACTGGTCGTTGGGCTTTTCTGTTGTGTTTTGTCCGTATATGTGTAGATATATACTGTATATATATATATTATATACATATATATATATATATATAATAATATATTACTCAACAATAATGTGTATATATATATATGTGTAAATGTATATATATATACATATATACTATATATAGAGTGCTTATATATACATCTAAGATACATCTATTTATATATACGACTACATATAAGAGATGAGATGAGATAAGATGAGACGAGACGAGATGAGATAAGATGAGAAGCAACGAGATGAGATATGATATACAGCAATCTGAAATCTAATCATCACCATGCGGCCAACCTTTTCTCTGGTTCATGTACTCTCTTGGGATTGGCTACGAAAGTGCGGAGTAAAAATGGCATATTGTCATCCCACCGTCATCTTTAGAGATTCTCTATATAAATCATTACAAAACTATTTATCCATGTTTATCCCATGTTATCCCTACTATCGGGGGATAACTCCACCATCCTCATGGGGAAAGCAGCACCGAGCGTCACCTCACCACCACTGCTGATGCGGCCCGAGGCCGGGTCAAAACTGTAGTCACCTGCACCAAGGGCATCAACATAGCGAAGCCATGGAAGCACTTAGTTGGATGATTTACCGTTTTGAAACATGGTGATGTACATGGTTATGTTAGTTTACCCGAGGGTATTCCCTACATATATAATCATGTGTATATATATATGTGTATATATATATTGTATTATAGATTATATAATATAATGATATATATATATACAGATTCCCCAAATGATGGAGGTACCAGTGAAATTGCTAAACATCATCTTCAGCAAATCGAGGATGGGGATTGCCGGTCAGGTTTGGGTCACCAACTACTTGGGTTTCAACGCTTTCAACTGCATGAAATTCTGGGTAAGTGTGTCTCATGTTCGGCCGTGGTTCAAAAACCAATGGGCAAATAACATCAATGCAAATGCTCACCAAGTCAAACAGGAATTACATACATCATCTTGGAAATGGCTGAATTATAAAATCCTACTCATAGAATAATCATATAATAATCATCTACATCATCACATGAAATTCCCAGGCAAAGAGCTGTCAGCTTACCATTTCGGGTACCCCCCAGTCCCAGTAGGCTCTACGGCCTTTCAAAGTGGCGCCGGGAGAGGACAGCTCGTAGCTTCCCTGGCGCAGAGTTTGAGTTATCAACTGCCACAAAAATCGTTGAAGCCCCCCCCAAAAAAAACAAAACGCGATAGGCGAAATCCCAATCTAATATTGCGATAAATCAAAACCTCGACATTCATCAAGGCATTCGGTGTCTGGGCCTTGAATAATCACTTGAGGCTGTTGGTGGTTTCAACCCTGAACAAAAAAATATGTCAGTGGTAGATGATCATCCTAAAGTATTCAACGTCATTAGAGACCATTAGAGATAAATGGGCGGACATAACATATATATATATATATATATATATACATATTATTTATGTATAGATATAAATATTTAAGTATATATATACATATAATAATTATATTTGAAACGACCTCTTACGGTCAATCTTCAGACTCCTCTTCCAAACCACGGGCGAATCGAATCTCCCCACTCTCTTTTTCTCCGGTCACCGCACAAGAGGCGTCGTAGCTCTGTCATGACCGGCGGATGGCGGTTGGGGGTTGGTACCGGAGACCTGAAAATCACCAAATGGTAGGGTTCCATACATGGGGGTACCCCCAATAGCTGGCTGGTTACTGGGGGTACCGGCATTTCAGGAAACCTCCATAATGATCCACACATATCACATCACATGTTAAGAAAAATGAAGAAACCCGCAATTCCAACAAGATGCTTCCTGAAAAGTTGGCACCACCGCAAGCCCAACTTCAGGCATCTGCCGAGCCCTGCAGATTCTGGTCACAAGTCTCATCTCCAGACCAGGCATCTTGGGCTTCCTGCGGCGATCAAATCGTAGCGAACATGCCTTGCGCTTCCAACATACCCTCTGGTTGGCCATGAAAATTGTCCATGTTTTAACAGGCAGACCATGGTAAACCATATACATGCTTTCATTATTTTTATCGTGGTCCATGGCTACGGCGGCTACGTTGAGTCTAGGGACCTTCGTTTGTCATCTTCCCCAAATAGATTATATAGAAAAACCGTGAAAAACACCCACACAATTCACCAGAAGTCCAAGTCATAACAATCATATGGCTATTGTTCAAAAGCCTCATAACATCTCATAACCCTGTTGAACACCAACATAGCGGGTAGATGCAGCATGTGTGTGTTCATGCCAGTCCAATGGGCCCATCTGAATCGCCCCCAGGTTTGAAGCCACCTGTCTTTAACACCGTTTTTGTTGCTGGATGCTGGGTGAATTCCCCATGTTGTTTTATAACAATTTAGATTTATATCATATGTTTGAAACCCCCTATGTTTGCACGTGAAATCCTCATGTTCTGTGGGTTAATTTATGTGTTTCTGTTGAGCCCGGAAATGGGAACCGTGCGGTAGCTCCTTTTTGTTCACCTCCTCAGCTGGCGCCTGGGTGCCTCAAGTTCAGCTGGCCAGTTTTGTCAGGGGTTCACCTTCCAAAATGGTGATTTAACGTGATTTAACCAAACAGAATGGTGATAATGAAAAAATGATGATTGACCAGTGGGTTTGGGGATCAATTTCATGAGGAGTTATTTTTGAGGGATTGAAAAAGTGAATTTGGTTTTGGTTTTCCCCACAATGTGATTTGGGGTTGAAAAAGTGATGTGGATTGATGTGGTGATTCTTGTCTGAAACACACGGGTTTTTTCCCCAGTTGGCTGTCTGAGCTGAAGCTGTAGCATACATCTGGATTGGGGGTCCTGGGATACGACGTCTTCAAATTTAACCACTGCTGGTTTAAAGTTAAGGCCAAGCAAAAGGAGCTGTCCATGTAAAACTAGTGGTTTGTCTGAAAGCTGCGTATCCGAAAATCCTAAGGAAAGTTATTGTGTTCCCCGTTGGAACAAACTGCTTGTTTTTAAAATCTCACCTTTCTGGTGCCCCAGTTGTTGTTGGTTCCACATCCAATCATCGAACTAAAAGAACTAATCAATTCATGCATGTTAGATTGATCAAAAATACCTACTCTCCGGTAATTTAATCAAGCAATGAGAAAATAATGCCGATTTAGTTCAATAATTGTACCACAATATGTTTCCATGAAAAGTATGGATGGTCCATCCATGATTTTTCACGTTACATGCAAAGAGTGTATTCATCCAATTGATCAATTAGCTCACATTACTTGGGTAATAGTATATATATATATATGTACACATAACATTATATAACTAGATATATAATTAACCAATCATTGGCTAATTCAATATAAAATTCAATTGTTCAAAAAAAAGTTGCAGTATGTTCCAGTAAGGTTGTTTTTGAAATGCAAAATCACCCCAATTCGCCCCGGAGGCCGGACTGCCTTCAGGGCTTGATTTTGGTGCCAGCACCGGAGACGCGAACGGGCTGGGGCCACCTAGGCCACCTGGGGGAAGAAAAGTCCTGGAACATTTTTGCTCATTGTGATTAGTACAGTTCACTATTGAAATTATTTTCCCATGTCATTTTTATATGTCATTATAATGGGAATATGTTAGTGCCAGGAAAGTCATGGGATGATGATAAACGCTCAGAGTTTTTGCAATGCATTCCCTAGCAGTCAAAGGTCAAGAAACTGAGGAAACCTATCCAACGCTCCAGAAGCGGCATGTTTTGGCCTTTTTCCGACTTACTCCCACAAAGGCTAGAGGAGTCCCAATAAGCTGGGCGACAGTTCTGTTGCTCGCAGCGGTTGCCTTCCAAGAATTCAAAGGTTTTTTACTTATCAGCCATTTGTGTTTGATGCGAGCCATCACCACATCCCTGGTAAATGTAGGCTATGACGGCAGGTTCCTACCCAAAACTAGTCCCCCGTTTGTGGGCAATATTCATTCCTCCTTGCTTTGGCAAGGTCAGTTATGGCCCCAAAATGAGCTACCCCTAAAATGGGACGCATTTGTCCCAACGACTTGCTGATAGATAAACATCATAACAGTTTTGGGTCGTTTGAGTTTCACTGGTTCCCCAAACAGTGCGGCCACACTGAAGGGTTCTTACGGTGGGTGTTCAGGGGCGCTGTTCATTCAACAGTGTATCATGCGTGCGCGGGATTTTTGATGACCCTTACAGCACAAAAGTTCCCTCATCTTCCGTTTTCGACGTCTTGCACGAAACGGTTGCCCGCAGACCTCTCTTCCGAATGGTTCGTTTTACTAGCGCGCCATACGGGTTTTTTGAACTAAATCCATTTCGTGTGGCACGCGTCGCACGTTCGGGATTTTTTGATATCTAAAACGTCGTTTTGCGTGACAGGTGCAAGACATCGGTCACTTTCTCATCCGCATGGCAGGCGTGGCACTTTCTGCACGTTGCTAAAACTTTGGCAAGCGTGAATAAAAATGAGAGGTGCTTTTGGATGTCATTTTTCGGTGCAGGCGCAGTATTTGGTGAACTTGGGCGACGTTTTGAAAGGGTCGAAAATCGCGTTTTTGTGAAGTTGTCGTCGAATTTGATTTGGAACATGATGATGATTCCGTGTGGCAGGCGCAGGACTTCGGATGCCTTGAGCTCATTTTTCGTGGCAGGCGCAATATTTTTGTGTAGGCCTCGACAAAAAAAAGGCGGCGGAGACCAAGGTCGCTCTTGACTTTTTCCATGTTCGTTTTCCGCGGTGCGCGCAATGTTTTGTGAAAATCTTTAATTTAGCATGTGCTCGCGCAACCCTCTCGTCACTTTGGGCCTCTCAGATCGCTCTCGTTGTGGCGCCGTGCGAATGAGATCCCTCGCGCAACCCTCTCGGCACTTTGGGCATGTCAGATCACTCTCGTTGTGGCACAGAGCTCATGAGATCTTGCGCAGAGATCTTGACAAGGAGGTGTTTTGTAGAGATCTTGCGTGGTGATCTTGCCACGGAAAGCGATCTTGTACAGAAAGCTCTTGTAGAGGTCTTGTACTACAATAGAGGTCTTGTACAGAAATCTTGCCAAGAGGTCTCTTACAGAGATCTTGCCAACAAAGCTCTTTATAGAGAGCGTGCACAGAGATCTCTTCAAGAGATCTTGCCAAGAGACCTCCTATAAAGATCTTGTACGGAGATCTTGCCAGGACACCCCTTTTGGAGATCATGTATAGAGACATTTCATAGAGATCTGCAGAGATCTTGCCAAGAGATCTCTTACATAGATCTTGCCAAGAGGGCTCTTGTAGAGTGCTTCTACAGAGATCTCATAAAGAGATCTTGCCGAGAGACCTCTCAATAGAGATTTTGTACAGAGATCTTGCCAGGACACCTCCTATCAAAAAAAAAACTATACGGAGGCATTGCATAAAGATCTGTTGCAGAGATCTTGCCAAGAGGTCTCTTACATAGATCTTGCCAAGAGAGCTCCTATAGAGATCTGTACGGGGATCTTGCCAAGAGGCCTCTTATAGAGATCTTGTGCAGAGATCTTGCCAGGAGACCTCTTATATCTCTTTTAGAGATCTGGTACAGAGACCTGGTGAAGAGAACAGAGATCTTGCTCAGATCTTTATGGAGAGCTTGAACAGAGATCTTACCTTGAGATCTCTTACAAAGATCTTCTGTGGAGATCTCTTATAGACTCCTTGTACAGATAGTCTTACAAAGGGATCTTGCACAGCAGCTTCTACAAAGAACCTGTCAAGAAGATCTTGCACACGATCTTCTACAGAGATCTTCACAAGGGGAACTTGCAGAATCTAACCTGGTATCTCTTCTTCCAGAGACCACCTTGAATGGACACCATGCTTTCACTACTAGGGTCCCTCTTGTCCTGCTAGCTTGGAGCCACTGATGATTTTGGGTCCTTTCCACCTTTCCCTTTAGAATCCTAACTACACACTGTTTGGGGTCTCTTAGCGGGATAATTTTTAATACCCCCCAAATGGTAGAGTTGGGAAACTGGGGCATTGCTTGTTACTGGAGCTGACCATATTGCCCACGTTGCCGCCCAATCTTTCTCATCATCCCCTTCTCTGCTGCCAAAGGTCTACTGCCAACCGTACCAACCTCCGCACCACTGAAAGACGTGCTGGCCTCTCTCTCAGTTCGACTCAGCTAGATTGGGAGATGCCATCAACCTTTGTCCTCCACCAAGATAGTTACCCCAGTAATTTAACATGGAAAATCCATGATCATTTCCTTGGGTTTCACCATGGGTGTTCCATCTCGTTTCGTGGGGTTTCAGTGCAGTCTGGAGGGAAATCAAACGGTATATCCCCGTGAAATATCCCCAATTTGTTGGTGAACCCCCATTCTTGACACTCTTCGTGCCGGTACTGACCGGTACTGCTGGGTCTTCTGAGAATCCCCAGCCAACTACAGGAAGGGCTTGGGAATGATAGGTAAGTTGGTTCAATTAACTAGGCTTCATGTGAGCCCCTTTGTCCTGGTTAGATTCATGCCGCTATAACACAAAGCAAGTTACTGGGGGAGCCCTTCCGGTAGGTAGTATGAGACTCCACCTGAGCAAATTATAGTAACCTCGAAAAGAAACATAAGAGTAATTCGCCACAGTTTTAGCAGGATCTTACTTTTCTGTGTGTTTTTTTTTCGGGGGATAATTCTCAACTCAGAAATAAGCCTACTATGTCTCAGATCATACCCTACAAACATCTGGCAATCACCATGTACGCTGCCCTCGTGCTCAGATCAACCAGTAATCTAGCCAGCCCCAGCCTTGCTCTCGTGACTCTCTAAACGGTCTCGGGGCTGCCAAGCATGGTCACCTTGTGGAAATCAAGAACTGGTCCAGAGGTTGACTGAAGCATGGTCGTTGATGATTGGCTAACGTCTTGGTATATCTTATCAGTTTCAAATGTCAGATGTCATTGTGATTTTTAGTGATTTTCTGGAGTGACCAACATGATTGAGAAACGACGGCACCTGGTGGAATAGCAGGGAATCATGAACACGCGTGAAGCTACCGACTGGACATGGCCAATGACATTGCAATCTCCGGTCATCAAACCTGGCTAGCTGGAAAATCCCCTTTCTGAATGGAGGTGAAAATTAGCTGAGAAAATCATCCAGAAATGTGGAACTTTCCAGCTTGCCATGTTTGACTACCAGAGGGTTTGTTTCTGTTTATGATAAATCTGCCAGCTGTAAAACATTGGCATCTGAGACATCATTGACTGAGTTTCTGCTTTGGCCAGTCCAAAAATAAAACTCGGAACTGGCACCACTGTCAACAGAAATGTCAGTGTCAAACACCAATAACACTAGTTTTCCAAGCCATCACCAATAACAAAGCTGCACTGTACAGAGCATCGAATCTGTGTACAGAACGGGGATCCTGTTTTGGGTACCTCTGAACATCCAATGGTTCAAAAGTTGTTTTCAAAAGTGTTTATGAAACATGGAAAATAACAGCTTGTGCATTCTGAGACAAACTACAAACATGCATGTGATCATATGTAGATACATGTGTATATATATATATCATATATATATATGTGATTATATATGCATTTGTATATCCACACAATAACGAAAGCGGGCAATTGAATTGGCCAACCCCACCACACACCGCGGCAGCGAGGACCCCTGGAAGACCTGCTGGATGGACATGGTACATTGCACAGTAATTACATGCACAAGGTGGTCAGGACAGTCATATTTGATGATTATAGTCTAGTTATGATTCAACAAAAGGACAAGGTGAACTGTGAATACCAAATTCTACATACCTTGCATTTGACGGAGTCTAAAGGGTACGCGCCAGTCGTGAAGCTTATGATTTCTTTATCATCTTCAGGTTACAGTCATGGTAAGTTGGTGCACGTATGTCCCAAGGGGGATTACTTCCACATGGCCAACTTTGGGAGTTGATGACACGACCTGGGCCCCGTGAGCTTGTTCATCTGAATATCCCTTGGTATCATATGAATAGTTTCATACATCGGACATCGGATATGTATGTATGATAATGAATATATTATATAAGTCTAAGTCCACTCATATATATATATATACATATATATATATACATGTATATATATATATATATATATACATATACGCACGTACACATGTCACCGTATATGTATTGCATATATATATGTATACACATGGTTATATCATGTTATATCCACATGATATCACATTGTCGGTGTACATCACCATCGACAAACCTTGCGCTTCGTCACGATCCACATCTCTGCGCTTCGAACGGCGACTCTTCTCGCCTTTCCTCTCACCCGGACGCGCCAAGGTCAGGGGGTGACGGAATGCTTGCTACCCACCAAAAATGGATTATATAGTTATATAACACTTACATCGTGATATATATATATATTATTGTATACTATTACATTATGGGATAAAAATTGTATAAAATTGGTTTATAACACTTACTAACACTTACAGATTATCATATTTTGGATATGGGCCACCCAAATCAATCTGCATCATCCAGTGCCGAAGGGTTGGGGAATAGCCGGGATAAGATAACCTAAATCATAATCAATCAAACGGTCGGATAGATGCAAGCAAACAGAATGGTACCATCACCGCGTATCAACTTGGATCCACTTCAAAACAACCCTAAAATCCAGCAAAAATGGTAGGGCCGAACAACTTCCGCCGAAAATTCACGAGGTTGAATCCTTGCAGGCCCAGGTTTTTAGGAAACCATGAGCTGGTTAGATAGCTTTTGAATGTTTTAGCATATAGATGCATATAGCTGTTGTTGATTCTTCAGCTACGAAACTGCTCATCTCATCGGCGGCACGGGCGCTCCTGCCCCCCTTGCCACTCTTCAGCTCGTCCCCTGCTCATGCCAAACACAAGCGATTTGCGGGAGAATCCCCCACAATCCCCCACAATCTCCCACATGTGTTTGGTCTTTCTGGTGGTTAACCATCATTTCTGCCATGGGGGCCGTCATGTTGCGGCAACATTCTGTGAATGACCATCCTGAAGCGACATCATCTACCTTTTTAAGGATGATGAAACCGATCATTCGTGAGGATCCACCTAACTGCCCCCATTTCGGTGAACCCGGCAATAATAGATGTTTAAGATTCGCCCTTGTTTTTGTTGTTGTTGTTGTTGCTGTTGTTGTTGTTGCTGTTGTTGTTATTGCTGTTGTTGTTGCTGTTGTTGTTGCTGTTGGTGTTGCTGTTGTTGTTGCTGTTGTTGTTGTTGTTGCTGTTGTTGTTGCTGTTGTTGTTGCTGTTGTTGTTGCTGTTGTTGTTGTTGCTGTTGTTGTTGCTGCTGTTGTTGCTGCTGTTGTTGTTGTTGCTGCTTTTGTTTTTGTTGTTGTTGTTGTTGCTGTTGCTGTTGTTGCTGTTGTTGTTGTTGCTGTTGTTGTTGCTGTTGTTGTTGCTGTTGTTGTTTTTGTTGGTGTTGTTGGTTAAGATTCATCCCCAACATAAACCCAAACACTAGTTGTGAGCTCAGCTAACTAGCTTGGGGGAATCATATCACTACATCCCATTATCCCCAATTAAAAAAGTGATTATTCGCAGCCCCAAATCTGTGGCAAAAAAAAAACTTAAACTGACTGGGAGTCTGAAACCGTCTCGGTGATCCGCAAATGTCGCAGAAATTGGAGGCCCATTCCACATTTTGCCGAAACTTGTGTTGATAATCTAGGTAGCTAACAGATTATGTTGACCGTTCCTCAAAATGACTAACAGATTGGCTATGCTGATATTCCATCGCGATAACCATGTTGGACTTTCCTGACCAAAATAGCCACATGATTTACCCACTAACTCCACGAACCTAGTCATGGTAGCATGGCCAAAATGGTGCAACAGTTGGTTGATATATTGTTTCTTACGCACGAAAACTAGTATGCAACCCAATAAAAATGGTGGTTTAACCGATATCTCGAGAGTGAAGTCAAAAAAAAACGGGAAATTAAGCCACAAATTTTGAATTGTAGTGGATCTATATATATATATGATGTTCATTTTTGGGGGGCAGCTAGCTGAAGTCAATAGGTGGGCCTTTCCAGTAATATGTTTTGGATTTAAGTCATGTTTTTCTCATTCCATAAAATGGCGAGAAAATGTAATATGTCCATTAACCTGAAATAAGACCATTTGGGGATGATTACCCTTACTAACCATGATTCCAGTGAGAGCTGACTCGCCTGCCACCACCTCGCCATCGGCAAAGGAGATCAAGTTCCCCGCCGCATCCGAGGGCAAGTGGAGCAAAAAGCGATGCCTCACCACATCCAAAAAATTGGGGATGCTACATCCAATCAATAGATTGGTCATTGGGGGATCATCTACAGGAAACCATGGTTTTTACATGTTTTTACCATGAAATTTTGCTGGATGTCCTGCAAATTGTCCCAAAAACCAACCCAATGATCCAAATATCTGAATGAAACTGGGAATATATTTACCATCATTCACCAACACAAATAGAGATTTAAGGCTAATTTGACGATATTTAATCAACCAATAATATGACATAATTCACTACATAGCCTGAAATATGGCCTTCAGGGTATAGTTACCCCCTACGAACCATCATTTCTACTGAGTTACTGACGTCCCAGTGAAGTCGTTAGAATTTACTGTATTCAGAAATAGAAATGTAGTGAAACTCACCACAAGGTGGTGCTCTTAGGCCCACTTGCAATGGGGAGCACCACCTTGCAGGTATTGAATGTAACGGGTTGAAATACCCATCAAACGGTCGGTGTAACAATCCAGCCCGTTTGACAGCTAGCTCACATTTTGTGGTGTGTATAATAAATATGTATATAATTGTATATATATACATATGTATGTTGTATATATACATATGTATATATATATATAATTTATATACATATTGTGTATATTATTTATATATATATATATATATGTATTGTATATGGTTTTTGTCAATATCCCTGTCCTTTATTGTATGTATCTTCTATATGTGTTTTCATTGGTTACATCTGCATACAACACGCGGATGAACATACCAGCTAGTAGGTGGCTTGGAAAGCAGAGATCCCAGTTTTCTGCTTCAAGCACTTAAACCTTCTGCCATATCCCCATACAATCGCTATCTTTGGTGTATATGTATATACATGTCTTATCATAGTTTCAATATGTCGCATATGTATAATATGTATAATTACTTATTAATCATGATTAATCTATATCAAACATCTATAATTACAGTATATGTATATACAGGAGGTGCCAGAATTATAGAACGAAATTAGGAGTACAGAAGTACGGTAAAATACCGTACCTTCGTACTCCTCCGGATCCCGATTCCGCGCGGATTCGGATCCTGTTCTATAATTAATTTTTCGGTTCTATAATTAATTGTTGTTCTACAATTTCTGGCTGGCATGATATCTATTGCATATTTGTATACACTACATAACATAATTATAGAATGGTTTACGCAAAATTAATTATAGAACGGAAAAATATAATTATAGAACGAAACTGGTAAATGTGGGAAAATTGGGAGAAAACACAATTATAGAACAAACCAGAATTATAGAACGATGAAAAAAATAGGAGTAAGTTAAGATAAGTTTTTTTCCATACCTTCCGAGGAAAACAGAATTATGGAACAACAGGTACGGTAAATAACCGTACCTTCGTACTCCTCAACTTCCGTTCTATAGTTTTGGCACCTACCATATATCAATCCCGTGTACATTGTACATCGATTCATCCCGGTTTCCCCAGTTTCGCCTCTTCTTCATCTCATCCGTCAGTGCTTCCTGCCGCATGGACTTCAAGGGCTTCAGCAGCACCGACGGCGGCAGCCGGCCCCAGGTGCTGGCGACGAACGGGGGAGCTGTCAAAATTGGGGTGCGTCATTGAATGATGTTTAGTTCATATGATCTAAACATATTTTACTATACTGTACTATAATCTATCATCGGGAACAATATATATATATATATATTACATATATATATACATATATATATATATACATATTATATATATATATGTAATTGTCATTCATTCTATCTCCAGTATTTGGGTGTTTTTCTTAAAATGGGGTATCCCCAAGTCACCATGGGTGTCATTACTACGATTGTTAAAATGCTCTAATGAGTTGGATGGTTTGGGGGTACCCCGATTTTAGGAAACCGCCATATCTGTGATGAGCATCTTTTGGTAGTGAACGAGCCGCAGATTGGAATTTTGTTTGAGATTTTTGGACACTGTTGATCCCAAAACCATGAAACACACTGATGTTTACCTGGCGTGGCAGGCCCTGAAAAACATGGGCGCCTGTAGCTGGCCAGCAGCCGTTTCATGAGATGCGGCTCCTAGGCGTAACCAAAGCGACTTCGGAGGCATGATCATCCCACACCATGTGGCTTGTAATAGGAATCCACCAACATGATACATATATATATATATATCAATACATATATATATGTGTATGTAAATATACATATAGATATGTAAAGATAAATGACGGACATATATGTATATACACAATGTATCCGCCGAGCCCTGCCGACAGCAGCGAAACCCACCTTTTTTGGTGATGCCAAGGCGCGAGGAAAATGAGTTGCCCATCGCTGCTCTGGTAAAAGACCAGCTGCTCAGCACCTCCCAACGTGGCATCGTGGCAGGCCCGCCCTGTCAAACGTTGACATAATTGAAAATATTGGAAATGGAGGTTTTGATAGGAAAACATATACCGTATGTATATTATATATATATATATATACCGTATATACATTATTAAATTATATATATATATATGTAAATTGCAATTCTCCATTGCCACCGGTAACTGGGATCTATTGCACATGGGAATGGGGCAAAAGCCTGCATTTTTGCCTAGTGAAAATTCCTGGCACATCCAGGATTCATCAGAGTTGGGGTTGGCACTAGCTGGTACAACAAATGTCAAACAGTCATCGAAAGGGACCACAGGGAGATCAAACATCATCCAAAAGAAGATGCAGTTCTAGCCACAACCCCAAAAGTAAGCCACACTCAATGGACAAAAAACTGAACCAAACACCAAAAAAGAAGGTCAACGCCATGGCCAATCTTTGAATATCTTAGATACCCTCTGGTAATTTAACATAGCTATTGAAAATGGCCATTTATAGTGGATTTTCCCATTAAAAATGGTGATTTTCCATAGCTACGTTAAATTACCAGAGGGTACTGATCGCCCATGGCCCATGGTTTTTTCCCTGCCAGGCCTCCATCGTCGCTCTCCTTGAGCCCCTCCGCGCCCTTGAAATCCTCCGCCAGGCGCGCGCGGAGCATCTTCAGCGCCGGCTCGACCAGGGCGGCCTCGCGGACCCATCAACGATAGGAAAATCCATTGGAATTCAACTGATTCAACCATCAACATTTTCTATATATTGTTCATAATGGTTAATATTAATGGTTATTTTATGGTTAATGATGGTTAATAGATATCTGGTCCATGAAAAATATTATGAACTGATGTTGATGGTGGTTTTGAACATGAATTTTATTTTCCATTTCAATTTCGTATATGGGATGTCATCCTTCCCATTCAACTGATTCAACCATCAACATTACTGGTTGGTGGTTTTAACCATCTTGAAAAATATATTAGTCAATGGGAAGGATGACATCCCATATATGAAATGGAAAATAAAAGTCATGTTCAAAACCACCATCAACATTAGGTCCATGATGGGACTTTTCATGGAATAACGCTACTCCGGTCGTCACCGAGGGGTGGCAAGCTGGAAAATCCTACTGTCTGTCATGAAATGTCATGAAGGTGTTCAATCGGAAATTTATCTGTACCCTCTGGTAATTTAACGTAGCTATTGAAAATGGCCATTTATAGTGGATTTACCCATTAATAATGGCCATTTTCAATAGCTATGTTAAATTACCAGAGGGTAAATGATGATAAATGGGGACATTTCAAGTGCCATGTTTGATTACCAGAGGGAAGGAAACTATGTGATCATGTGGGAAAGTCCGGTAATTCAATGGATTGGCGGGAAAATCTTAGGAGCCATGGGGTTTGTTTATTGAACCATTCCCAAGTGGGCTGAACTGCAGATTTTTAAAGACAAGTCTGGGAGACTATCAAAAACAGGATGGGGATACAGGGTGGAATCCAACCAGGATTGCGATTTTCTACTGGATGTTCTGCCAGAATTTGATTGAAGGAGGGGAAATCACTTCTTTGCATACCAATATGATCGATGATTTCCTCAACTGGTAAAAAATGATACGTATGCATTTTGTGGAGCTCAAATCAACCTTTGCTTGGTTGCAAGATGCTAAGTTGAGGAGATTAAACTCTACACTCAATAATGTCCTGTGTATGCACATAAAGATTTACCTACAACATCCGAAAAAGAGTTAAAGTATAATTATCTGATCGACTCATAATTACATAACTGTATGTGTATCTAGTAGTATGCATATATACGTAATTACAGTAGGTCTGCAATTATACAGTACATATATATATATATATATGATTATATATATATATGTATAATTATATATATATAATCATGAAATCATGGTATATATGTGTTTTACTTATTTATCTATGTGTTTATTTATTTAATGTACATACTGTATAAACAGATATTATCCCCACAAGTGCTTTTTCTCGTCACCTCCTCGCTTCCTTGCGCTGCGATGGCTTCCAAGGTGTGCAGATCTGAGGGCTGGAGATTGATGGAGATATTCATGGATTACCCTCTGGTAAACTAACATAGCTATGGAAAATGACCATTTTTAATGGGAAAACTCACTATAAATGGCCATTTTCAATAGCTATGTTAAATTACCTGGTAAACTAACATAGCTAGTGAAATCCATAAATAGGGACATAGCTATGGAAAATCACGAGTTTCATGGCTAAATCAACTATTTTTTTCATGGGCCAATTTCGCAAACTGGTAGTTTACCAGGCCGGGTAATTGGAGGTTTTCCGGAACCAAAGTCACCACATGCATGGTTCTTTCCCCAAATATGGTATACCATTTCGATGTTTGATTACCCGAGGGTACCCTCCACAAAATGTTCACCTAACTATGCAAATTCCACCATCAATGAATTTCCACGGGAGACCTGGGTTTTCAAGACCTATATATGTTAATTTACTACATGAAGGTACTGTAATTATTCAGGTAATTCATAATTGATTGATTCTTGATGAATGATATCAACTGCTAAAAGAAAACTGGGAAAACCGAAGACAATTTGATGAACCTCGGATGATCAACGTTGGACAATCTAGATTCGCTACTCCCGCCCCAACTATCACCTTCATGCAGCGCCGACAGGTACAACTCCACGTCTCCAAAGATGCGGCGTGCGAAGAGTGCGCCTGAGAGGATGATCTGGGTGAAGTCGGTCCAAGCCGTACACCTTAAACTGTTTGGCTGTTTGCTACTGAATTGTTTGGTGATTTGAAGCCATCCCCCCAAAAAAAAGATGAAACCTTGTGCTGACCACCAGATGATATGAAAATGATATCAAGACAGTGTTCAAAACCCTGTATTGTCGCCAGTATGCTGGATGGTTCAGAACGGGATTTCCCCTTCATGGGTTGTGATAATCCCCAATATATATATATATAGTGTAATGTTAGTAAAGCAATCGTAAACCATCCCCAAGTTCACCATTTTTATGGGTGGTATCAACCATCTGTGTGGTTTATGATGGTTTTACATGGTTTTACCATGTTTTGCCCATCATCAACCGAGGTAGATCGCACTGCCTGGCTCCCCTTCCAGTGGTAGGTGTGGCCGGTAGTTTGAGGGAAGCATCTCACCTCGGACGCCCGCGGGCCTGCAAGGGATGAGTTTCATGGGAGTTTCATGGGATTTTAATAATATATAGCACTATTATATGATATGTACTGTGCTGTATGTGCCAAATCTATTGAAACAAAAACCATGCTACATCACAATTTTAGTTGACTCATAGTGATTCATCTCTCAAATATTTGTAGGTGACATACTTTGGGGTTGCATCCCAGTTAGTAAGTTGTTGATCTTTAGTGGGTTAGCTAAACATCCCCCATTTGTAGCAAAAAAAACACTCACTAATCTACTTGGGGGTTGCATCATAGGCATACGTAGTAAGTGGTTAATAAACCATATCTTACTCGGTATATCCCATATATAACCGGGTTATAATGTGCTTATGATCCACTGGGTAGCTGGGATGTACATCCAAGTACACCATTGAAAAACGATATACTCGGGGAAACTAACCAAAGTCACGGGTATTTAGGGTTTGTGGAGTGAGCCTGGATGTCACAAACGGTTAAAGAACCAGGTCAGCATATGTCAACATCACCACTCCAGCCACATTTCCCATCATTGTTGCATAACCAAACCCCTAGCCAGCCTTAGATACCCTGCAAGGGTATCAACATACTCCTCCATCAAAGGGGCAGGAAGAAACATCCGAACCAATCATTCACCAGCGTTGGCGGTTTCAACATACTTCATGCCTCTAAAAAAAAGGTGTCAATGTGGATGATCATCGTATTTGTAGGGACGGAAAATGAAATTGTGTTTAATTTGACACCGCCAAGCGGATTGGGTCGTAAATCCCCATAGTCGACAGGTTCAATCCGATTTTTTCTAGGCTGAATCCTCACGTTTGCAACTTTGACTCCAAACAGCCTCAAAATTCCCTTGAAAATCCCATGGTCTGATCCACCAGACCCTCACCAGACCCCGAGCCGGGCCCCGACTGGCCAAGCTCAGGTAGTGCATCCCCGTGCGTCGCACCAAGGTGAAGCGTAGGCCCTCGTGGCACTCCTCCTGGAAAATCGGAGAAAACGATATGTTAAATGGGTTGTTAGATGGAATTTAAGGGTATTTTGCTATTACGTTTTAATGGTATGTTGAATGGGATGCTTTTAACAAGGGATGTTCAATGGGATTTTATGAGATGTTCATGGGATAATGTGAACCATGGTCTATTGATTGGGGGGGGTACTCGCCCGACATAATCTGATACTTCAATGGCACCCCCTAATTGCCGTTTGGCGTTATTAATCCGGGGTTAACATTGTGAACCAATCATTGCTTGGAGGCTTGTACCACCAACACTGTTGGGTACAGAAAACGACATCTGTTGTGTGTGTGTGTACTGGGTATACGATGGTATATGGTATATGAAACACACGATGATGGCCGACATATTTGTTTGGAGAAACAGGATGACCAGGGGGTCTCGTTCCCCCCCCCCCGATGTTGCAATATGAGTCCAAGCAGGTTCCTTTCCCAGCTTGACTCCTGGCAACCTTTAGTACAGGCGCCGTTATACAGAGCAGTTCCTCTACAAACATCAACTTTTGGGATGTTGCTCATGCGTCCCCCTAGGCGTTGCTTATGACACAGTCCAAGCTTGCTCCGCAACAAATTTCTATGAAGCTTACCCTAAACCCTTACGCCGCCTCACGCCGCTGAGCGTTTTTGCTTGCACCAACATTCTTATGAGAGGTGCCCAACTAAGACAAAAAGGATCTTTGTTGCTATCATTTGATTTTGAGCCATGTTGAACCCTATTCAACAATTATTTGACCAACTTTAAACATTGATTTTGGATGAAGACAAGCCCCGCGTCGCAACCCAACAGCAGATTGCAGGCTTCCAAGCTTCCAGCGGTCCGGTTCCGTTCCAGTTTTTGGGCTCGGCAAAGAGATTTGACTCCCAGACCCATGGGTCAACCCAACTATCCAACTGTCACTGCTGTTGGGAATCCGTTAAAAACACCGCAGCCAATAGATCCAATAGCCTTGGTACACCCCCCTGGCAACGGCTCCGGCTTGGGCAAATGCTGCGGCTCCAAGCGGACGGGGCGCAAATCTTCGAGGCGCACCCCCTGACGAGATGCACATGGGATCACTGAGCAGAGGATCCGACCCACAATAAGCAGAGGATTCATCAAGATGTTGTGTGTGTGCCATGTGTGCCATGATGTTTTAGCCATTGGGTTAAATCATCCATGTTTGGACAAACCTCTTCGGAATGGAAGGGCGAGGCGCCCATGTTTTGATGGTGAATCATACTCATTCCCATAGATCCAAATATGGCCGTGTCTGAAAATGGGGTATGCCTCCAAATTGCCCTGTTAGATGTTAATAGGGAAACATGATGATACACAAGGGGATTTTGGGGGTATCCTATGTTCAGACAAACCCGTATCGAGACATTTATATCCTAGGTTTAAAAGACCGATCCTTCAGGCATCCTCAAACCCATCCACGCCCTTGGAACAAGCCCGGGCTCGAAAGTTAAATACCAAATCATAGCCAACCTTACTTTCTTCATCTTTCTTCTTACTGTAACTCTTCCAAAGACTCAGAAAAATCATTTGCCACCTCCATGCAGGATTTTACAGACTTTTACCATCTTTTTTTGGGGGTGCCATGCCATCATTGTTTGAAAAGCATTGCACAAACCACCTCAACTCCCCAACCCCCCATCCCCATCTATAATTCTATGATGTAGGCTTCTATAATCTTCTATATGCGACAAGTGAAACTTAGAATGACGTCCAGGTTTCCAAAACGATAATCTTAGACACTTAGAATGACTCGGTTTCGTGGGCATGCTAAGTGTTTGAAACCTGCAAAAATACACATAATTTGAATTTCTAGATTTTACTGTTTTTTATTACATTTTCCCAAAAAACAACTATCGAAACCCAAAATTGATGACCCTTCCAGATTATTCTCACTTTTTTGTTCATCCACTTACTACCCTTTCGAGGGTCATGCTA
>Ga0126342_10003678_pt1:22500-25576 | contig 25576 bp, 24 predicted proteins | sample Cyp1metagenome_FD_92528 | JGI IMG/M metagenome (GOLD analysis project Ga0126342, IMG submission 92528) | Coral microbial communities from Lord Howe Island, Old Settlement Bay, Australia - Cyphastrea 1 metagenome | ecosystem: Host-associated > Invertebrates > Cnidaria > Coral ... | reverse complement strand
GGATTAAAAGGATTAAATCATTTAATTCTTTAAATCCTCTCAATTTTCCAAAAAGCTTTAAACATTATCAGAATTAACCGGAACAAAATGGTACCTAAAGGTCTCTCGATCATATATATATATTGGGAATAAATAATAATCCCAACTGACTTTCATATTTTTCAGAGGGGTTGAAACCACCAACCAGATATATACGAATCGTGATTTTCCATGGCTACTCTACTCTACTACTACTACTACTCCTCCTGCTGCTGCTACTGCTGCTACTGCTGCTACTGCTACTCCTACTCGTACTCCTACTCCTACTCCTACTCCTATTACTACTACTCCTATTACTACTACTCCTATTACTACTACTCCTATTACCACTACTCCTATTACTACTACTCCTATTACTACTACTTCTATTACTACTACCCTATTACTCCTCCTCCTCCTCCTCCTGCTACTCCTACTCCTACTCCTACTCCTACTGCTCCTACTCCTACTCCTCCTCCTCCTCCTACTACTACTACTACTACTACCACTACTACTACTACCACTACTACTACTACTACTACTAATATATGTGTGTATATATATATTATTATTATATAGATGTGAACCAGCAAATCATGCTGGGTATCTAAGATTGGTCATGATCTCTTTGTACCAGGGACCATGTTTGACTGGCGCAAAAATCAACTTACCTTTGGAATCATAGAACCGATTTGATGAAACACTTGACATCCCAGCCAGATCACAAACCTTGCGTGAACTCATTGTTGCTTGCTGGTTACCCTTCTTTGAGCTTCGCTTCAGAGCAACTGTGAGAAGCGCATCGGCTCAAGCGCACTGGTGTCCCAGCTTCCAAAACCACATCAATGAGAACCAACTGCCACAAATTATTCCATCAGCTGCCACAAATTGAGGAAATCATTCCATCCACCCAGCCAGTCACCAGCCAGTGCTACCAGTCACCCCGCATCAGCGCGATGGCGCCAGAAGTCACTTGGCGATGCAACTAATTTCTAGAACAGCTCTATTTTGTATGATTTAACTGATGTAACCACTATTTGGGTATGGGTCAATACCTATAGATACCATTTTTAGTGGGATGAACATCCATTTACCAGCTATTTTGATGTTCACCAGGGGTACAAGGTTTTGACTCATGGCCATTTACTGGCACTCTTAAATGTAATTTACAGATTTACACCACTATTTTTGATATGATTGCGATAAAGATGACCTGACTAAAGGTGGAAAAAAGGCAGAGTTGCTGCATTGTTCCTGGTGGATTCTGTTCTTTTCATCTCTCTTTTTGAATAGCAACTGTTGAAAGAACAGCAACACGTTTAGAGATACACCCTTTAATTTGCGTAAATTGAGTGCCACCCAATGCCTGTACCAGTAAGAGGTTGTACCTGAGTACTGTCTAGAAAAAAATGGAGGATCACAAGCAAATCAGGATTTTGTTGACTTTCAGAAAGGAAGACAAAAACTGGGAAAACTTTGGTTCTCACTGATTGATTGATTTGCAAAGCCTTGGATCAGAAGACAATTGTTGTTTCTCAGTACTGTCATATTTTAAACATGTCCTTAATCCTAAGCTCCATGGATGTCCAAGCGAAAAAGTCAAACCTCACACCACCTGTTGTTTTTTTCCCCACGCTTACATTGTTTTTGTTCTCGCGCTATTTTTTTTTGTGTGTTCCTCCCTTACTATTCTTTACACAAAAGAAACCAAAAAGACCACGAGAAAAACACATCAACAAATTAAATATTGACATTGTTTTGTGCCTTTTCCTTCTATTCTTTTGTGTTTACTATTTTTCCTTGCTTAATGTTCCACTTAAATATCACAATTATGCATTGTATCGGAGGGTGGCTAGAACTCCAATGAAAGCGAATACATTTATTTTGTCTCTTTTCCAGTTTTGAACATTTATGCACCACATCAGCACGGTCTGCTTGGAAAAGGTATTTGTTTTTCACTTTTCTTTCGTTTTTTTCTGGTGCTCTTCTGGTGCTTGCTATAGCTGTGATTGTGCAGCTGCACCTTTCGCGAGGTGAAACCCCATCCTTTCAGGGTGTTCGTGTCTGGGCTGTCGAAGACCCATGCTCGAGCCTCATTCTTCAAGATTCATCTAGTTCCGTTGTGTTGCTGAACATCCAGCGAGGGTTAGGGACTGTAACAACCACCGCTTGGAATGGCAATAGGTTCAATAGGTCTCAGGCTGCTGCAAGGCCCGATACTTTCAGTCTAACACATCTATGAGAGAAACACATCCAAGGTTGAGCGCTATGATGGCGGTATTGTTGAGGAGGCAATGTGGCTTATTCACCAGTGCAGTATGCAAATGGGAGTTCAAGTTACTTCAAGCGCATCTTGTACATGGATCAAAATAGTCTAATGACCACATACTGTGTTTCAACTGAGGTAAGAAACATGCAGCTATTTATTGATGTACTCGTTTTTTTTTTTCTATAGTTTCACAATGTTTTAAGAACGTTTTCTGAGTTTGTCATGCCAGGTTTTAGGGGGCAACCAAAGACCCTGTCGGAGATCCACTGCTGGTTGCGTCGACGTGAGGACAACTTGGGCTACTTCTTCTATGACAGAGGTTGTAAAGTGGAGGATGTTCGGCTCATGGTGGATCCAAGCACCAGACTGGTCCTCAGAAGTCCTCAGAGCGCGCCCGGTTTGATTTTGGTTCGGACTTTCGGATCGAATCTTCACCAAGCAACCGGTGAACGAGGCAAGTGCAGAGGCTTTGGTTTCGTGGACTTTGTCGACCAGGCGGAGGGGAAATTTCAGAGGGGTGGGCAGACTGAAGACGTGTGGCCAAAAGTTTGAGATTAGGGAAATATTATGATTCACCCTGAATTGAACGAGTTGATTGCGGTTGATCTACGTTGACATGGTGTGGTGGGGAGTTCCAGTCAGCATTAAAGCAAGTTTGAAAAGTTTTGTTTGTGCTGCCACCATCAGATTTCGAAGTGGCGGCTGCCAGCTATGCCATGCTGCTGGCATAGCTGACCAGCCTTCCATGGTATTTTTATAGTTGCCTTGGAGGATTGTCATGTAAAATTA